>Ga0208375_1004582_pt1 | contig 10771 bp, 10 predicted proteins | sample RifOxyD1_FD_184038 | JGI IMG/M metagenome (GOLD analysis project Ga0208375, IMG submission 184038) | Soil microbial communities from Rifle, Colorado - Rifle Oxygen_injection D1 (SPAdes) | ecosystem: Environmental > Terrestrial > Deep subsurface > Rock core/Sediment | place: Rifle, Colorado...
TGGCTCTCATCGAGCTCGAAGAAGTCGCGTGGGGCAAATTTGAACCAGCCGGCGATGATGTTGGTGGGGAAAGATTCAAGCATCGTGTTCAAATCCCGCACATTGCCGTTGTAAAAGCGGCGGGCCGCTTGAATCTTGTTCTCGGTGTCGGAAAGCTCATCCTGTAATTTGCCAAAATTTTGCGAAGCCTTGAGATCCGGGTAAGCCTCGGCAATGGCGAAAATGCTCTTAAGCGCGCCGGTGAGCATATTCTCGGCCTTGGCGTGCTCTTCCACGCTCTGGGCGCCCATGGCGGCGGCGCGGGCCTTGGTCACATTCTCAAACGCTTCCCGCTCGTGAGTAGCGTAAGCCTTAACCGTCTCCACCAAGTTGGGGATGAGGTCGTAGCGGCGCTTGAGCTGAACATCAATATCGGCCCAAGCTTCCTTGGCCCGGTTGGTGGCCCGAATTAATAAGTTATAACTGCCAATCACCCAAAGAACGAGCACCACCGCGATGGCCAGTAAAATATAAATAATCCACATAATAAAATAGAGCTATCTGCTAATAGCTCTATTTTACAACACTGGTCTGGAATGTCTACCTTAATAGCCCATTTGGCCACTGTCGTGGGTGTGGGGTTCCTCCTTTTTCGGCAAGTCGGTAATGGCCACGCCGATAGTGAGGTAATTGGCCGCTACCGAGACGGCGTTTAGAAAGGCGGTTTTGGTGACCTTGAGCGGGTCCACAATCCCCGCTTTTTTGAGGTCAGCCAACTCGTTGGTGGCGGCGTTGAAGCCGAGCCAAAGCTTATCGCTCTTGTTTTTTGTTTCCCCTTTCGCTTTTTTTAATTCCGCCAAAATTTTGGTTGCATTCTCGCCCGAGTTCTCGATAATCGCCTCAAGCGGCGCGGCCGAAATTTTGACCAAAATGGCGCGCGCCGTCGCCACCACTGAATCGCCGGCTTTCCCTTTTCCGTCTTTGTCCTCGCTCCCCTCACTGATAGTGTTATAAAGCGCCATGCCACCGCCGGGCACCACGCCCTCCTCCATCGCCGCGCGCGTGGCGCTAACCGCGTCTTCCACCCGCTGCTTCAAGTCTTTTTGGGCGCTCTCGGTGGGGGCGCCCACTTTAATCACCGCCACCCCACCGGCCAATTTGCCCAAGCGCTCTTGCAAGCGATCCTTATCAAATTTGTTGTCGGCCCGAGTAATCTGCTCGCGGAGTGCCTTCTCCCGGGTTTGAATATCCGCCTTTTTGCCTTTACCACCCACAATCATGGTGGTGTCTTTGCTGGCCAGCACCCGCCGAGCCCGCCCCAACATCGAGAGTTCCGCATTTTCCAACTTCAGACCCACTTCTTCCGAGATTACTTTACCGCCGGTCACCACCGCAATATCGGCCAACATCTCCTTGCGCTTGTCGCCGAAGGCCGGCGCCTTCACCGCGAGCGTATTAAACACGCCCCGAATTTTGTTTAAAATCAGCGTGGTCAAAGCCTCGCCATCCACCTCTTCGGCAATAATCACCAACTCCTTTTTGCCGGCGGCGGCCATCTTCTCCAGCAAGGGCAAAATTTCTTTAATCCCGGAAATTTTCTTATCGGTAATCAAAATATACGGGTCCTCATATTCCGCCTCCAACTTGTCGGCATTGGTCACCATGTAGGGCGAGATATAACCGCGATCAAACTGGAGCCCCTCCACCACCTCGGAGCTATTCTCAATGGTGTTGGAGTCCTCAATGGCAATTACGCCGTCTTTGCCCACAGTGTTAAACACCATAGCAATCAAATCGCCAATTTCCTTATCTTTGGCCGAAAGGGTGGCCACCTCGGCAATTTTGGCCTGATCCTTTACTGGCTCGGCTTGGGCCTCAAGCGCCTTAATGATGCCGGCACTGCCTTGCTTAATCTCCTCGGCTAAATGGATAACATTGAAGCCTTTCTCCGAGACCGCGCGCTCGCCCTCGGCAATCATCGCTTGAGCGAGCACAATCGCGGTGGTGGTGCCGTCGCCCACCTTGTCGTTGGTTTTATCAGCCGCTTGCTTCACCAGCTCGGCGCCCAAATTCTCAAACCGGTCGGGGAGTTCAATTTCCTTGGCCACTGTCACACCGTCTAAGGTCACTTGCGGCGCGCCATAAGAGCGCTCGATAACTACCGCCCGGCCACGCGGGCCAAGAGTCATCTTCACCGCCTCGGCCAGTTTATCAATTCCTTTTTTGAGCGCTTTGCGCGCCTTGTCGTTAAATAAAAGTTGTTTTTCCGCCATAAGTTAGTCTTCAATGATTGCCAAAATTTGCGACTCGCTAACAATCAAATACTTTTTCCCTTCAAGTTCAATTTCCTCCGGACCGTATTTGGCAAAGAGAACGGTTTGCCCTTTCTTCACGCCAACCGGGATAAGCTGGCCGTTATCGTCTATCCGCCCCGGGCCCACCGCCACCACCTTGCCCTCGGCCGGCCGTTCTTTGTCGGCCGTCTCGGGGATGATAATGCCCCCTTTGGTTTGGCCGCTTTTTGGGTCGACCGAGAGGGGAGTCAACACTACCCGGTCGCCGAGCGGCTTAATAGAAATGTTTTTCATATCGCTCTCATTCTAAACAAATCCCCCCGCCCGTCAAGCCAAAAGAAAAACCGCCCCGAGGTTAAACCTCGGGGCGGCATTACAGGAGAATTTCAAATCTGGACTTTGGGCAAGGCCATGGCGCCAGATAATTTGTCCCACTCGTGCTTCGGCTTCCAAACCACATTGCCAGCAACCACATCGTCGGCCACTGCCGAATCTTCTTGCTCATACTGTGGAAACGGCTTGTGGACCAGCGAAATCACGGGTAATACAATGTCTGGTTTCTCTTTTGGCCAAAAAGGATTAGCATAAAGATTAAGTGCTGTCTTTTCCGATCGATTCAGAAAGCAAGCAACCGCGATTACTTCCGCACCGGCTTTCTTGATCAGATTAACAGCCTTGGTGGTGGTGGAGAAGTTATTGCACACATCTTCCACAATCACCGCTTGGTCGCCCGGATTGAGGTCATGCCGTTTAAGCACCAATTCCTCACCCGCCTTCTCGGCAAAAATGCCGCGCGAGCCGTGCTTCTGAAGCGCAAGATGAGTCGCCAGCACAATCCCGCCCATCGGCATCCCGACAAAGACCAACTTCTCCGAATCAAGACGCTGACCATCGAAGCGATTTTCGAGCTCATCTTTCAGTAAGTGAGCAAATCCAGTCACCAGAGCCGGCCCATTGTTCCACTTTGGCGAAGTTAATGTAGACATCGCCGACTTTCTGCCGGCCTTGACTGTCTTTGCCGGTATAGCCAACGAGTGGTCCAAGCCGTTTGCCATTGTCATCTTTCGGACACTCGTAGTAGCCACCGCATCTGGCGACAATACTAAGAGGCAATTCCACATCACACCACAACTCTGGCATCTTCATTTTTCTTCTCTCCTTTCTTCACTTGGAGGTCGAACCTCCAAGTGAATTTTCGTTCAGCCCGCGACCGATTTCTTAGCCAGAGCGTCAGTCACTTCCTGATTGATCCACTTAATTGCGCCAAGACTTCCAAGCTCCGGCGATGGTTGGGTAATCGGTCGGCCGACTACCAAGTAAGTGGCCCCATCGAGCATCGCTTGTCGTGGTGTGCCAATCCGCTTCTGGTCATCATCACTGGTGCCAGACAACCTAATGCCAGGTACGACAAAATCCAGACCAGTCAAAACGGGATGTTTGGATAACATCCCAACTTCCTTTGCCGAGCAAACAATGCCATCCACTCCGGCCTTTTTGGCCATCAGTGCTAACCGGACAACTTCCTTGTCAACCGGCCGAGCAATATCACCTTCATCGAGTGAAGTCAGGACAGTAATCGCCCAAACCCCTCGGGTTCGACCATCCTTCTTCATCCGCCGCTTCGCGGCCGCCTTGGCTGCCTCCATCATCTCAATCCCTCCACTGGCATGGACTGTGATAATCGTCGCGCCGTTGGCAAACAATTCTTCCGCTCGCAATCCCACTGTATTTGGGATGTCATAGAGCTTGTAATCGACAAATGGCCAGGCAAGACTGCAGGTCGAGAGTTCCTTGATTGCAGCTTGACCATACCGGTCAACAAGATTGTGCACCTTGAAAGCGGCGATGTTGGCCATCTCATCTTGATAAGACTCTTCCTCAATAGCCGACAACAGACTCCCAGCTTGGGACAAAGAGAGGCCATCAAGTGCCACAATAATCCGCGATTTTTCGTTCATCTTCCTTTTCTCCTTCCTCTTTGACTTGGAGATCGAACCTCCAAATGGTTTATTCCCCTGTTGACAAGGACCTGCGGTCCACCCCAAAACTAGCACTTCCCTTGCCTTGTCGCAAGGCTGGTGCTATAATGCCCAGCACATGAGTTTTCTCGCTCCGTTATTGCCTTGGATTCAAATTCTGGTGTCGGCCCTCTTGGTGGCCGCTATTTTACTGCAACAGAATGAGGGTTCGCTCGGTGGCGCCTTCGGCCAGTCCGGTAGCGCCGGCTTCCACGAGAAGCGCGGTTTGGAGAAGAAGCTCTTCATTGCCACTATTGTCTTAGCCGTCCTCTTCGCCCTCACTGCCGTCTTGGCTCTCTTTATCTAAAAATTTGTGGACAACTTACATCCCGACACTTGGTTTAACCGGCTTTGGCGCGAAGTAAACGCCGCCGTTCACTCCTTTTCCATCCAACAACAATTCATCTTGGGATTGTTGGCGCTGTTATTTGTCGGCAGTTTGGCCGGCCTCTTGGTTTATTATAACGAGCAACTATTGACCGCCACCCCCGCCCGGGGTGGGGAATTAACCGAGGGGGTAATTGGCACGCCCCGCTTCGTTAATCCGCTACTGGCCGTGTCTGATGCCGACCGCGACCTCGCTGCCCTCGTTTACTCCGGTTTGGTCCGAGTCACCTCCGCCGGCGACTTTATCCCCGATTTGGCCGAAAGTTTTACCATCTCCGACGACGCCCGCACTTACACTTTCACGCTCCGGCCCGAGCTCACCTTCCACGACGGCGAACCGTTAACTACTGCCGACATCGCCTTCACTATCAACCAAGCCCAAGACCCTCAAGTTAAGAGTGTTCGGCGCGCGGCTTGGGAAGGGGTAACAGTTGAAGTAATCAACGACCGCGAGATTGCTCTCCATCTCCAACAGCCCTACGCCGCCTTTCTGGAAAATTTGACCATCGGCATTATGCCCAAGCATATTTGGCAAAATATTAATCCCGACTCTTTGTCTTTGGCTAAGGAAAATATCGAGCCAATCGGTTCCGGACCGTTCCAAATCAACCAGACCAAGCTTGATGGCAATGGCTTGCCTGTTTATTATGAGCTGACCGCTTTCCGCAATTTTTCCCTCGGCCAGGCCAAACTCAAACAAATCCGCCTCAACTTTTACCCCAATGAGGAGGAGTTGGTAGACGCGTACAACCGCGGCCAAATCGATAGTCTGGCGGCCGTTAACCCCGAGATCTTATCCGACCTCAACACCGAGAGCGAAGATGTGCTGATCTCGCCCTTACCGCGCATCTTTGCCGTTTTCCTTAATCCCAACGAGAATGAGCTCTTTACCTTGCCGGAGGTCCGTCGGGCGCTCGACCAAGCGCTCGATAAACCGGCGATTATTGAAGAGGTGTTGGCCGGCTTCGGTTATGCTTTAACGGGACCACTGCCGCCCGGCGCCTTGGGTTACGAACCAAGCGAGAGCGAGCCATTCGACCCCGAGGCGGCGGCCGACACTTTAAGCCGAAATGGCTGGAAGCGCGATGCGAGCGGCGCCTGGCAAAAGGGCAGCCGGACTCTCAACTTTACTCTTTCCACCCCCGACACGCCCGAGCTTAAAGCGGCCGCCGAGTCTATTGCCAAGCGCTGGCGCGAGTTCGGCGTCACTGTCGAGCTTAAAGTCTTCGAGCTGGGCGATCTTAACCAAAATGTGATTCGGCCGCGCAAGTATCAAGCGCTCTTCTTCGGCGAGGTGGTGGGGCGCGACCCGGACCCGTTCGCCTTTTGGCATTCATCACAGCGGCTTGACCCAGGGCTTAATGTCGCTCTTTACACCAGCATCACTGCCGACAAGCTCCTAACCGACGCTCGCGGCCTCTCCGACCGCGCCGCCCGAGAGGAGAAGTTGGCCGCCTTTGAAGAGGAGGTGCGAGCCGACCGACCGGCCGTCTTCGTTTATTCCCCGCAATTCATTTATTTAATTCCCAACAAAATCAAAGGTGTATCGTTACCGCCAATTGTGACTCCGGCCGACCGCTTTGCGGCTGTTCACGAGTGGTATCTCGTCACCGATCATGTTTGGCCTTGGTTCGCCAACTAATCATTAATTAATTTAAACCACTATGACTGATGCTAAAAAAACTCCCGGCCGGCGCCCGGGCGCCGGCCGGACGAGCGGCGCCCCCGGGCGCCGGCCGAGGCGACCGCGACCACTCAACCGACCCGATAATAACCACGGCAACGGCAGCGCCAAAATCCCGCCGCTTGCTAAGGGCGACATCCGCGTCATCCCGCTTGGCGGGGTGGAGGAAATTGGCAAGAACATGACCGCCATCGAGTACCAAGACTCAATCTTGATTATCGATATCGGCTTCCAAATTGCCGGTGATGAGACGCCCGGCGTGGACTACATCATCCCCGACACCACTTATGTGGAACAAAACAAGAAGAAGGTTAAAGCGGTGATTATCACTCACGGTCACCTCGACCACATTGGTGGTATCCCCTACATTATGGAAAAAATCGGCAATCCGCCAATTTACACCTCGCTTTTAACCGCGGTAATGATTAAGAAGCGGCAAGAAGAGTTTCCTCACCTGCCCAAACTTGATATCCGAATGGTTGATGTCAACGATAAGTTGGAGCTGGGCGACTTTAAAATCCGCTTCTTTGGCGTCACCCACACCATCCCCGACGCCTTCGGCGTGATTGTCGAGACGCCCTACGGCAATGTTCTCTTCACTGGCGATATTAAAATTGAGAATAAAGACGGCGTCCCGGCCGAGTTTGAAGAGAAGATCTACAACACCTTGGGCAAAGAGAAAAACTTGCTCCTTATTGCCGACTCAACCAATGTGTCTAAAGAGGGCTTCTCTTACCCCGAGAAGGAAGTGCATAAGAATCTTAAAGAGATTATCGACAAGATTAAGGGCCGGATTATTGTCAGCACCTTTGCTTCGCTCTTCGACCGGATTATTTCCATCGTTGAGTCGGCCGAGCAATTGGGCAAGAAGGTGGTGGTGGAAGGCCGCTCGATGAAAAACAATGTCGAGATTGCCAAAGAGCTCGGTATCCTTAAAGTTAAGAAAGACACCATCATCCCGGGCGAGCGGATGGACGATTACCCCGACAACAAGCTGGTGATCCTCGCCACCGGCGCCCAAGGCGACGAGTTTGCCGCTCTGATGCGAATGTCTAACCGCGAACACCGAACGGTCAAAATCCGTAAGGGCGACACTATTCTCCTCTCGTCATCGGTTATCCCCGGCAATGAGAAGAGCGTCAGCAAACTTAAAGATAACCTCTCTCGCCAAGGCGCCAAAATCATTCACTACGGTGTGGCCAATGTTCACTCGAGCGGCCACTCTTACCGCGGCGAGTTGGAGTGGGTCCATAAGATGCTCAAGCCCAAATTCTTCGTCCCCGTCCACGGCAGTCATTATATGCTCCGGACTCATGAGGACTTAGCTGTTGAACTGGGTCTACCGGAGAAGAATGTGATTGTGCCCGACAACGGCGCCATTATTGAGATTCAAGATAAAGGCAAGAAGTTGGTTCGATTGAAGGAGAGCGCCAGCGCCCGAGTGGTGATGGTCGACGGCCTTGACTCCAACAATGTTCAAGAGGTGGTCATCCGCGACCGGCAAATGCTCTCGCAAGACGGCATGTTCGTGATTATCGCCATCATTGATATTAAAACGGGCAAGGTACGCAAGTCGCCCGACATCATCTCGCGCGGCTTCGTTTATCTTAAAGAGTCGCAAGAGCTCTTGCGCCACATCCGCTTTGTGACTAAAAAAACGATCGAGGACTCGGCTGCCAAAATGCATCCGCTCAATTTCGATTATCTTAAAAATGCCGTCCGCGAGGAAATCGGCAAAGAACTTTTTAAGAAGACGGCCAAGCGACCAATTATTCTGCCGGTTTTGATTGAAGTCTAACTTCGGTTAAAATAGAGAGATGGAGAACCAGCGTAATCGCCTCCTCACTTATTGGTCTAATTTTTGGCTAACGGTCCATGTGGCCTTTGCCGCCTATATCAGCTCTACCTACCTGGCCACCTTCGTGGGCGAGGAGCGGGTCGGGCTGATTTACTCGTTTGGTTCGGTCTTAACGATTATCGCCTTCTTCCTCATCTTGCCCATCTTCCGCCGCTTCGGCAATCTCCGACCGGCGCGAATCCTCGCCTTCACCGGCTTCCTGGCCACGGCGCTACTCGCTTTCGCCTCAAGCGCCACCGAAGCGGCAATCTTTTTCATTATCTATTATTTGGTCAGTTTGGTTTTGCGCCTCAATCTGGATATTTATCTTGAGAGCTTCTCGGAGAACAAAGAGACGGGCGGGATTAGGGGAGTCTTCCTCACTTTCGCCAATATCGCTTGGCTCATCTCGCCCGCCTTGGCCGGCCTCGTCCTCGGCGCTGACCGCTATTATTTGATTTACTTAATCTCGGCGGTCGCCATTCTGCCGCTGATTTATTTCCTCGCCTTCCGCCTGAAAGAGCGCGAGGTTAAAGACGGCGTTAAACTCGCTACCTTTGCCGAAACGATTCGCAAAATGTTTAACCCGCCGAGCGACCGTTACCGATACCTCCGGCGAATCTTGACCGTTGATTTAATCCTCAACTTCTTTTACGCGGTGATGGTAATTTACACCCCGATTTATCTCCACAATCACATTGGCCTGCCCTGGACCGACATTGGCGTTATCTTTACCGTTATGCTCTTACCCTTCCTTTTACTCGAGTATCCGCTGGGTCGACTCGCCGATAAATATTGGGGAGAGAAGGAACTCTTAGTGGCCGGCTTAGTGGTGGCTGGCGGCGCCACGGCGGCCATCGCCTTTATTACCGTGCCAACGGTGTGGGTGTGGGCGCTAGTCCTCTTTATTACTCGCATTGGCGCCGCCAGTATTGAGATTATGAAGGAAACTTATTTGTTTAAGAAAATTGACGAGCGCGGCGACACCATCGTTAGTCTAACCCGTTCCACCATCCCACTCTCTTACATCATCGCGCCGGCGGCGGCGAGCCTCTTCCTCCTCTACTTCCCGTACCAATATCTCTTCCTTGCTCTCGCTCTCGTTGTTTTCCTCGGTCTCATACCCGCCCTCCGAATCAAAGATACGAGATAACATAAAAAGCCCGATGCACTTTATGTAGTGTATCGGGCTGATTATCTAAATCGTGGTTATCATTCGATTTCTGTGGCCGGCGATGTTTTGGGTTTGTCTATCTCAATGAGAGAAGTACCACGCCCGTAACTTAATTTGACCCTTTGACCACTTGGGTATTCCCACCATTCCAACTCGCCGCCAGCGTTCTGGTACAAGGTTCCATTGAACGGATGGCCGGTACCACAGTATATGTGCTGCAATGAACCGTAGGTAATATCCGTGGAGACAATTAATTCACCGTTTTGATAGATTGCAATAGATGTGTAGAGCTTTTCCGCTTGCCGTCTAATTGCTTCTTCCCTAGCTTGCTGAATTGGCTCCAGTCTTTGGCGGGCTCTCTCGTGGTCCGCCTCGATTATACTACAGGATTCTGTCAGCAAAACCAAAATTGCTATTACTGCCACCAAAACCTTCTTAAACCAAAACATGACATAAACCTCCTTTTTCTATTTTCCTACGCCATGAAAAACTATTTTCAGTATACTCTATAATTTTAATCTGTCAACTATCTCATCAGTTCGCGGAGGGCGCAGTAGGGGCAATCTTTTTGGTCGCAACGCTTATCCCAAAAGGCGAGGGAGAGAATCTCGCCGGCAGATTGTTTAATCAGTTCTTCTAACTCTGCCACCTCCTCATCAGTAATCACAAAACTCTCTTGTTTGTATTTGCTGGTTTGATTAGCCTCGGTGAAGTCAATCTCGGCTGACTGCATAAGATATTTTTTATCCTCATATCTGTTCAGCAATAATTTATAGAAGACGAGTTGCCGATAATAATTGCCATCATCATCGGTTTGGGTTTCGCCCTGGATGGCCGCCCGACTCATCGGCTGTTTGGTTTTGTAATCTACCACTTTAACCTCCGAGCCATCAGTCAAAAATTCGATTTTATCCAACACACCGGTCAGGCGGATGTCCTCGGTTAAGAGAACGCCCCTAATTTTAAATTCCGTCAGCACATTGCGCGGCCAGCGCTCATAATTGGCTGTATACCAACCGGCGAGCGATTCTTTGCCCTTCGCCAATAAATCATTAAAGTCGGTCTCGTTAAGCGGTTGCTTGAGAAGATGCGCTTGGAAGAGGTCGAGGAGCAACTGCTCCGACCACTCTTTCTCAAGCGCCCGGTTAAAGAAGTCAGCTAGCGCGCCATGGACGGCGATGCCGTAGAGTTGCGGCCGCGAGAGTGTCTCGGGTAAGCGGATTAGGTTGCGGTAAAAGTATTGCCACGGACAAGTGAGATAGTTGTTGAGCGCCGAGACCGAGAGCCCTTGGGCCAGAAACAATTCTTTAATAAATTCCTGATTGCGGAGACTGGCGCTACTCTTAATTACTGGCGCGAAGATAATCGCTTTATCCTCTTCCCATTGTTGATGCAAAC
>Ga0208375_1004583_pt1 | contig 10771 bp, 5 predicted proteins | sample RifOxyD1_FD_184038 | JGI IMG/M metagenome (GOLD analysis project Ga0208375, IMG submission 184038) | Soil microbial communities from Rifle, Colorado - Rifle Oxygen_injection D1 (SPAdes) | ecosystem: Environmental > Terrestrial > Deep subsurface > Rock core/Sediment | place: Rifle, Colorado...
CTGCCACCTGCCTTGGATTGGGCAAGAACTGCGGAACAGTATCCGATGGATGCGGGGGAAGCTTGAATTGCGGGAGCTGCGGAACAGGATATACTTGCCAGAGTAATGTATGTGTAATGAATACTCCTCTTCTTCCTCCACCCTCAACCTCCTGCAACACCGACTCAAACTGTATAGGCAATGGTCCTGGATTCTTTTGCAATACTACAAAGAAGTGCGAATGGAAGGCTCCTATTGGCATACCCAAGCCGAGCTTTGGAATAGAAGAGACATACAGAATATATGACGATCCTGCCCGGAGGAATCTTGAACTTGTTTATCATCAGAATTCTGAAGGAGGATACTATACACATTATGTGGATAATACAAAAGTGCATTCAACGGATTCAAATAATCTTTATGGGACAGAAGATATTCCTAGAAAAACTGTTCCAGCAAATCTTCCCTTAGGATCAGTTGTGGAAATTCACGGAGGACCTTATACTTTTGGAAATGTCTCTGGGGGATACGGGCAGCCTTGGTTTTCTGGAAGAGGAACGGCAAATCAGCCAATATTTATAAGAGGAGCAGGCATTTCAAAACCGGTGCTTACAAAAATGAAGCCGAGAGTAGGGGCTTCTTATATGATAATTGAAAATCTTGAATTTATTGATGGCACAATAGGACTTAACTATACAGTTCTAAGCGACCATGTTTCATTTAGAAATTTGGAGATTCATGGGGGACCTCCTATGTATACCACTGCTCTGGGTCTTGGCCAAGGAAAAGACGCGGTTGCATATAATAATTACATATATAACAACGGGGATCCTAATTGGTATGATGAAAATGATTTTCATGGAGTGGGTGCCGGATATAGGGATGGAAATTATGCCGAAAGATTGTGGATAGTGGACAACCATATGCATAATAATGGCGGGGACTCTGTTCAAATTAATTCGGGTGTAAACGCTCCTATAGAAAGTGTTGCAAGATATATTTATATAGGCAGGAACTTGATGCACGAGGAAGGAGAAAATGCAGTGGATTTGAAGCAGTGCGCGGATGTTATAGTTTCTGAAAACATAATGTACGATTTTGACCCGAGCAATTTCTTGCATTCAGGATCCGATGGAACTCCAATGGTGGTTAACGGAGATATTCCAAAAGAAAAGATATGGGTGATATTTAACAAGATATACGACAGCAGAAATGCGATAAGGTCAGAAGAAGATTCTTATATTATAGGAAATAAGATATATAATATACAGGATTACGGTGTTATAACTTGGCCCGCCAAGGCATTGTACATAGTGGGAAACACAATGCATAACGTAGGGAAGGGTATAGACCATTCAGGAGGCGGACTAGGGAAAGCCATATATGTTTATGACAATATAATTTCACTTTCTAACACAGGGACTTATCATATCCGAGTCGGTTCTTCTGTCGCCACTAATTCTCTTGTTTCTCACAACATATTCAATTCAGCTTCGGGAAAAGCTATTATATATTGGGGCAGTTCAACTGGAATAAATCTAACTCAATTTCAAACTGCAACCGGTCAGGGGCAAGGATGTTTTGAGGGGGATCCTATATTCGTTAATCCTGCATCCTATAATCTATCACTCCAGTCTGCCAGCTTCGCTATTGATTCTGGAATGTGTTCTGGCATAGTTCAAGATGTCTATAACGAATTCTCATCAAGATATGGAATAGATATAAGAAAAGATATAGAAGAAAGAGCGAGACCTCAAGGTTCTGCTTGGGATATAGGATCGTATGAATATTCGGGATCTGCTTCTTCTTGTCCTGGCACTGATATCTCTTGTGGTTCTTGGCCAAACTGTTCCAACTGCAATGCTATGGATGGCTGTTCGGGTACAACATACAGAGATTATTACTGTTCCGGCAATTCATGTAATTACACTTCCAGCTCAAATGATCCGAGGTGCGGGGCATGTATTCCCTCTACTTGCTTATCTCTAGGAAAAAACTGCGGAACAGTGTCTGATGGGTGCGGGGGGACTCTGAGCTGCGGGACATGCCAAACAGACTACACGTGTAGTAGTAATGTATGCGTTCAAAATACACAATGCGTATCAGGCCAAACCCAGTCCTGCTCAACAGGCCTGCAGGGGATATGTTCTTCTGGTGTCCAAACCTGCCAGACAAATGGAACTTGGGGATCTTGCATCCAGTCAACGCAATCCTCTTCAGAAGTCTGCAATGATAACCTGGACAATGACTGCGACGGGATAACAGATTGCAGTGATTCTGATTGTTCTTCCAATCCTGCCTGTTTAACGCCTTCCGGACTTCCTTCCGGCTACGTCGCTTACTGGAGATTTGAGAATAATGCGAATGATGAAACAGGACCAAATAATGGAGTGTTGGCTTCGGATGCGAGTTATTTTAACGATTCCCAAAAAGGAAATGTTTTGAGCCTGGACGGACTAACCGCAGGAGCGACCGTAAGCAATCCGAACTGGAATTTTAACGAACTCACAATATCTTCCTGGATAAAACCTGCCCTGTTAGCATCAGGAATAGACTACATTTTATATGCGGGGGGATCTTACGCAATGACCTTCAGGATTAGGTGGGATCAAGCTAATACCCAGTTTATTTACGGAGACGGGATAAATTCTCATTACGGAAACATCCTCGATCTTCCTCCTGCTGGCCAATGGTCCCATAGGGCAGTTACATTTCTAGACGGGGTAATAGAAGTCTATGAAAACGGAGTTTCTGTCGGGAAAGCAAACAGAACAGATCTTAACTCTGTTTCTTTGGGAGATCTTCAGATAGGAATGAACTGGGAGGGACTTCTGGACGATGTAATGGTATACAACAGAGCCCTTTCAGGCTCTGAAATCCAGCAGATCTACAATGCTCAAAAACCCTCTTCTATTGCATCTGAAGGACTGTCTGGCATAGCTTCCCTGCTTGATGCTATACAGGAAGCCATTAATAGATTAAAGAGTCTTTTCTGGTGAAACTAATACTAATTACTGTAATAATAACCTCTATTGTATTCCTAGTAATTGCAGGGGCTTGGGTTCTGCTTGTGGGAGAGAAAGAAGGCATAGCTGAAATATGGAACCAAGCAACAAAAGAAGTGAAGTAAATAATCCTTTATCTGTCCCTACTAGCCAAAATGAGCCTGGCTCACATGAGCGAGGCTCATTTTTACAGAGGGTTAGTTTTCCACAGGAGATTGTAGTTAATTCGCCCAAAAAGAGCTAAAATACCCTAAAGTAAGCTAAGCTTAAGTAAGCTATCCTAAGCAAACTAAGTTTAATTTTCCAGAATATGAAGAAGATGAAATACATCGCAATAGCCTTGATTTCATTAGAAACAAGACTCAAAGAACTATTTTGATCCAATGAAGAAGAATATACTGCCGATAATAATTGTTGTCCTTGCTCTCTGCCTCTTAGTATCAGGCATCTCTTTTCTTTTCAGTGGAGATACCAAAGAAAGCAGTATGGGAGGATTCTTCTCTAACATATATAATTCAATAACCAAACAGAATCAAGAAGAAAAAGAAGTAAAAGGATCTAGTGCCAAAATAGTCAATCTTCATTCACACCCCCTACAGGGAGAAAACTGGATCATCTCTTTTGAAACAGAAGGAACGGCAGACTTAAAGATAATCCCAAATGACCAAGATACCATAGACGATGATGAATTCCAGACACTTCGGTGTCTGTCCGCCGAAGCCTTGGCGAAGGAGGAGACAGTGGGTGAAGAAAGAACACCTCAAATCCTAGACAACGATGTTATATATTATCCTAGCTGGCATTGCGACGGAGTGGGTCAAGTAATCCACTATACAAAGAAAGCAGGAAAACACATCTTCCGCTTTGAGTTTGGAGGCCAGGCAATGTATGCCTACAATTCTGCTGCCTGGTATCACCCTAGCTGGACCAAAAGAAAGAAGATAACAATTCAGAATGACAATGTGGACGCAAACCTCACTAACTTTCCTCTCTATGTAGAGATAAGTTCAGATATCTCTATGGGCTCATCCGCCCAAGCAGACGGCGACGATATCCTCTTTACCAAAGATGATGGAATAACGCAAATACCCCACGAAGAAGTATATTTTAATGTTTCTGGAGGTTCTGCCATAGCTTACTTATGGGTCAAAGTGCCATTGATAAGTTCGGGCGCTACGACAGATATCTACCTTTATTATGGCAATTCTACTGCTTCTGACCAAAGCCATGCAACCGAAGTCTGGGATGAGAATTACAAAGCAGTCTGGCACTTGTCAGAAGCTTCAGGAATAATTTACGACTCTACGGCTAACAACCACGATTCAACTTCAATAGTGATTGACGGTGGCGGGGCGTTTACTTATAGGCAGGCATCTCCTACGGGTTATGGAGTATATTTAAACGATGCCTATGCCCAATTTGACGACTCTGCTGCCTGGGATGCCGAGCAACTTACAATAGAATTTTGGGTTGACCCTGATGAAGCTGACGCAAACAGAATCTGGCCCCAAAGGACAACAGGAAGCAACGGACAAAATTTGATATGTAAGCAATATACAGATGGGGCAGGTAATTTTCGCTATCAGTGGGACAACGGACCAGATGTGGCAACAGCCATAGATACGGCTGGGGGAACTGTTACCGGCGGTTGGCAATACTATACCGCCACAAAAGATGCTGATGGATTAATAAAAGTTTATTCCGATGGCGTTGCTTCAGCAGAAACAGATATTGATGATTTTACTTATGATGATAATGGAGTAGTAAGAATCGGAGATAACGGGGCATTAAAATCATTGGGATATATTTCAGAAGTCCGTTGGAGCAATACTGCCCGTGTCGCCGCCTGGATAAAGTTTGTTAATGCAAATATAGCAGAGGCGGATAATGAATTGACGTGGACAGGCGAAGAATCTTATTCCATTGTTCCGTATAAACTATTCAAAGGTGACATCCAATTTGGTAGATAGCACTTACTTAAATATGAAAAATGAGCCTGGCTCATATGAGCCAGGCTCATTTGTGTTGAAAGCTAACCATTTCTGATTTATTTTTAGCTAAAAACAGGGTAGAATGTATGTGTGAACAAAGAAGATGCCAAAAAAAGGATAGAAAAGCTGAAAGAAACAATAAATCATCACCGCTATCTTTACCATGTTTTGGATAAGCAGGAAATTTCTGACTCTGCTTTAGATTCTCTAAAGAAAGAACTGTTTGATTTAGAACAACAATTTCCCGATCTTACAACTCCGGATTCTCCTACCCAAAGAATAGGAGGAAAGCCCCTGGAGAGGTTCGGCAAAATCCGGCATTCAAAACCAATGCTGTCTTTTAATGATGCCTTTTCGGAGCAGGACATGCGGGATTGGCTTGAAAGAATCAAAACTCTTATCCGCAAAAGCTACGGCGGGCAAGGGAATATTGATTTTTTTGCAGAACTTAAAATAGACGGTTTGGCTGTAGAGATTGTTTATGAAAACGGCCTTTTGAATACAGGATCTACAAGGGGGAACGGAATAATAGGGGAGGATATTACACAAAACCTGAAGACAATAGAAGCTATTCCCCTCAAAATTAATTCAAAAAACCTTACAGTGAGAGGAGAAGTTTTCATATCCAAAAAAGAGTTTGAAAGAGTAAATAAAGAAAGAAAAAAAACAGGCGAAGCCGAATATGCAAACCCTAGGAATTTAGCCGCGGGCTCCGTAAGGCAGCTTGATCCAAAAATTACCCAGTTGAGAAGATTGGACTTTTTTGCATATGACATAGTAGATTTAGAAACTAAAACCCACGAAGGAAAGCACAAAATTCTTAAAGAAAACGGATTCAAAATAAACAGTAATAATAAATACTGCAGAGATATATCAGAGGTTTTTGAATACTACGAAGAAATAAAGAAAATAAGAGATAAGATACCATATCATATAGATGGAATTGTTGTGCTGGTAAATGATAGTAAAATATTTGAAAAGTTGGGAACAGTCGGGAAGGCTCCCAGAGGGGCTATTGCCTTTAAATTTCCGGGATATGAAGCTACGACCATAGCGGAGGATATAAAGGTGCAGGTGGGAAGAACTGGAGTCCTCACTCCTGTCGCATACTTAAAACCTGTAAATGTCGGAGGTGCGACAATATCTAGAGCTACTTTGCATAATGAGGATGAAATAAAAAGACTGGATATCAGAATAGGAGATACGGTGATAGTGGGAAGAGCTGGAGATGTGATCCCCGATATAATCAGAGTATTAAAAGAAATGAGAACCGGGGGAGAGAGGGAATTTAAAATGCCCGGAAAATGCCCCTCTTGCGGATCAAGAGTTATTAGAGCGTCAGGAGAAGCTGCGCATAGATGCTCAAATCCTAACTGCTTTTCTGCAAAAAAAGAATATTTCTATCATTTTGTTTCAAGAAAGGCTTTTAATATAGAAGGACTGGGGCCTAAGATCATAGATCAGCTTTTTGAAAATAACCTTATTTCAGATACTGCTGACATCTTTATGTTAGAAGAAGGAGATTTACTGCTCCTAGAGAGGTTTGCAGAGAAATCTGCAAAGAAACTTATAAATTCAATCCGAGCAAAAAGAAAAATAGAACTTCCAAAATTAATTTATTCTTTGGGCATAAGAAACGTAGGGGAGGAAACTGCAATTGATTTAGCCGAAAAGTTCTTATCTTTAGAAAAACTTGAAACATCTTCTATAGAAGATCTGAAGAAAATAAAGGACATAGGCCCCGTTTCGGCGGAATCCATTTTTAGATGGTTTAGAGAAGAAGAAAATAAAAGATTTTTAGAGAAATTGAAAAAATACGTGGATATCTTTTTCAGCCGCAAAAAAGAGAGGATTTTTGAAGGAAAGACCTTTGTTTTAACGGGTATTCTCGGGGGAATAACCAGAGAGGAGGCAAAAAGCAAAATCAGGGGGGCTGGCGGGGCCGTTTCGGGATCGGTTTCTTCTAAAACTGACTATGTCGTTACTGGCGAAAACCCCGGTTCAAAAATTAAGAAAGCAAAGGAACTAGGGGTAAAGATTGTATCAGAACAAGAATTTTTAGGTCTATTTGAATAGAAATATCGGATATATCGGATATGAATTATCTAATAAATCATCTTAAGAGAATAGACTGGAAATTAACTGTTTCGGCTATTTTACTGTCTTTTATCGGGCTTCTGCAGATTTATAGCATATCTGTCGGCAAGCATGATTTCTCCAGCTTTTACAAACAAACCGGTTTTATTTTAATAGGAATTCTAATGATGCTCTTTTTAAGCTTTTTTGACTGGAGAGGATTCAGAGATAATTCCTATTTTATCTTAGCGTCTTATCTTTTTTGCATCATTCTCCTTGTGGGGTTATTGTTTGTTCCAGAAATCAGAGGGATAAAAGGGTGGTATAAAATAGGCCCCTTCTCCCTTGATCCCATAGGAATTACAGTTATAGTGCTTGTAATTCTTCTGTCTAAGTTTTTTTCAAACAGACATGCAGAGATATATAAAATAAGGCATATCATATTATCTGGAATTTACACTGTAATTCCCTTCTCTTTGGTTGCTGTCCAGCCAAATCTTGGGTCAGCATTGATGCTGTTAGCTGTATGGATAGGCATTTTGACCGTATCGGGTATCCGAATAAAGCATTTTTTGCTATTGATTTTATTGGGGATAATATCGGTTTCATTGGGCTGGTCATTTTTTCTTAAAGAATATCAGAAAGACAGAATAATTGGCTTCTTAAGTCCTGATACGGAAATTCTAGGGACTAACTGGAGCCAAACCCAGTCAAAAATAGCAATCGGTTCGGGCGGTATCTGGGGGCAGGGATTCGCAAAGGGATCTCAAACCCAAAACAGTTTTCTTACAGAGCCCTATACGGATTTCATCTTTTCTTCTTTTGCTGAAGAATTTGGGATGCTAGGAATTGTAACAGTGGTTTTTATTTATCTGTTTCTTTTGTGGAGGATTCTTAAAACAGCCCTTTTGGCCGAATCTAATTTTCCAAGGATTTTTGCTTTAGGCCTTTCTGTTTTTATTTTCTTTGAGGCCATAGTAAACATAGGAATGAACTTGGGGGTTTTGCCGGTTATTGGGATACCAATGCCCCTATTCAGTTATGGAGGGTCTAATCTCATTGCCATATTTATCGGGCTGGGTATTCTCCAAAGTATAAACTCTTCAAAATGAATAGATATCGGATATGGCCTATCCGATATTTATCCACAGATAAGCTCGTTGACACTGTTTTTTGTATAAGGGATAATAATATAAGAAAAAAAGAAGGCCCCTTTAAATCTCGTGTCGCTTTTGAGAAGTTCCTCTAAGCTTCCGACCTTAGAGGTAAACGGGCCTTCTTTTTCCTTGTTATCCCTTTTTAAAACAGATGTCAATACAGTCTTCCGAAAAATATATATCGCTCCAAGAAGCCTCCAACCACTGCCAATATTCGCAGGAGTATTTGAGCTTGAGGGCGCGCCAAGGAAAATTGAAGGCCGTGAAGATGGGGAGGAATTGGGTGACAAAAAAAGAATGGGTTGAAGAGTATGCAGAATCAACTCACGAAGCAGAAGTAATCATCCCAGTCAAAGAGGAAAAAAAGGCGCCCCATCCGGAGAATCTTCCTTTCGGAGAAGTAAAGATCAGAAAGCCAGTTTCTTTTTTTTCGGGAATAAAATATTCTTTGGCAGGAGTTCTTCTTTTGATCTTGGCAGTTTCGGCTTCTGCTTTTATTTTTTTAGAAAATAAAGATCACATTTTTGCTTTTAAGGATAAATTATCAGTTGGGTCTGAAGCCGTTTCAGAATCTTTTAGCTGGTCTTTTTCAAAACTCTCGCGCCAAAAAGAAAAAATATTGCAAGATGAAATTTATTCTGCTGCGATATTTGATACAGCAGGAATATTTAAAGAATTTGGAAATTGGGGTTTTGAGATTTTCAAATCTTCTTCTGCTGGAAGATTCACCCTTGAGGCGTCAAAAAAGATTTCAAGGATTGCGTATCTTTTTTCGGAAGGCTGGCAGGAAGCTGATTCTTTTCTTGACGAAAAATATGCAAATCTCGGGAGCGTTATTTTAGAAGGATACGATATTGCTTTTATACCTGTAAAACTGTCAGCCGGTGTTATAAAAGGAACAGCAAGATCTCTAGATAGCGGATTGGAATATGCCTTTGAAGGAATGCAGAAACTTAGAGAAATACTTTTTTATCCCTGGCAAGCAGTCCCGTCAAAAACTATTGTTATAAACAACAAGATTGAAAATAAATCACAAAACGAAACAGTAAAAATAATCCAAGGATCTCAAGGGCCCCCGGGCCCCCAGGGGCTTATAGGCCCGAAGGGAGACAAAGGAGATCCCGGGTCATCAGGATCCTCGTATACCTTTTTTAACGAATCGGCCATAAACCCGAATGTTTCTTTTTCTGGGAATTACAATAGTTTGAATATAAACAGGGGCAATTTTACTGTTTCTTCATCAGGAAATATATATACGGCAGGAACTTTAGCTGTGGGTTCGTCAACAATTACCTCAACAACCAGCCCGCAACTTACGGTTAAATACGACGATTCTAATTATTTAACGACTGCAGTTTCTTCTTCTGGGGGAGTTGTTTTTGACGCAGTCGGATCATCTTCCTCTTTTACTTTTTCTGATAGTATGACAATTTTGGGCGCTCTTTCTGTTTCTACTGTTTCTATTGGCTCTGCCTATTCTCTTCCAATTGATGCGCCTTCTGATAACCAAATATTAAAGTATAATGCTTCAACAGGATCTTTGGGATGGGAAGCGGATTCAGGAAGCGGAAGCTCTGTTTGGGGGGATATTACAGGAACTCTTTCAAATCAAATTGATTTGCAGGCAGCTCTAGACGCAAAGCTTGCCATTGCAGGAGGAACAATGACAGGAGACCTAACTGTGTCTGCAATTCTTAACACCACTACTCTCCAAATTAACTCTGCCTACACCCTCCCCGGAGCAGACGGATCTGCCAACCAGTATCTCAAGACAGACGGATCAGGGAATCTCTCCTGGGCTGCAGCAGGAGGAGGAACGTGGGGAACAATAACAGGTACGCTTTCGGATCAATCAGATCTTCAAACTGCTCTGAATGGAAAGCTGGCTACAACCGGAGGAACAATGACAGGAGATCTAACTGTGTCTGCGATTCTTAACACCACTACTCTCCAAGTTAACTCTGCCTACACTTTTCCAATTACCGATGGAAGCACTAACTATGTGCTGAAGACAGACGGATCAGGAAACTTATCTTGGGCTATGGATACCGACACAGATACAGATACTCATCTTTCCCAAGAACAAGTGGAGGATTATGCAGGAGGAATGGTTGACGGAACCGAAACCTTGATAACTGTTACCTATGACGACGATACCGGAAACTTTAACTTCGCAGTCAATAATGATTTAAGCCAATACAGCTGGGCTTCGGTTGATGATACTGATATTCCCGATGCAATTACTGTAACAGGATATATGCAGGACGAAGACATTAACACCTTTGCTGAATTGCAAAACTGGGTTTCTGATGCCACCTTGCTTCAGGGCGGAACCCTCACAAACTTAAAAGGTTGCAGGTATGTTTCAGCTACTGGCACAATAGAGTGCGACCAAGATTATCTGACCTTATCAGGAGGAACAATGACAGGAGACCTTACTGTGTCTGCAATTCTTAACACCACTACTCTCCAAATTAACTCTGCCTACACCCTCCCCGGAGCAGACGGATCTGCCAACCAGTATCTCAAGACAGACGGATCAGGGAATCTCTCCTGGGCTGCA
>Ga0208375_1004586_pt1 | contig 10768 bp, 9 predicted proteins | sample RifOxyD1_FD_184038 | JGI IMG/M metagenome (GOLD analysis project Ga0208375, IMG submission 184038) | Soil microbial communities from Rifle, Colorado - Rifle Oxygen_injection D1 (SPAdes) | ecosystem: Environmental > Terrestrial > Deep subsurface > Rock core/Sediment | place: Rifle, Colorado...
ACAAAACAAGAGCTCGATCATGTCGTAAAGAAATTAAATGAAAGACCTAGAAAGAGATTGGGTTATCGTAGCCCAAAAGAAGTTTTTTGGAAGGTGTGCAATTAGAGTGCTAATTCAGGTCGGCCTTATGCTATAAGCTTTTTTAGATCTTCTTCGGATATAATTTTTATATCGAATTTTATAGCATCATCTCGCTTACTTCCACCTCCTATCCCAGCTAATAAATAATTAGTACTTTTGGAAACACTAGTTGTAACTTTACCACCATTTTTCTCAATTAATTCCTTAGCTTCATCACGGGAAAGGCTCGGTAGTGTGCCAGTTATAACAAAAGTTTTATTAAATAATTTTCCATCAGTAATTACTTTTTCAGAAGTTACTTTTAAGTTTGGGATTAGGCGCGCGAGTAACTTTTGATTCGAAGAGTTTGCAAAATAAGAAACGAGCGCGTCAGCCACCTTTTCCCCAACTCCTTCTATCTCTGATAATTTTTCCACTTGTGCTTCACTAATTTCTTTTAAATTAGAAAAATGTTTTGCAATATCTTTTGCTGTTTGTTCTCCAACATGACGAATACCAAGCGAATACAAAAATCTATGAAGTGGTACAGTTCGTGAATTTTCTATAGAAGCAATTATATTTATAGCGGACTTTTCTCCAAAGCCTTCTAATCCTTCTATGTCTTCTTTTTTAAGTTTATAAATTGATGATGCGTCAGTAATAAGACCAATATCATGAAAAGTTTCAATTATTCTTTCTCCTAATCCATCTATATTCATTCCTTTTTTACTAACAAAATGTATTAATCCTTCCAAATGTTGAGCAGGACATGATTTATTTAAACAATAAAGTGCGGCAGATAATTCTTTACCAATTTGTATACGAGATAATTTACTATCGCATGATGGACAATTTGTTGGCATAACAAAAGCTTTTGCATTTTTCGGACGTAAATCTTTTATAACATCAAATATCTCTGGTATGACGTCCCCAGCTTTACGTAAGCTAACAGTATCCCCGACTCTTACATCTAATCTTTTTATTTCATCTTCATTGTGTAATGTAGCACGCGACACAGTAGACCCAGCGAGTAACACTGGTGCAAGTTCTGCAACAGGAGTTATAGCACCGGTCCTTCCAACTTGTACTGTTATGCCGAGTAATTTAGTCGCTACAACTTCCGCCGGAAATTTATAAGCAATTCCACCTCTGGGACATTTTGCAGTGTGTCCAAGCTCGTCCCATAAATATCGCTCGTTTATTTTTATAACAAGACCATCTATTCCGTAATCTTCTGTATGTCTTTTTTCAATCCACTTTTCATAAAAAATTTGCGCTTCTTTTAAATTTTTACAAACTTTTCTATCTTTATTTACCAAAAATCCAAATTTAGAAAGTAACTCCAATTCTTCTTCCTGTGTTTTGCACTTCGCACTGCTGTGCTCAGTGTCTCGCAACCTAAGTTGCTCGATATCATACGCGTAAATCTGAATGTTACGTGTTGCAACAATTTTTGGGTCAAGCTGTCTTAATGTCCCAGCTGCCAAATTACGAGTATTCGCATACAAGGCTAGTCCATCTTTCTCACGTTCTTTATTTATTCTCTCCAAATCTTTTTTCTTCATCCAAGCTTCACCAACAACAGTAATAGAAATTTTTTCTGGCAACACCAACGGTATTGATTTAACTGTTTTTATATTCTCTGTGATATCTTCACCAATTTCTCCATTACCACGAGTGGCGGCACGGACAAAATTCCCATTTTCATAAGTAAGCACTACTTTAAGTCCGTCTATTTTCATTTCAGCTACATAAGTTGGCGTCTCTTTAATATTTTCTTTTTTAAGAATTGTTAAATTTCTATCTTCCCAATCAAGTAATTCTTGAAAATTAAAAACATTATCAAAACTCCACTGTTTAACTTCATGTATTACTTTTTCAAAATGGTCTATTGTATCCCCTCCAATACGAACAGTTGGTGAAAGTGAGGAATAAAATTCTGGATTATTTTTTTCTAAATTTTCAAGTTCGCGCATTAAAGAATCATAGACTTCATCAGATATTTCTGGCTTATCATACACATGATAAAGCACGCGATGTCGCTCTAAAAGCTTTCTTAATTCAGTTATTCTAGCTTCCACTTCTTTCTTATTCATATGTTAATTATATCATGGGCAGACGGGGCAGACATTAGACAGTAGATTTTAGATTTTAGATTTTAGATAATGCAAATACATAAATACCGTATAGTGAACTGATTTCTAATGAAGATTATTTTTGTCAGAAACTGAATGCAATACAAGGCGTCTAGGAATTTTTCTAGGAGACGTAGTTAATGCTACGTTGACGCAGAAAAATTCCGTAGCAACGCAGTAGTGCGTCAGTTTCTGACAAAAATTACTTGATTTCTGTTTCGCTGACCACTGCCCTTTCAATCGGCGTAGACCCCCTAGTCCCCGGGCAACTCGCATAACCTTGTGAAATTATTTGTCTATAATTTGGTGTTTTATTTACTGTAACTTTTGCACATCTCTCCGTATTGTCTCCTAAGTTCATATGTAAAGTAAATATAGAAGTTCTGCCACTTTCTTGATTTCCTAAAGAATTAGGACGCGTAAAAGGTTTAACGTCAAAACCATTTGTGTCAGGATTAAATATTTCTGATGTTGCACATTTAATACTATCTCCTCCAGATAAGGTAAGTTGATTAAGTCCCTGCGAAGTTCTTTCTGCATTTATTTTCGAAAGTACTGTTGCTGCGTCTGTTGTATCGCTAGATTGAAAAATACCCAAACCAGTATCTGGATCTATATAAGTATCATCAATTGCAATAGCACACATAAGACCATTGTCCGCTGCATAATAAGCAAATTGACTCTCTCTAGATAATCTAGAAAAATAAAGTTCTTTAACCAAAATAAGAGATATAGCTGTTGAGACAGTTAAAATAATAGAACTGATTAATAAAGTAAATGGTACAACGAAACCACGCGACTTACTTATTTTTTTCTTGTAAAGATTAAAATTTATCATATTATTTATGTATATGGAGAAAATCTACCAACTTTATGGAACGAGTATAACCATTTGACCGCCTGAAAGTAACAGTTGATGTTACTCTTAAATCATCATTATAATTTGCATCCAATCCAGAAAAAGTTGGGATTGATTCTACTTGAACTTTTCTAGTAAAAAATGTTGGCGCTCCAGAGACTCCACGTGTTCCAGCACACATATATAAACCAGTAGATGCTAAATATAAACTGCTACATGAAGAACTCGTTGATAAATACTTTGTTGGAGTAGTAAATTCATTTGATGTCATATCAATAAAATCGTATGAGCAACCAACAGAGTCAAAACAAGATGGTGAAGCAGAAAGATACCCCTTAAAAACCCTCCAGGCTGTCTCACTTGGCATTTCATAAATACCATTCCCATCTGGATCTGTTGCCTGACAAATTGAATTTACAGTTGTATCACCAACGCACTTTAAATAAATAGATTCTTGTAAATGATGAAGTAACTCAGTTGCTTCCTGTGCTAAATATGTTGCTGTCATTACATCTTTTGTCTGCCTTGCATAACTTGATGCATTCAATGCAACAGTAAGTGGACCCAAGATAACCGTTGTTATAATTAATACTGCCACCAAAGTCTCAACTAAAGTAAAGGCTTTCATATTTTTAATAACTAATATTTTTCTTGCCTCATTCCCGTGAAGATGGGAATCCAGATAGAAGACACTGGATCCCCGCATACGCGAGGATGACATACGACACAAAAAAATACTCGGCAAATTTTGTATAGCTATTACTTTTTTAATAACCGATATTCTGTTTGTAAAAAATGATTTCATAATTTATTTATCAATTTTTCTAGTTGAGGTCGTAGTTTGAACTGCAAAATTAACTTGATTTGTCTGTGATTTTGTTGTTACTCCAGAAATAGAAATTGTTATCACCGGTTGTATATAGTCAACTGGAATAGTCCCTGTACCTTTTACAAAAAAAAGTAAACTTTGAATTTTTATATCAGAGGCTGTAACCTGAATAGCAGGTACAGTTGTATCCCCTGCTGGAAATGATTTTTTAAAGAGAGCTCCATTAGAAACATAATAAGCAATTCTGTCATTTGAGGAATTTGTTGATGTTAAACCATTTGATGGTTTGAATACAAGTGCATTATTACCTGTAGAATAAAGACAGTCTTGTCTGTCTGGCATTATTGCTGGGGGATTTAACGCAAAAGAAGAATCTGTACAATAAAAAGTTGAACCATAGCGAATATCACGAACCATTTCCTCTACGGCAAGATTAATTCCATCTATAACTACTTGGGTTTGTTGTAATTTAACATTAACGGCTTGTGCTGAAAATAAAGCACCAATTGCAACAGTCATAATGGTAGTAAAAAGTGCAATAACAACCATAAGTTCTACTAAAGTAAATCCTTTCGCTCTATATTTGAATTTTAATTTAAAAAGATTTTTCATATTAAATACATGAAGCTATTGCTGTTCTAATCATACCAGAATTATAAACTTCGACTGAGCGAATATGACCAACCGAATAAGGTATCGGGGATTTAAATTCAATACAAGCTTTAGAATAAGACGTAGTATTGTTTCCATTAAGATATATATTTGGTCGTGCTGATGGTCGTGTGAAAGAAATAGTTAAGGATGTATTAACTGTTTCTGAACAAGTAATATTTGGTGACTGCCCAACACAAACTTTTGTAATCTTATAATTCTTAGGAATAGATGTAACACTATTTGTTTCATCTATTGGTGTTATATCATATAAACCATTACCAATAGGAAGACCATAGAAACTTGCTACCCCATAATTACTTACACTATCCCCAAAAAGTGTTACAGCACTTAGCGTATTAGCATCTACTATTTTTATATAAACACCATAACCGCCCAACGAGGAATTAACTGAATCAATAGCACTACCTCTTACTTGGGCTTCTCTTACGAGCAAGGCTGTAGTTTGTACACTATTTATTAATGTCATTCGAATTGCTGACTCTGGATAATTAAAAAGAAGTAACCCAGTCATAAGCATCATGATGGCTATACTAATCATTAATTCTACCATCGTAAAACCACGTATAGACCGTCTAAAAATAGATATAAACTTCATCTTTCAATGGTAACATTAAGCAAATAAAGAAGCGATAGAAAATAGGTCAATGTCTGTGAACAATACAAATAGAAATGCGAATACTATAAACGGCACAAATGGTATTGTCATATTTTTTCTTTTACTTTTCTCAGTTAGAAAATATTTAACAGCACCAAATATAGCACCAGCCCAAATAGAAATAAGAAATACAGCCGAACCTTGTGCGAGACCAAAGAATGCACCAACTCCAAAAAATAGTATTACGTCTCCAAATCCTAAAGCTTTTCCTTTTGAAACAATCCAAATTAAAAGAAAAGGAAGGGCTACTGCAAATGGCGCAACGATTATTAAGAAACTGGGCTCATTTATATAAGATTTAACAAGAACTATTAAAGATAACATTAAATACCCGAAAAGATATGATACAGGGATATAGGAATGTGCTTTATCATACAAAGCTATTACACCAAGAGTAATAAATAGCAAAGTATAATAAACAAACCAAATAGCAGAGACGGATAATGACGCTTCCCCTTTCATCATAAATTGATAGAGAAGCACAAACACTAATCCATAAATTGCTTCTATAATTAATGCAGATATACCATAGGAACTTTTACAATGTCGACATTTTCCGCGGAGGAGTAGATAGGAAAAGATAGGGAAAAGGTCATACGCGCGAAGTGCCTCTCCGCAGGAGAGGCACTTACTACGAGTTTTTATTATAGAAGCAACGTTAAGTCGTGTAGCTATAACCTGTACAAAGCTTCCAATTGAGGCACCAAAGAAAAAAGAAAGAATGTAGAACACAGAATAAATAAACTTTAGTATTGATTTGTTAAATCAAAGACACATTGAGCAACCGTTGTACAAGTATCGAACCCTGTAGCGATACCCTCAGCGCCTTCAAAGTCAGTAGTAGCTGATGGACTGGTGGCAGCTTCAACCATACCACTTACCCAATCTGGGTATGAAATTGTAGACGCACCAAGAAACCAAACACAGGTTGGACTAGTCAAAACAGCCCCGTTTGTTGCACCTGTACAATCTCTATCACTCTTAAGAGCTTCTGCATATACATCCAAGTGAACACCTAGATGATAACCATATCGTGTGGCTGCACCGCCTGCTGGAGTTCCTGTATAAACTACATAAGCAAATCTATCTCTAAGAGGAAAATCTGCTGCGGTAACAGTACCAGCAACAACATATGTAGGCAACACTGGCATATATTTAGGCATTAAATCTTGTAATTTTGCAGGATATTGACCATTTGCCTCTGCATATTGTTCAAGAGCTGATGCAACTGATTTTAGTTCAGCCATTTTCTTCACGTCTTTTGCTTTCTTTCTAGCATTTTGAATTGGGGCTGCAATAATGGTTGAGAGTAAACCAATAATAGCGATAACCACCAAAAGTTCAATAAGTGTAAATCCACGGAAACCTTTTTTCATAAATGTGTTTGACATAATTTTTTTCTATCTTTAGTAGATATTATAAGTATAGTACTGTACAAGAAAAGCACAAGGAAAACTGGGGATAGCGGGGAATAGTAGTAGGCAATTAGCAATAAGGGCATTAAATGGATTATGAAGCCTTGTGTCTTGTGTTGTCATACCCGCGAAGGCGGGTATCCAGAGTCTTCTGATTTAAGCAAGTAGTAAGCAGTAATACAAATGCAGACACTGGATTCCCGTTTTCACGGGAATGACACAAATTCAAGTTTCATAATTCGAACTATTAAAAGAAACTTCAAAGGGGTGGCCGAAGGCCACCCTCATTGAATTTTCCCTTATTGCTAATTACTTACTGCTATTTGCTAATTAAGTTATCGCTGAAGACAATGAATACATTGGCAAGAGTACAGCAGACACAAGCACTCCAACTCCAAGACCTAATCCAACAATCATAGCTGGCTCTATAAGCCCAATAACACTATCAATAGAAGTATCAAGCTCTCTTCTGTAAAAATTAGCTAAATTTTTCAAAATATATCCTAACTCGCCTGTTTCTTCACCAATATGTACCATTTGCACCAAAATATTTGGGACAAGAGGTTCTTCATATAAAGCTTTTGAAAAAGCGGTACCAGTTTGTACTTTTTGCGACACTCTACCAAGTAATTTTTTATAAACAGTGTTATCTACCACGTCTGCTGTAATATCAATAGACCTAACAATCGGCACACCACTTGAAAGCATTGTATTCATATTATCCGCCAATCTTTGCAAAAAAATTCTTTGTATTAAAGTTCTTATTACCGGTATTTCTGACATTATTTCATCTATTTTTTCTTTTCCACCTTCTGTTTTTGACCATCTATAAAAAAACCAGCCAGCTATAATCATAGTAGGAAATGCAAACATCCAATATTTTACGAAAATATTTGATATTCCAAGCACAATTTGTGTAACCATAGGAAGCTCCGCCCCTTGCTCTGCAAAAAGTGCCGCCATCTTTGGAATAACAAAAGTAAACATGGCAATCATAATCACAATAAATGTCCCAACAACGAAGGACGGATAAGTCAATGCCTTTTTTACTTTCTGCCTAAGCTCATAATCCCTGTCCATAAAATCTGCCAAATATAAAAAGGCTTCATTTAATTTTCCACTTTCCTCGCCCGCCTTTACCATGCTCACATAAAATGTAGAAAATAATACTGGACGTTTAGCTAAAGCGTCCGACAAAGAAATTCCTCCCTCTATATCATCAGCCACACCAATTAATTGTTCTTGAAGGGCGAGATTATCATTCTCCGCAGCTAATAAACGAAAAGCTTTAAGAGCAGAGACTCCAGCTTCGAAAAGAGTTGCTACCTGACGAGAAAAAATAACAATATCTTTCTGATGAATTTTTTGTTTAAAAATACGCAGATTGGAAAAATCAAAAGCGGAGGCTTCAACTTTTTCTTTTATATCAACAATACTTAAACCTTTTTTTTGAAGCAAAGAAATAGCATTATCAAGAGTTGTGCCATTTATATCTGCTTCTACTTTTGTTCCTTCTTGATTTATTGCTGTGTAATGAAAAATCATAATAATTAAAACTTTTTATATAAGTCTCTCAAATATATTTTGGCGTCTTGCAAATGCGTAAGCATCATCCTTTGCAACCTCTCCAGTACGCACCAGATTAGCAAGATATCTGTCGAGGTCAATCATTCCTTCTTGTGAGCCAGTTTCAATCAAAACATCTATTTCATGAGTACGGCGTTCACGAATAAGATTTGCTACAGCTGGCGTATTAAGTAAAAGTTCAACTGCAGGAACAAGTCCACCTGAAATACGAGGAACTAAACGTTGAGAAAGAACACCAATTAAAGATGATGCTAATTGTAATCTAATTTGGTCTTGTTGGTCTCCTGGGAAACTATCAATAATTCTATCTATTGTTTGTGCGGCAGAATTAGTGTGAAGAGTAGACAATACTAAGTGTCCAGTTTCTGCCGCTGTTACTGCAGTTGCTATTGTTTCTTTATCACGCATTTCACCTATCATAATTACATCTGCATCTTGTCTAAAGATATGCACGAGTGCATCATTAAAACCTTTTGTATCAACTCCAACTTCACGTTGTTCTATTAAAGATTTATCTTGATCAAATCTAAATTCTATCGGGTCTTCAATTGTTACAATATGTCGTTTTGATTCACTATTAATTAATGAAATCATCGCAGCTAATGTTGTAGATTTTCCATTTCCCACTGGCCCAACAACCAAGAAAAACCCTTGTTTTTCACGAGTAATTTGAATTACTTGATCTGGCAAATTAAGCTCAGCTATTCCCTTTACTTTTGGTATTAGACGAAGTGCTACAGAAATAACACCATGTTGAAATGATGCGTTCCCTCGGAGACGATATTCTTTTCTATGTTCATAAGAAAAATCTAATTCTTGAGTAACAACAAAATTAGTAAGAGTTTTTTCTCCAACCATTTGTCGTAAAAATCCAAGAGTATCTTCCGCTGTTAATTCTGTTTTTCTAGTGAGAGGAATTAACTCACGATTAACACGAACGGTTGGAAAAGAACCAACAGTTAAGTGAAGGTCTGACCCAGTTTCTTTAACTAGAGTCATTATTAAATCATCAAGTTCGGATTCGTAGTTCATATGGATAGATTTTAGACATTAGACAATAGATTTTAGATGCATGCAAGAAATTCATGTTACATTAAAAGTATATCAAGGATACGAGCATATACAATTGTATAACTCACAGAGGGCGGGATATAAGAAGCACGGAGGATGGAGTAAGGAGTAGGAAATACAATATCTAGGTCATTCCAAACTTGATTTGGAATCTAGTGTCCTGTTTTAAAACCTAGACACTGGATCCTGATTTTCATCAGGATGACACCGTAAGAGACGGTTTCTTAATTAAAAGTATTTTTAAGCACAAGAAAATGATTTAACTTGAGATTTTGAAAGAAGATGTACGTCTTTAAACCAAAGAAATTGAGATGAATGCAAGGCACGAAAGATTTTTTCGACCAATCCGCCAGCTGGCGGAGTACATAACTACGTTGCGGGAGAAAAAATCTTTCGTAACAAAGCAGTCACTTAATTTTATTAGCAACATATAAAAAGTCAGAATTTGCTTTAGATGCGAGGCAAGAAAAGTTTTTGCGACCAAAATTTACAAGTCGTACATTGCGGGAGCAAAAACTTTTCTTAACGAAGCAGATGAAGTAAATTATGGCTTTTTAAAGTTCGTTGATTTCGATAAAAGGAATACGTCCAGCTATACATTTAACTATCGCATCCTCTTTCATTGTTATCATTCCATCAGCACGAGCTAATTTCCAAATTTCTTCTTCACCTTTTGAATGAAGCACCGCTTCTTGAATTGCTCCAGTAAATGTTAACACTTCAAAAACTGGTACACGCCCTTTTGTTCCGTTGGCATATGTTGCATTTGGTTTGGCTTCATAAAGTGGCTGATCAAGTGGAAGTTTTGATTTAAACTCGTCAGGTAAGTCTTTAAAAGATTTTTGAACAAGCTCTGTTAATCCTGTATTCATTTCCATTTTACTTCCACACCCTTCAGCAATTTGACGAGAAAGTCTTTGTCCAATAGTTGCTATCAGTGTTGGAGCAATAAGATAAGGTTCAATTCCCATATCCAAAAGACGAGTTACCACACCAATAGCTGTGTTGGTGTGAATTGTAGAAAATACTAAATGTCCTGTTAATGCTGCTTGAATTGCTAGCTGGGCAGTTTCCGCATCACGAATTTCTCCCACCATAATTACATCAGGGTCTTGACGCAAAATAGAACGAAGTCCGGAAGCAAAAGTATAACCAATTTCTGGAAAAACTTGAGACTGATTCATACTTCCAACGTTATATTCAATCGGGTCTTCAAGTGAAACCACATTTAAATGTTCGCGGTCAATTTCATTTAACATAGAATAAAGCGTAGTTGTTTTTCCAGATCCTGTTGGCCCGCAAATTAATATCATGCCATAAGGTCTGTCTAATGCTGCACGAATTTCTCTCATCATTTGTTCTGAAAATCCAAGTTTATCAATTGGACGCACTCCTTTATAACTATCCAAAATACGAATAACGACTTTCTCTCCGTAATAACCAGGAAAGGTAGACACACGATAGTCAATGTTGTGGTCTCCA
>Ga0208375_1004588_pt1 | contig 10766 bp, 8 predicted proteins | sample RifOxyD1_FD_184038 | JGI IMG/M metagenome (GOLD analysis project Ga0208375, IMG submission 184038) | Soil microbial communities from Rifle, Colorado - Rifle Oxygen_injection D1 (SPAdes) | ecosystem: Environmental > Terrestrial > Deep subsurface > Rock core/Sediment | place: Rifle, Colorado...
GCCTTAAGCAATACTTTGAAGGTTGCTGAAAAATGTGACATTGAATTAACTTTGGGAAAGTTCTTTTTTCCCAAGATTGATTTGCCAGAAGGAGTTGAGGCTAAAGATGAGCTGATACGAATTGCAGATGAAGGTTTGATCTGGCGGTATGGAGAAAAGACAAAAGAACTTACTGAGAGGCTTGAGTATGAGCTTGGAATTATTAATGATAAAGGATATGCTGCTTATTTTTTGATATACCGCGACATGGCTAAATGGTCGATTGAAAGAAGAGTGCCGATTAATGTGAGAGGATCGGTTGCTGGTTCAATTGTTTCGTATGTTCTTGGGATTACTACGGTTGATCCGATCAGGTTCAATTTGCCATTTGAAAGATTTTTAAATCCATATCGTCCTAGTGCTCCTGATATTGATCTTGATATTGCTGATGACAAAAGAGGCGAAATGATCGCCTATTTGGTGGAAAAATATGGCAGGGATAAGGTTGCACAAATATGCACTTTTGGACGGATGCTGGCAAAAGGATCTGTTCGAGATGTTGCCCGTGTGCTTGGATATCCATATGAAGTGGGTGATCGAGTTTCCAAGCTAATTCCAATGGGAGTGCAAGGTTTTCCGATGACAATAAAGCGTGCTTTGGAAGATAGTGCAGAATTAGCAGAGCTTTACAAATCTGATTCAGATTCTAAAAAAATTATTGATTTGGCGAAACAAATAGAGGGTAGTGTGAGACATGTCTCAGTTCATGCTGGAGGAGTTGTAATTGCACCTTCAGATTTGAATGATTTTGTACCACTTCAGTTTGATACTTCAGATGAAAAAAAACTGATTACGCAATATGAAATGCATGCCTGTGAAGATGTTGGGTTGGTTAAGCTCGATATTTTGGGGATTAGAAATCTGTCTATTCTTCGAGAATCTGTTGAAAAGGTAAGAGAAACTTCTAACGCTGTAGTTGATTTGGCAAAAATTCCTTTGGATGATAAAAAGACCTTTGAAATGCTCTCAAGAGGAGAGACAATGGGAGTTTTTCAACTTTCGGGAAGTGGTATGACTAGGTATCTTGTTGATATGCAACCAACTCAAATTGAAGATATTATGATGATGATTGCCCTTTTTCGACCAGGGCCAATGAAAAATATTGATGAGTATATTGCCAGGAAAAAAGGGATCAAAAAGGTGACTTATTACCATCCAAAAATGGAAAAGTTTTTACAAAAATCTCTTGGTGTACTTGTTTATCAAGACGATCTTTTGTATACAGCGCTTGAAGTTGCTGGATATAACTGGGAAGAAGTGGATAAATTTAGAAAGGCAGTAGGTAAAAAGATTCCTGAGGAAATGGCAAGGCAACATTTAATCTTTGTTGAGGGTTGTATTAAAAATTCAAATATGTCAGAAAAGGAAGCTGAAGGGTTGTGGGCACTTTTTGAGCCATTTCAAGGATATGGATTTAATAAAGCACATTCTGCTTCTTATGGAATGGTTGCTTATCAAACGGCTTATATGAAGGCTACTTACCCGGTCGAGTATATGACGGCACTTTTAACGGCAGAGTCAGGAGATAAAGATAAAATTTCAGCTGCTGTTAATGAATGTCGAAGAATAGGAATTGTTGTGCTTCCACCTGATATTAATGAGAGTGAAGTTGGGTTTACGATAGTTAAAAATAAAGAATCGCTTGGTGGCAAGGGGATTAGGTTTGGCTTATCTGCAATTAAAAACGTTGGAGTGAGTGCGATTGAGGCAATTCTTGAGGCAAGAAAAATAGGGAAGTTTATGACGATTCAGGATTTTTGCAGCCGAGTTGACAGTCGAAAAGCAAATAAGCGCGTGTTTGAAAGTTTAATCAAAGTTGGAGCAATGTCAAAATTTGGTAATCGTGCCTCTCTTCTTGCCAGTGTTGATGAGATTAGGGCAAAGATAAAGCCAAAAATAGATTTAAAACAGCAGGGCTTATTTTCAGCAAAGGAAGAAGAAAAAATGGTTTTTGGCCGTGGCGAAATGAAGATTGTGGTTGAGGTGCCTGAACTTCCTTTGGATGAGATTGAGATTTTGGAAAGACAACTTTTGGGATTTTCAATTTCAGCAAAACCTTTAAATGAGATGATCAGTGATTTAATATCGTATGGGACACATAAGGTTGACGAGTTGTTATCAGAACATGTAGTCCCAAGTGGTGAAGTTAAAATAGCCTGTGTTGTTTCTAGTGTGCGCGTAGTTGTAACAAAGAGAACTGGTGCTGAAATGGCGTTTGTGAAAGTAATTGATGAGACTGGTGCGTTGAACACGGTAGTTTTCCCGAAAATATATAAAGAGACAAAATTGTATTGGATGGAAAACACACCATTGTTGTTAACTGGAAAAATTGAGCATAGGGATGATGGGGTGTCAATGATTGTAAATTTAGTTGAAACAGTACAAATGGTTAAAGAAAAAGAAGGTAGTTTAAAAATAACCATACCCAAAGGAGTGAGTAGGGAAGCTTTAATGCGGTTAAGAAAACTATTAGTTGAAAACCCGGGCAATAAAAATGTTATTTTGTTTTTTGAAGATGGTGGGAAAGATCTTCTTTTAGACTTTAAAATTCATTGGGGTGAGGAATTAGCAAGAAAGATTGCGAACGAACTAAATATGAGTTAAAATACGATCCATGGCTTTAAAGATTAAACATATACAAAAATTGGCATCTGGTGAAAACCTTACAACTGAGTTTGGTGTAGGCGATGCGGTGCGCGTGTTTCAGAGGATAAGTGATACTGATAAGAAAGACGAAATAAAGGAAAGGACACAAGTATTCGAAGGCACTGTAATTGCAGTTCGCGGGAAAGGTTTGGGTCAAACATTTACAGTAAGAAGAATTGGTGCCCAGAAGATTGGAATTGAGCAAATTTATCCAGTACAATCTCCAGTGGTTACAAAAATAGAAGTAGTTAGGCAAGGGATGTATGGGGTAAGAAGGGCTAAGCTTTATTACATTCGAGGTAAAAGTAAAAAAGAGGTTGAAAAAATTTATTCACGTTCAAATAGAATCTTGAGAGCTAAAAAAGCATACAAGGAAAAGACTGCAAAAAAGAAAGCAAAGTAAGAAGTGTTTTTTCTTCAGCTTACAAATATGCTTAAGGTGGTATACTTTTAGGATAATGATTGTATTGGGCATTGATCCAGGAACTGCGACGACTGGGTTTGGTTTGATTAGGGTTGGCGATAATAAACAGTTTCAGGTAATGGATTATGGACTAATCGAGACAGAAAAGGATGATGCTCCAGGAGAGAGGCTTCTAAAAATATATAACGAGTTAACAAGTAAGGTAATAAAAAAATACAAACCTGATGTGTTTGTGATGGAAAAGCTTTTTTTTGCTACAAACGCAAAAACTGCAATTAGAGTAGGACAGGCGCAGGGTGCAATGTTAATGGCGGCGGCACAATACAAAATTGAAGTGTTTGAGTATTCCCCGATGACGATAAAGAAAATATTAACTGGTAGTGGTAGGGCGGATAAAATTGAGGTTCAAAAACATGTGAGAAAGTATCTTGGAAATGGAATCAGAAAGAAAAAGGGTGAAAAGACACATTTTGATAATGCAGCTGATGCCTTGGCGGTTGCAATTTGTTACTTACTGGAATCTGATAATGGACAAAACAAAATTGATCGAAAATAATTATAAAAAAAAAGGGGGTGAGTGTATATGAAAGTTGGAAAGGTAAAGCATTACTACGATAAAATTGGCGTGGCAATCATTGATGTTTTAGCTGAGCTTAAGATTGGTGATCGAATAAAGATTGTACGCGGGGGTGAGGATTTGTTTGAACAGATGATTGTTTCAATGCAGGCTGAACATAAAGAGATAGATAAGGCGGATAAAGGTGATATCATTGGTATGAAAACAAATGAGGCGGTCAAAGAGGGGGCGGAAATCTTCAAAGTCTAAAATGGATTGGGCAAAAGCAAAAGATGTCCAAACCAAGGTGGAGTTTTTGGTGAAAGACTTAGAACTTGATTGGGTTAATACAAAAAGGATCAGGTGTGTTAGATCAAAATATTCTTCAAGCCGGGCAGTTGCAAGAATTTGGGGTTTATCTCAAATTTGGCAATTATTTGTAAAAAAAGGTCCTTTATATATTATTGAGGTAATTTCAGAGAGATTTGACAAGCTTTCAGGGGAAGAACAAGGCAAAGTGCTTTTGCATGAGTTGGTACATATTCCTCAGACGTTTTCAGGTGCACTTTTGCCCCACACAAGGAGAGGAAAGACTAGTTTCTATGCACGACTAAAGCATTTTCATAAATTATATTTAGAAAGGTAAAAGAAAAGAGAATGAAGATTACTGTAATTGAAGGTGAAAATGAAGTGGCCTCAAGAAAAAGGTTTATTTTTATCAAAGCTGAGATTAGAAAGAGAAAATGGGATATTGTGAAGCCGGTTCGGGTAAAAGGCTCATATGTGTATGAGCAAATGGCAAATAGTAGTCTCTTTTCAGAACAAACTCTTTATGTAATTGATGGAACCTCGGTATTTTTAGAGAAAGATTATCAATGGATTAGTCAAAATAGTGGGCTAAATTTTAATCTTTTGATTTGGCATTCAGGAATTCTTTCCCAAAAGATTAAAAAAATGCTGCCTAAGGAGACACGATACGAAACGTTTCAGTTAGAAAAAAAAACATTCATGTTTTTGGACTCATTGATTCCAGGTAATGGGGAAAGGTCCTTAAAGATTTTGCAGGAGATTTTAAAAACAGAAAATGTTGAGTTTATTTTTGCTTTAATGGCTAAGCATTTTCGAGATTTGTTAATTGCGAAAGAAAATGTGAATCTACTGGGCTACCCTGGATGGAGGGCAAGAAAAGTTTTAGATCAAGCTAAGAAATTTGAAGGAGAGTGTTTAGCAAGAATTGTTAAATCAATGGCTGATGCCGACACGGCTTCAAAAACCGGTCGTGCAGAGCTTGAGCTGTTACTTGACCTGATTGTTATTCGCGACTTAGAATAAGTGCACATGGCGGGAGAGAAAAAAATTAACCCCCAAATATTTCGAGGCTATGATATCCGCGGCCTTGTTGGTAGTGAACTTAATGAGTTGACTATGGAGTTGATTGCGAAAGGTTATGCTACTTTTTTATACAGAAGACAAATTCGAGATGTGGTGGTGGGAATGGATATGCGTGAATCTTCAGCTGGTTTTAAAGATATCTTTATTAAAGTTCTTCTTGAGAGTGGAATAAATGTTGTTGATATTGGTCTTACATTAACCCAGATTATGTATTTTGCCCAATATAATTATTTAACAAAAGGAGGGGCAATTATTACTGCTTCACATAATCCAAAAGAATTTAATGGGCTAAAGCTGGCAGTTGGTTTTTCTGATACTTTGGTCACAAAGGAGATTGATGAGGTTAAAGAAATTGTATTATCAGAAAAATTTAGTAGCTATGGAACAAAGGGTGAATTAAAAGTTGATGATGTATTTCCGGCATACAAAAAAGATTTGTTTAGAAGAATTCCTTTATTTGATAGTGGGTTGAAAGTGGTGATTGATTCTTCAAATGCCACTACAGGGATATTTTTACCTGATATTTTGCGTGAGGCGGGGTGCACAGTGATTGAACAAAATACCAATATCGATCCTTCATTTCCATCTGGCACACCTGATCCGACTGAAAGAGTATTATTAGAGCGTTTGGCAAAGCGAGTTGAGAAAGAGGTGGCTGATTTGGGCCTTGCTTACGATTCTGATGGGGATCGAGTAGGATTTGTCGATGAAAAGGGAAATTTAACATGGAATGATGTTTTAGTTGCTTTGTTTGCCGAAGATGTTTTGCATTTCTTGCCAGGAAGTCCGATTGTGTTTAACACGCTTTGTTCAAAAGCAACCAGTGATGTGATCACAAGATCTGGGGGAAAGCCGGTAATTTGGAGTACTGGGCACAGTTTTATCAAGGCTAAAGTGAAAGAAGAAAGGGCTCCTTTTGGCGGTGAATTGTCTGGACATTTCTTTTTTATGGATAATTTTTACGGTCATGATGATGGTGCGTTTTCAACACTGCGTCTTTTGCAATATTTAAAGCGAACTAAGCAATCTTTATTTGAAGCTGTAGAGAGAATACCAAAATATGTTTCTAGTCCAGAGATTAAACTGGGAGTGGCTGATGAGATAAGATTTGAATTTGTGGGTGTTACTTTGGCTTCAGAAATAAAAGGTCTTTTACCTGGTGCGAATTTTATTGATATTGATGGTATTCGTGCAGATACAAAAGAAGAAATGGTAATCATTAGAGCTAGTCAAAACGGGCCTTATGTGACAATTAAATTTGAAGGGAAAACACAAGACCAATACGATGCACTAAAGATAAAAATCAGAGAGCTTCTGAAGAAACATAAAGAAGTTGATTGGACACAGGGTGTGAATACTGATGCTTTTGATTGATGAACATCATGAATTTAGATAATCAAGAGGTATATAAAAATTTTAAAGATGGAGGAGTGCTTCAAACAATAGGTTTACTTGCTGAACAAATTGAACAAGCCTGGGAAGAAGTTAAAGAAATTAAAATTCCTGAAAAATTTAAAAGTGTCACAAACATAGTTATTTGCGGAATGGGTGGTTCTGCTCTTGGGGGAAGAATTGTTGATTCTTTGTTTGAGCAAAAGATTAAGGTTCCAGTTGAGGTGGTAACTCAGTACTATGCACCTTCATATGTTGATGAAAAAAGTTTGGTAATTATTTCAAGTTATTCCGGAAATACAGAGGAAACAATAAGTGCTGCAAAGATGGCGCTTGAAAAAGGAGCTCAAGTGTTTCCAATAGCAACGGGTGGGGAGATAGCACAATTTGCAGCGGAAAATAATTTAACAGGATATATTTTTGAGCCAAAATATAATCCTGCTAAACAGCCTCGTTTGGCATTGGGTTATTCTGTTGGATCAATTTTGGCGCTTTTTTCGAGTTGTGATTTTATTTCGCTTTCTGATCTTGAGCTGAGAGAAGCTCTCAAAACATTAAAGGGATTTGTTGCTAACTTTGGGAAAGATAAAAACGAGAGTGTTAATGAGGCAAAATTAATGGCAAAAAAGCTAAAAGGGAAGGTTATTTCTCTTGTAGCTAGTGAACACTTGCTTGGAGCTGTGCACGCATTTAAAAATCAGATTAATGAATCAGCTAAAAACATGTCGATTATTTTTGAGATACCCGAGCTTAACCATCATTTAATGGAAGGATTGTCTCACCCTTTTTTTATAAAAGGCAATTTTGTTTTTTTGCTTTTTGAATCTAATTTATATTACAAGCGAGTTAGTTTAAGGTATGAAGTAACAAAGGATGTAATTGCGAAAAATCATTTTGGCTTTGAAGTGTATACACTTACATCAAAATCGAAAATTGAACAGGTTTTTGAAGTGTTGGCATTTGGTTCCTTTGTGCAGTTTTATTTAGCTCTTTTGAATGGTAGCGACCCTGTTTCAATACCATGGGTAGATTATTTTAAAGAGCAACTTGCTAAGGCTTAGTCGTTCTATGGTATATTGAATTGATGGCTTCAAAGGATAAGTTAACTATTTTTTTTAATGAGATTGATAAGCATGATATTTCCCAGGTTGGAGGAAAAGGTGCAAATTTAGGAGAAATGACCAAGGCTGGTTTTCCAGTGCCATTTGGGTTTGCAGTGACCGTTGCTTCTTACGATATATTTTTAGAAGAAAATAATTTAAGAAGTGAGATTCGCGATATTTTAAAAGGACTTGATCGGAATAATGCAGAAGACCTTATGCGTGCGTCACAGCGAATAGAAAGACGAATTTTGAATCGAAAGGTTCCGGAAAGCGTTGCTTTTGATGTAATCAAATCATATATAAAATTGTCGGGTGGGTTTAAAAAAGCCTTGGTGGCTGTTCGTAGCAGTGCTACTGCAGAGGATTTGCCTGGAGCTTCTTTTGCCGGGCAGCAAGCCACACTTTTGAATATAAAAGGAGAGGCAAGTTTACTTGAGGCAATTAAAGAGTGTTGGGCGTCATTGTTTACTGCGCGTGCAATTTTTTATCGGGGTGAGAATAAAATTTCAGAAGACAAGGTTGGAATTTCAGTCATAATTCAAAAAATGATTCAGTCTGAAGTAAGCGGAGTGATGTTTTCAATTGATCCGGTGACGAATGATAAAGAGCGAATTATTATTGAATCAGTTTGGGGATTGGGTGAGCTTATTGTTCAGGGATCAGTGCTTCCTGATTCTTATGCTGTTCAAAAAGGAACGTATTCGATATTGTCAAAGTTAATTTCAGATCAGAATGTACAACTTATTAGAAAAGGACAAAAAACACTTGAGCAGAAAGTACCTAAGTCTTGGCTGGATCGACAAAAGATAACGAATGAAGAAATAATTGCTTTGGCTAAATTGGCTCAAAAGCTACAGGAACATTATTATTTTCCTCAGGATATTGAATGGGCAAAAGAAAAAAATAAACTATATATAGTACAAACCCGCCCTATTACAACAATGGGTATGACAAAAAAACAGATTGGCTTGGCAGATGATACAGATAAAGGGACATTGGTTCCTTTGATTAAAGGTGCCCCAGCAAGTCCGGGAATTGGAATTGGGAGGGTAAGAATTCTCAAATCTCCCAAAGAAATTGGAAAGCTTAAAGAGGGTGATGTGTTGGTGGCTGAAATGACGAGTCCTGACTATGTTCCGGCAATGAAGCGAGCTGAAGCTATTGTGACAGATAAAGGAGGATTAACCTCTCATGCGGCCATTGTTTCCAGGGAACTTGGTGTGCCGTGTGTTGTGGGAACAAAAGATGCGACTAAAAAATTAAAAGAGGGGCAAGTGGTGATGGTTGATGGTGGTAAAGGAGTTGTCTATGAAGGTGCGAAAAAGGAGATGGATAAGACCGAAGCCGCAGCAGCGAAAAAAGAATTTAGTTCTAAAAAACACATCAAAACAGCTACAAAACTATATGTGAATTTAGCTGAACCAGAAAGAGCGAGGGAAATTGCAAAAGAGTATGTTGATGGGGTTGGGCTTCTTCGGGCTGAATTTATGATTGCAAATATTGGTATCCATCCAAAAGAGGCGATAAGGCAAAAAAAACAAGAAATGTTTATTAACAAACTTAGTGAAGATTTGAGTAAGTTTTGTCGAGCTTTTGAACCCCGCGGTGTAATATATCGCGCAACTGATTTTAAAACAAATGAATATCGTTCACTCCCAGGAGGAGAGGCTTGGGAACCTGAGGAGGCAAATCCTTTGATGGGATATAGGGGGGCATTTCGTTATATTTCCAGCCCTGATGTTTTTAATTTAGAACTAGCTGCGATTAAAAAAGTAAGAGAAAAATATAAGAATTTAGGAATTATGATTCCTTATGTTAGATCTGCGGAAGAGCTTCGAAAGGTGAGAAGAATTGTAGCAGCTGAGGGGCTTTTTGAAAGTGCGTCATTTAAGTTTTGGATGATGGTTGAGCTTCCAGTTAATGTTATTAAGTTGGAAGAGTTTATTAAGGTTGGGATTGATGGTGTTTCGATTGGGTCAAATGATTTGACAATGCTTCTTTTGGGAACTGATCGTGACAACTCGGAGGTTGCAGAGGCTTTTGACGAGCGATCCTCGGTTGTAAAGTGGGCTTTAAAAAGAACGATTAGAATTTGCAAAAAGCATGGTGTGACCAGTTCGATTTGTGGACAGGCTCCGTCGACATATGATGGCTTGGTGCGCGATTTAGTAAGATATGGAGTAACAAGTATTTCAGTTAATCCTGATGCAATTTATCGAGTTAGACAGGTGATTAGTGATGCGGAGGCAGAAATTGTGAGAATAAAAAGATGACAAAGATATCGCGCATATGGGCCAGAGAAATTCTTGATTCAAGAGCAACACCAACAATTGAGGCAGCTGTGCAACTTGAGAATGGAATTGTGTCGGTTTTTTCAGTTCCTTCAGGTGCTTCAACTGGTAGCTATGAAGCGCTTGAGCTTCGCGACGGAGATGAGAGCAGATATTTGGGTAAAGGGGTGTTAAAGGCAGTTAATAATGTCAATCAAATATTGGGTCCTGGTTTAATACAAGCTGGTATTGATGTGGCTGATCAAAAGTCGATTGATGAGCGATTGATTCAGATGGATGGTACTGAGAATAAACAAAAGCTTGGGGGAAACAGTATTCTTGCAATTTCAGGTGCGGTAACAAAGGCAGCAGCTGCTACCCAAGGAAAGAGGTTGTATGATTGGATTAGTGAGTTGGCAAGACTTAGAGGTTTAAATGTTAACTTACATGTTCCGGGAACACTTTTTAACATGATTAATGGCGGTTTGCACGGTGCGGGGAATCTTGATTTTCAAGAGTTTTTTGTAATTCCTGCCAGTTCAAAACCATATAGCGAGGGTCTTCGGATGGGAGTTGAAGTTTTTACGATGATTGGTAAGAATTTAGCTCGTCGTGGAGCAATTCATTCTGTGGGTGATGAAGGTGGATATGCCCCAAATCTTTTTACTAACGCAGACGCGCTTGCAATTAATCTTGAAGCGATTGGAAATGCTCAATATCAAATTGGTTCTGATTTTTTTCTTGGACTGGATGTGGCGGCAAATATTATTTTTAAAGACGGTGCGTATACCATCAGAGATCGTTCAAATTCGCTAAGTTCTGCAAACCTAATAGATTATTTTGAAGAAATAACCAAAGAGTATAAATTAACCTTATTAGAGGATCCTTTGCAGGAAGAAGACTGGGAAGGTTGGAAGTTACTAACGGAAAAATATGGCCAACAA
>Ga0208375_1004592_pt1 | contig 10749 bp, 12 predicted proteins | sample RifOxyD1_FD_184038 | JGI IMG/M metagenome (GOLD analysis project Ga0208375, IMG submission 184038) | Soil microbial communities from Rifle, Colorado - Rifle Oxygen_injection D1 (SPAdes) | ecosystem: Environmental > Terrestrial > Deep subsurface > Rock core/Sediment | place: Rifle, Colorado...
CGAGACAATCAATACAACTATTAATGAGACAATAAATGAAACGATTAACGTAACTTTGAATATTCCGCCTTTAGTGACCATTTCATTGAATAATAACTTGACTTGTAATGGAACAGTTAATGAATTAGTCAACATGACACTATTGTTCTATAGGAATGAAACAGTAAACAATACTATAGTATACCAGAATATCAATGGATCATTCTCAGGAACAACAACTAATGGCGCGGGTTCATGGTATTGTCAATTGTTCGCAACAGATGGAATAAACACAACAATAGCAACATCCAACACCGTATTCATCAATGAGACACTCAATGAAACTGTTGAACCAGTTGAGTCTACGCCATCAAGAGGCGGTGGGGGCGGCGGAGGCGGTTCAGTAATAAATACTAATACAACTGATAAGGATAAGAATGTTCCCCCACCAAAGCAGGACAATACAACAAAAAAGAATCCACAGAAGGCTATTGATGAGCCAATAGAAGATAATTTGGCGCCGGTTGTTCAAGAAGAAGCTCAATCTTCAGTAATTGAAGAGCCTACTACAATCGCAATAGCGGATAAAATATGGAATAAATACTGGAAACTATATATTGGAGCATTCATATTGTTTATTTTTATGCTTGTTTTGATTATTAAAACTGGAAAGCCAGTGAGCGCAGATGAGCAATTGAATGATTACATAATACAATCATTGCATGCGGGGTACTCATATGCGGCAATAAGACGAGCATTAAGCAACTATTATAAACAGCCAATAATAGACCATCATTTCTATTTATTGAGGAAATTTAATCTTAAACCCTTGAAAATAAAGAAAATTGAGAGATTTGTGTCAAAAGACAAGGAATTAGAGGCTTTGAGTTCAATTACTCAATATATCAAGCAGCAAAAATCGATGGGTTATGCCAAAATTGACATTAAAAAAGTACTCATTCAGAACGGATATCCGAAGGTTTTAGTGACGGAGGCGATTGAAAATGCATAAATTTTATAAACCATTTGAAACCTACTGTAAAAATAGAAATTCAAGGTTTAAGATCGAGAGCGAGTTAGGTGGGGATAATCCCGTTTCTTATAGATCTTCGCGAGATAGTATGAATAATAGATTGTTAGGATTAAGGCGAAGAAGCATATTGTTCGCATTGGCTGCGTTTTTGTTAGTAATATTCTCAAGTACAGTTTATGCTGCTTGCGTTACTCCAACGCGTGGAATGACCATAACTAAAGACACAACGTTTTGTGCTGGAACATATAATTTTAATGGACTTGATGGCGGAGTGATTGTTATAGGCGCATCACGCATAACGCTTGATTGTGGTAATGCTGTTTTTGTTGGAAATAATGCTGGAATTGGTTTGAGAACAAGCTCATCGCCTGCAGTGAATAATGTTATTGTTAAGAATTGTGAATTCCGTAATTATGATTTACCAGTATATATATTAGGACAAACAACTCTTAATGCTAATCATATAACCTTAGATAATATTAAGGTCAGAGGCGGAAGAGATGTCGCGAATATTTTAGTTGTTGGCTGTGATGATTGCACTTTCAAGAATATTGATTCGTCAGATGCGAAAAACCTAGTTTCTGACCCATTGCCGCCGCACGGTATATATATTTCTGGCGGTCCTAATTCCCAGACTGGTAATAATATAATAATTGAAAATTCTAAGTTTGAGAGAAATGCTGCATCAGGGATTAGAATATCCGATATTGATGGCAGATATCATAATAATTTGATTGTTAGAAATAATATAATTGATAATAATGTTGATTCTGGTCTTGCAATAAATGCATGTTCGAGTTGTCAAGTTACTGGCAATAAAATATATGCTAATGGAAATAGGGGAATTTCAATAGGAACTTCATCAATTACAGAATCAAAAAGCATAACGATAAGCGGGAATACTATTTATGATAATAGTTTTGATGATTTCATATTATGGGGCTCAAATGGGGTCACTATTAAGAACAATATATACACTAAAGGCGTTTTAAGTTTGAGTTTAAGAACTGAAAGTGTGAAGAGTTATTCTATTGAAGAATCTGTTAATAAATTAAATATTAATTATCATTCTACAAACAATTATGCTGCTGACGCAATAGTTACTATGTCATATACTGGTTTGAAAAAGGTTAAATTCACTAATAATGATTTGACGTTCAATTTCGTCGCGCCATATAATGATGTGAAGAATACAGTTACTGGAAGCATATTATCTTCGAATCTATTATCTTATAATACTAAGATTTATGCAAATCAAAAAATTGAGGTAGGAAATTTTGTTGCCGATCCAGTTATTGTGAATCAGGCTCCATTGGCGCCAGTTGTCACAATGACAAGCTCTGATAACACTATTAATTCAGACATAAATTGCGCAGCATACATCAATGATGTAGACAGCAACAGTTTAAACACAAACATACAATGGTTCAAAAACAACGTAATTGAAAAATCAATAAGCATAGACAACAAACTACCAAAAACAACAGTATCAAACACACTAGCAAAAACAGCACTAGCAACAAACGACAAAATATACTGCAGAGCAAGATCATACGATGGTGAAAAATTCGGAGAATGGACAAACTCACAAACAATAACAATAACAAGCACACCAACAAATGCTCTGCCTGTCATTAATTCAATAAGTGCGTACAGTTATGATAGCACTGTTAATAATGATGTTTCATGTATGTTAAATATTAATGATCCTAATAATAATCAAATGACTGTGACTCTCCATTGGTATAAGAATGGTGTCTTTTTCAAATCTGTGACTAAGTATAATCAGAAGTCTGGAGAGATTACTGAAATTTTAAGCAAGGATAATTTGAATGTTGATGATACTTGGCAGTGTCGTTCTAGGCTTTATGATGGTTTGAATTATAGTTCTTGGAAGCCGTCTAATATTATAACAATTCAATCTGTTCCTATAGAAGAGCCTAGAAAGAGTGGCGGCGGTGGCGGGGGAGGAAGTTCTAGATCCAGTACTCCTATTCAAGTTGCAAGTCCGGTTGTTGTTGTTGAAGAGCCAATAGTTGAAGAGTCTCCTACTTCATTTGAAAGTTCTCAATCTGAGGATACATCTATTGCAATAACTACTCAATCTTTCGATGTTCCAGAAGAACCAGTTCAGGAAGAGAATTCAATAACTGGCGATGTTGTTCTTGAGGATACTCAGCCGGGTAATGGTTTAGCGATTATATTATTTGGCGTCATGATATCAGGATTGCTCATTTTCACTTATAGAAAGCAGATTGTAATTACGACTGATAAATATCTGCCTGTAGTTAAGGAGAAAGTATTATTGACTAAAGAGAAATTATTATTGACTAAGGAAAAGATCATTCCTGTTGTTGGCGCGACAACTGATAAAGTTGTTTTCATAGTCAAGAAGCATTTAGCTGTAAAGACTGACCAGAAGATAGTATATTATATCTTAAAGAAGTTAAATGATGGATACTCTTATGATGCAATAGGTGAAGTCTTAAATAAGAAAGGGTATTCTAATAGGTCTGTCAAGTATCACACTAAGGTATTGATGGCTAATGGTTATCAACCATTCATTAAGTATCCTGGCCCACAGAATTATTCAATTCCTCAAAGTAAGAAAGCTAAATTGATTAATGATATTCAAGAATATACTAGAATTCACATTCATGAAGGGTTTAGGCTTGATGAGATTAAACAAGTCTTATTGTATAGTGGCCATCCTTGGGACATAATAGAAGAAGCAATTCATGGTTAAAGTTCTTCCGGAGTTATTATTTTAATTTTTTTATATTCTTTTAGAATCAATAAGTGTTTGTCATAAGTTATTATGAAGTCTGCTTTCCCATCAACTGCGCATTCTAGTATTTTATTATCATCTGGATCTGTACATATGCTCAATTTAGAATTGCTTTCTATAATTGTTAATACTGATTTAATTTTTAATGAGGTATCTGTGAGACTTGAAGTTTTATTTTGAATTTCTTCGCTATGTAACACTTTATTATACTCTAATAGTATATCGTTAGTTGTTAATCCGATTATCTTTTTCTCTAGAATTAGATTTATTATTGCTAAAGATTTTCCTTTCCAAAATGTTGCTGATATAAGTACATTAGTGTCCGGTACTATCCTCATTTTTCCACTTCTTTCTCATTTTATGAATTAAATCTGTCACATCTTCTTCCTTGATTTTCTTAGGAGCATCTCTTAATGGTTTTGTTATCTCGTCCCAGCTCATTGATTCGACTTTTTTCATAATTAAAGCGTTGTTTGATACTGCAAATACTACTTTTGTTCCTTCTTTTAACCCTAGATGTTCTCTGATGTTTGAGGGTATTGCTATTTGTCCTCTTGAACTTATTGTTCCCATTTCAATAATCTCCATTTTAACCTCCTTACAAGACGTATCTTATAAGTAAGATTAATCTTATTTATATAGTTTATTATTCTAAATACAGAATTGTTTATATTATTTTGGTAGAAATTTTCGAAGAATTTACGAAAAAATATGGCGAGGCATTATAAATATATTTTGTATTCAGCATTCATGAGGTATCTTGTCGATACATCCATATGGATAGACTTATATGAGGATAGGAGAGGATATGCTAATGAACCATTAGGAGAATACGCATTAAAGTTCTTCTTTAATATAATTTCTAAAAAAGAGATAATAATAGTGACCGATCTTCTATTGACAGAATTAGAATCAAAGTACTCTTTAGATCAAATTAATGGTATGTTTGCTCCATTTCAGACTGAAAGAATATCCTCAACTGAAAGAGAAAGAGATGAAGCAAAACGTATTGCAACAGAAATGAATATTCCCCCAGGGGATGCACTGCATGCAATAATGGCAAGAGATAATACTTTAACTTTAATAACTAGAGATAAACATTTTAGACAATTAGAAGGCATTTCAAAACATTATAAACCTGAAAATATTATTTAGTCTTTTTATTTAACTTATTAAACGCTAACTCACGTATTTTCTCTAAATCCTTTTCTGTTGTCTTTCCTTTTGAAGAACCTCTAAGTTTAGACAATGCAATCATTGCATCTTTCAGACGGACTTCCTCTATTTTTTCACGCAGGGCATTCCGAATAAATTCAGTGCGATTTTGATACCCACTATTAGACACTATTGCATCAATATCTCTTAGAAACACATCTTCTAGTTTTAGAGTAATCATCTCAGTAACCATATAGCCATAGTATATACTATAGATATATAAATGTTTTTATTTTAATAAAGAAAAAAATAAAAAAAAATTAGTTTAATCTCTCTTTCTTAGTACTGCTACTCCAGCGACTAAACCTATTAATGCAACCATTCCTGCTATAAGTCCGAATTCTGGAACTGCTGGATCCTCATTAGGTCCTATAACAATACTCTGTACTGCTAATTGTCCCCAATCATTACAGCTAGCCCATGCTTCATCAGTTACTTCTAATGTTACTGTATGTACTCCTGCGTCTACATTAACTAAAAAGTCAGTTGTTATCCAGTCTTCTGATGGATTTAATGAGTCATCATAAGATCCGACTACAACATCATCTATAAGTACATCAAAGCTGTCAAGATCGCTCATTCCGTCTAGATGTAGTATTGTTATTACTTCATTTCCGCCAGCAAATGCCATATCAACAGATGCCATTTCTGTATCAGCTGCGCATGTTGGTTCCCAAACTAAACAGAAGTTTTCATATGCTACTCCACCATATGCTCCTCCTAGAATTGCTGGTACTCCCCAACCGTCTTTCATTGCGCCGTATGGAACTGTGTCACATACTGTGCCGCCATGGAATGTTATTTCTGTTGGTGCTGCGTCATATGTTATGTCATGTATTGCTACTTGTCCATATGTATCACATAATGTCCAAGGTGCTACTGCTGTTGGATGTAACGTTAATTGAGTTTCGTCTAATAAGTTAACGTCGCATTCTTTTGTAACCCAAGTCTCTACACTTGTTGGCACATCAGGAACTTCGCATAATACTGTAGTTCCTTCTTTTATTTCGAATCCGTCTTCGTCTGAAATGCCGTTTAAGTGGTTGATATATATTTTAGTTGTTGTCATTCCAGTAGTTCCTACTGTGAATGTTGCATCTCTATTATCCTCAGCACATGCCTGAGTGACCCCGTCCCATGCAACTTTGCATGTTCCAATTCCAATGTTTCCATACCCCCCATTTGCTACAGCTGCTGCTTCACAATCTGCCCAGCCAGAATCAAATGGCGTTGGTACTCCTGCTTTTACACTAACTATCATTGCTAGTGCCAATAATAGAACTAATATTTTTTTCATTTTTTGTTACCCCCTAAATTTTTTTATTATTTTAGTAAGGGCTGCCCTAAAAAAAATGCAAAAAAAGTAAACTTGATTTCTTTTTTGATACTATGTGAAAACAAAATGCAAAGAAACATAGTTTCTTGCACACAAGAAAGCTCGCGCTTTCTTTGTGAAAAAGATAAAAAAAAATTTAATTTCTCTTTCTTAAAACTGTAACTCCAGCGACTAATCCAACTAATGCAACCATTCCTGCAATTAGACCGAATTCTGGAACTGTATTTTCTGCTACACATGTACCATTATCTAATACGTATCCTGAGTCGCATGCGCAATAGTCTGGAACTGTTTCATCTCCTGCGGAAACACATACAGCATTAAAATCACTACACATCGTATTGTATAACTTGTCTTTATCTCCATCGCAATAAAATTCTTTCAAATTCCCACTTGCGCCATCACAGTCATCGACATTTACACCTTTATCTGTTGTAGTATATCCTGCAGTCCAAATATCGCTTCCATCTGAATCATTACAGAAAGTTGCTGGTACTGCGCTTACAAATATTGGTAATATCAATAATGCTAGAATTCCTAATATTATTCCTTTCATTTTTTTTCTCCCTCACCTATTTTAATTTTTTCTCTTAAATACGAATATTCCAAGAGCACCGATTAATGCAAGTCCTGTTGCAATAACTCCGAACTCTGGTATTGTCACATCAATTAATGCAACTGGTATGAAACAATCAGTTCGCTCACATGTTTGACCATCGTTTGAACCCATGTTTCCGCTCTTTTCTGCATTTACCCATACCATGTCATTATATGAACATTCTGTATCTGAGAATTCTTGATAGTATGAACCATCTACGAAAGTTGTAGTTTGAAGTGTTGTGTTTATACTGTTATGTTCACATGTAATATCTACTGTCGCGCCATCTACTCCTGTTCCGTTTTGATATGTTACGTATCCAGTTACTAATGCTGGTGCTGCGTTTACATATGCTGCAAACATGAAGATTCCGATTAACATTATAATTAGTTTATTCATTTTTTCGCCTCATTATTGCAACTCCTGCAACTAATCCGATTAGGGCCACTGACCCTGCAATTATTCCAAATTCTGGAATTGTTACGTTGACGAATGCAGTGTTTATTTGACAAGTTTGATCGTATGCCACTGTTCCTTGACCTGAATTGCTTTGCTCATCTTTCTCTGCAAAAACATATACTTTGTCATCTACATTACATTGTATTGCTGGATAGAATGCGAAATATGTTCCAGTATCATCTGTTTGAGTGACTTGTGTGGTGTTTATTCCATTATGCTCACAGTTTATTGTTACTGTTGCATCCATTACTCCTTGAGTATTACCATCAACCACAGTGCCACTTATTGACGTTGCAGTTGCTGCTAACGTTGAAGTGCTTAACAATATTAATGCTATAAATAATATTAATAGTTTCATTTAAAACCCCCTACTTGTGCTTGGGAATTAAATTCACTATAAAAAGGTTACGAAAAAATAGGTATACAATTAGATACCGTCTGGTACGGGTTTAACAACCTTTATAAATGCTAGTTATTTACTATTAGTCAGTAGGGGCTTTAATAGTGTACTCTTTAGGCACTTGTAAAGTTTAAATACCTACGAACAGTTCATCAACATATTAGGGGGTTTTGTAATATGCATTTAGATCCATATATTTTCAATAATAACAATTATAGACTTTTATTAATATTTGCGTATGCCGCTGTTGCTACTTGGATTGCCATTCCATATGTAATAAATAAGTGTAAAGCGCATGGATATATGGTTAAGGATATGCATAAATTCAAGAAGCCTTTAATTCCAGTTCTTGGCGGAGTAGCTATCTTTATTGGTATTATTTCTGCATTAGCATTATCTGAAATTTATATTCCAACAGGAAATATTGCTAATTTATTTATATTCTATTTTGTTGTTAATCTTTATGGTATGTATGGACTATTAGATGATATATTCCATTTTCAAATAAGATATACGAAGATACTAGCATTATTGGTATTTTCTATACCTATAACTTCATTAGGAGTACTAAGCACAATAAATATTGGATTTACGACACTTGATTTAGGCATAGCATACGGATTATTTGCTGTAGTATATATCATGGTCGTCTCTAATTTAATAAATATTCACTCAAGCTTCAATGGATTATCTCCAGGACTTGCATTAATACTATTGATAACAACAGGAATCAAGTCATATATGGTACACGGAACGACTTATCTGATATATTTAATGCCTATTCTTGGTTCTTTAGCAGTATTTTTTATGTATAATAAATATCCTTCTAAAATATTTGAAGGAAATATCGGATCATTCATTTATGGTTCAGCATTAGGAGCGTTTCTTATTGTTAATAAACTTGAATTGTTTGGGGTTATTATATTAATACCTCACATAATTTGTTTCTTACAGGACTTCTGGGTACTAGTCATAAAAAGAGTCCCAGACAAGCAATTCCCTGAGCCACGCAAAGACGGATACTTTATACCAGATAAATCAATGAGATACAAATCATTAAAGAACTTATTATGCACAATTTTCAAGCTAAAGGAAAGAGACGCAACGAACATACTATTTGTCATAACAGCAGTATTCTGTGTAATAGGGGTGCTGTTGGTATGAAGAAGAAAATATTAATTGTTCTAGGATCAGGAGGACACACAGCTCAAATTTTAAAATTACTAAAACTGTTAGGCAATAGATATGAATATGAATATGTAATGAACGATAATGATGTAGTTTCAGGGAAAAAAATAAAAGGGAAAATCTACTCTATACCGAATCCTAGAGTTTACGAAGATAATTTTTTTCAGAAAACATTCAAACTCACACACGGATTCTTTCAAGCATTAAGCATATTACGAAAGAGTAGGCCGTCGACAATTATTAGCGCAGGTCCGGGATTAACTTTTCCATTATTTATCGCAGCAAAATTACTCAACATCAAGACTATATATTTGGAATCTTGGTGTCATGTTAATATGAAATCTCTTAGCGGTAGGTTATGCTATCCTCTATCAGATTTATTTTTCGTGCAATGGCCTGAACTAAAAAAACAATATCCTAAAGCAATATATGTGGGGAGATTAGGATGATTTTTGTAACAGTAGGAACTACTTACGCATTCGATAGCTTAGTTGAAGAAATGGACAGAATAGCACTTAAACTTAAAGAAAAAGTAATCATTCAAATTGGCAATAGTAAATATAAACCTAAAAATTGTCAATATTTTGCGTTTGAGTCTGACTTACATAAGTATCTCAAGCAAGCAAGAATAGTAATTTCGCATGGAGGCGCAGGAACAAGCTTCGAAGTTTTATCTATGGGAAAAAAATTAATATCCATAGAAAATCATAACGTTAATGATGAACATCAGCGGGATTTATTAACCAAGCTATCTAAAGAAAAATATGTATTATGGTGCAAAGATATTTCGGAGATATATAATTCAATTAAAAAAGTAGATAAATTCAAATTCAAAAAATATGTACGTCCTAAATGCACGATACATGAAAAGATCATGGAGTTTGTAGGATGAAAACTAAAATATTAGTAATAGGCGCATTACCTCCACCCACAGGCGGAATGGAAACAGTAACTGAACAGATGTCTAAAATGAAATTAAAAGATTATCATATAAAAATATTTAATGTAGCTAAAAATAAAATAATAAAATCGAATATGATATTTAATATTCTTAATTTTGTTTATAGGTGTTTTAAACTAATCATGACAATATTATTGGAAAACCCTAAGATTATTCATATTCACATAACTGTAAATAGAGATTTTTTGCAAAAAGCAATTTATATTAAAATTGCAAAAATGCTAAACAAAAAAATAATAGTACATATACATGGAGGAGCATTTAAAGAATTTTACGATAAATCAAGTAAAAACAAAAAACAAAAAATAACACGGGTATTAAATTCCGTTGATTCATTAATCGTTTTATCAAGAAGTTGGTATGAGTTCTTTAAAGGATTATGTCCAAAACAAAAGATATATGTCCTATCTAATTCTGTGGATATAGAAATAATTGAAGAGTACAGGAAAAAACATAATAATAAAAATGCATTCAGAATATTATACGTTGGAAGGATTGAGAAACAAAAAGGAATAAATGAATTGATAACCGCCTTTAGTAAAATTAGAAACGAAAATTTATTTCTTGATATTATGGGCGTATTTATGAATAATGAAAAAGAAATTCGAAAATTGACAGAAAATCTAGGTATTTCAAAAAAAGTAAGATTTTTAGGAATGATTCAAGGCAATGAACGATTTAAATATTTTGCACAATCAGACTTATTTGTTTTACCTTCATATTGGGAAGGTCTCCCAATAACAGTACTTGAAGCCATGGCATTTGGGTTGCCTATAATAGCCACCAATGTAG
>Ga0208375_1004593_pt1 | contig 10748 bp, 9 predicted proteins | sample RifOxyD1_FD_184038 | JGI IMG/M metagenome (GOLD analysis project Ga0208375, IMG submission 184038) | Soil microbial communities from Rifle, Colorado - Rifle Oxygen_injection D1 (SPAdes) | ecosystem: Environmental > Terrestrial > Deep subsurface > Rock core/Sediment | place: Rifle, Colorado...
TGGCGATGCTGATATTACTGAAACAAATGAGACATATACTGACGCCTTTAAAATTGCAGAAATCTTGGCACGGGAAGATTATGTAATAGTTGATGGTGGAGGACCTGGAGTAATGGAGGCTGCTACAAACGGTGCTAGAAAAGGTGGAGGAAAAACAATCACTGTTACTTTTGATCCCACAAACGCTCCCGGGTTTGAAGGTAAATATGTAGGCAATGTTCCAGATCAGGAGATAGTTACCACAAACTACATAGAAAGAATGTTTAAGTTAATGGAAATGGGTGATGTTTTTGTTATGTTTAAAGGAGGAACGGGGACAGTTTCGGAGTTTGGAACAGCTTGGGTTTTGGCTAAACTTTACTATGGTTGTCACAAACCCTTTATTTTGTTTGGTGACTTTTGGATAGAAATAATTGATGTGATGAGAAGAAATCTAAATATTGATTCAAAAGAAATGTCTGTTTTTGAAATTGCCCGTAAGATTGATGACGTTTTACCAATAATTAAAAAGTTTGAAAAAGGCATAGCATCAAGACCATATTGTGCAATTCAAAAGAGCGATAAATTTGATAGTGCTTTTACTAAGTAAATTATAAAATTATGAAAAAATATTCAATCGATGAACTTCAAGAAATTGCCAAAGAGGTAAGGGGTGATGTTGTTAAAATGATTTTAAAAGCAGAAGCGGGGCATCCCGCAGGTTCTTTGGGTATGGTTGATGTTTTAGTTGCACTTTATTACGGCGTTTTAAGACATGATCCAACCAAACCTGATTGGGAGGAAAGAGATAGACTAATTCTTTCAAACGGCCACATTTGCCCTGCCCTTTATGCAGTAATGAGTCACGCTGGCTATTTTGAACATAAATATTTAATGAAATTTGGAGAATTTGGAGGAATTTTACAAGGACATCCTGACAAAAGATTTCTTCCATCACTTGAGACAACATCAGGACCATTAGGGTGTGGTTTAGCTCAAGCTTCTGGTATTGCTCTTTCTGCAAAGATGGATCACATGAGGTTTAGAACTTTTGTTATTACTTCAGATGGAGAGCATGATGAAGGAAATCATTGGGAAGCTGTAGCTTTTGCGGGTAAAAACAACCTTTCTAACCTTACGATGATTGTTGATAGAAACAACATTCAAATAGACGGATTTACTGAGGAAGTAATGCCTCTTGAACCTCTGGCTGATAAATACAAAGCCTTTCATTGGGCAGTAATTGAGGTTGACGGACATAATATTGAAGAGATTGTTGATGCATGCAATAAAGCCCGTGCAATTTATGAAAATCCAACAGTAATTATAGCTAGGACCATTCCAGGTAAGGGAGTTGACTTTATGGAAAATAATCCAAATTGGCATTCAAAAGCAATTAAAAGTGAAGAGGCAAAATCAGCACTTAAAGATATAAGAACAATGCAAGGAAAGATCAAAGAATATGGTGAATAAAAAAGAAACATGCTGGTATAGTAAATCAGTTTGTAAAAAAACCTCCTATTTAATAATCGGGTTGGTGGTTTTTTTAATTACCGCCTATTTTTTATCGGTAGAAGTATGTGCCCCCTGCAGCTATACCTATAACAATAGAGCAAATAATATGCCATGTATAAAAAGGTGTGATTTTCAACCAAACTGGAAAATAATCCTTTTTTATGTAACTGGAAAAAATTTTGATTATAAGGAAATGCCAGCAATAACAAACGGACAATAATATGTTAAATAAAAAATTATTTCTATCAGATAAAATTTTTAAAAAAGACATTGAAGTAAAATTCATGAGAGATGGATTTGGTGAAGGGCTTCTTGAGACGGGGGAGAAAGATCCTAGAATTGTTGTTCTTTCCGCAGACTTGAAAGAATCAACTCGGGCAAATCTTTTTGCAGAGAAGTTTCCTGAAAGATTTATTGAAGTAGGAGTTGCTGAACAAGCGTTAGTAACTATTGCCTCAGGTATGGCAAATTATGGCAAAATTCCATTTTGTACCTCATATGCAATCTTCTCTCCTGGTAGAAACTGGGAACAAATAAGAACAACAATAGGAATTGATAGTTATCCTGTAAAAATAATTGGGGCACAGTCGGGTTTAAATATTGGACATTATGGTGTAACACATCAAGGAATTGAAGATATTGCCTTAATGCGTGTTATTCCAAACATGAATGTAGTAGTACCCGGTGATTATGAAGAGGCAAAAAAAGCAACACTTGAGATTGCAAAAATTGATAAGCCTTTTTATATGAGACTTCCTAGAGTTGATAGCCCTGTGTATACGACCAGCGAAACTCCTTTTAAAATAGGCAAAGCAAACATTTTAACCGAGAGTAAAAATCCTGAAGTGGTCATTTTTGCAACAGGCTTAATGGTTTACAAAGCACTCTTGGCATACAAAGAACTTTACAAAAATGGTATTGAAACAATTGTTGTTAATATGCATACAATTAAACCATTGGACGAAGAAACGGTAGTAAAACAAGCAAAGTTAACCGGTGCTGTGGTTACAATTGAAGAGCATCAAGTAATCGGAGGATTAGGATCAGCAATTTCAGAGACTCTTTCTAAAAGCTTTCCTGTACCAATGGAAATATTGGGAGTTCAGGACAGATTTGGACAATCAGGAAAACCAAAAGAATTGTTTGAAGAATATGAATTGACAAAAGAAAATATCATTAAAGCTGTCAAAAAAGTCATTACCAGAAAAAACTCTTGACACTTTTGTTCTAAAGTTATTCCACGATATTAAAAAAATTGTTAGAAGTATCAAACGGTTTATCTTCTTGTGTATCTGATCTTATTCCAACAATTTTAATCTTTTTTTGTGTTGGGAGAGTCGATGCTTCTAAATTCAGATACCACCACTTATATAAATTCTCATTGCCATTAACGGTTGTAATATATTTAGCAGAACATGTATCACAATCTAAAGAATATAATTCAAAAAATGAAAAAGTGCCTGAAGAATTCCAAGTAATTGTTGCATAGGTACCATTTTTAATGGTCTCACCTCCGTTAGGTGAAGTGATTGTTACGGTTGGAGAAGGTTCCCGTAAATTTGGAGCAGGTAAAACTAAGTTTGGAGTTTGTGTCGCAGATGGCTTAGGTGTTAAGGTAGTGGTTACTGGTTTCTGTGTTTGTTTTGGTTGTACTGTTGGAGTAGGGGTGGCTTGAATATCCAAGAATTTAAAGGTGGACAATATCTGGTCAAATAATTTTTCTTCATCTGCTTTTATAGAAATTATTTCACTACCTGGTACTTTGCCGTTTGTTGATGGATGAAATGTGATATCTAAAGAATAACTAGTACCTACAACATTGTATGAAATATAACGATGAGCTATTTCTCCTCCGATTTCACCAATATAACCTTCATATTTTGTAGCCTTGTATTGATTAATATTTGTTTTTGTTGTTTGTTCAACGATTGGGCAATCTCCCTTACATATTATTTTTGGAATTTTATTTTTTACAAATTCTACTTTTTGACCGGAATCAGATTGATAGATTTCAAATACATTATCAAAATTAGGAGAATGTTCAACGACTTTCCAATTAAGAGGTAATTTTATTTGATAGCCTAAACTTGGATTTAAAATTGTTTGCCAATTAATATCTGAATCAGAGATGGGAGTTTTTGTGACGGTACTATTTTGTTCTATTTGTTTTTTATGTGTACTTAATTCCTTAGTTAATTTTTGTGTTTGCCATGCGAAAAAGCCAGCAAAAATACAAGAAACGATTAGAAGTACAAATAGTAAAATAATTAAAAAATTATTCTGTCTGTATTTATTAGTTGTTGGTTCTATTGTTATTGTTTGAGGTTGTTCTTCCATGTAAAAATATTATACACTTAACTATATGAATCAAACTGCCCAATCTCTTTTTACTCCCTATAAAGGTGTTTTGGCTGCAGATGAATCAACTAATACTATTACCAAAAGATTTGCCTCACTTGGTTTAGTATCAACCCCAGAATTAAACAAAAAGTATAGAGAAGTGCTTTTTACAACACCTGATTTTGAGAAGTATATAAGTGGTGTAATTCTATTTGATGAAACTATTAAACAGGGGTTGGGTAAAATTCTAGGGGACAAGGGAGTTTTGGTTGGGATTAAGGTTGATGAAGGCCTGGAAACTTTTAACGATACAGAAGAACAAGTCACAAAAGGACTTGAAGGTCTATCAGAAAGACTTGATGAATATAAACAGTTAGGAGCCACTTTCACAAAATGGAGAGCTGTTATTAAAATTTCTGATATTTTTCCAACCGAAGGTTTGCTTAGTGATACTTTGGGAAGGATGTCAAAATACGCAAAGTTTGTCCAAGAAAAAGGCATGACCCCAATTGTTGAGCCAGAGGTACTTCTTGATGGCAATCATACAACCACAAGATGTGAGGAAATAATGACCAAGACCTTAAAAAAACTTTTTGAAATACTTAAAAACGACAACGTTGATTTAGGGAATGTAATACTCAAAAGTAGCATGGTTCTTCCTGGAAAAGATAGTGGAGTAACTGCCACAGCCTTAGAAGTTTCCAACGCCACTCTTCGTACTTTTAAAAATTCTGTTCCAAACGGAATAGGTGGAATAGTTTTTCTTTCAGGCGGACAAACACCTGATCAAGCAACAAATAATTTAAATGAGATTGTTAAACTAAATAAAGATAATAAATTTGGGAGTTGGAATATATCATTTTCCTATTCAAGAGCATTGCAGAGTGAAGCAATGGAGACTTGGAATGGAAAAGATGAAAACATAAAATTGTCCCAAGAGGTATTCTTAAAAAGAATGATGTTGGTGTCAGAGGCTAGAATGGGAGAATTATAATACACATAAATATATGAGTAACTTGGATTTACTTTCTGTAGGCGATGCTAATTTAGATGTTTTTATTTCTCCTTCTGAATCAGAATCGCTTTGTGATATTAACACAAAAGAATGTTTAATTGCTTTTTCATACGCTGATAAAATACCTGTTAAAAATTTAGAATTCTCTGTTGGTGGAAATGCAGGGAATAATTCTGTCGGCACCAAAAGGTTGGGAGTTAACTCTGGGGCCGTCTTAACATTGGGGGATGATAGTACAGGAATACAAATTATTGATAGATTAAAACAGGAAGATGTTGATCTAACTTACGTTATTCAACAGCCTTCGACACTGTCAAATTTTAATGTAGTAGTTACTTACACAGGAGAAAGAACAATTTTTACATATCATGCACCTCGTTCATATGAATTCCCTGTTCAATTACCCAAAGTTTCATGGGTGTACCTTACATCAATGGGCGAATCTTTTAGGCCTTTTTATAATCATATAATTGAGTGGCTTGTTAAAAATCCAGAAACAAATTTAGCATTTAATCCAGGAAGTTGGCAACTTAGAGCTGGAATTGATGCACTAAATAGTGTTTTTAAATTAACGAAACTTGTATTTGTTAATAAACAGGAGGCTGAAAAGCTAACAGGATATGAGGCAAAAGACTCTGTAACAAAAGAATTATTAGTAGCACTTTCAAATTTGGGTCCTAAAATAGCTGTTATAACAGATGGTAGTAATGGCTCATATGTTTTTGATGGAGTTAAGTGTTTCCATTGTGGCGTTCTTCCTGTTGACGCATATGAAAGAACTGGGGCAGGAGATGCTTTTGGATCAGGATTTCTTTCAGCGTTGATTAAAGGTAAACCCGTAGAAGAAGCATTAGTTTGGGGAACAGTAAACTCAGCCTCAGTTATTGGCTATGTTGGTGCTCAAAAAGGACTTTTAAGAGAAGAAGATATTGACACTTGGGTTGAAAGATTTAAATCATCAGGAGTTAAGGTTGAGGAGATGTAGCTGGGCATTTAGCAAACTCACAGTTAGGACCAATTCTTCCTACACTACTTCCATCAGGACAAATCTTTGCATCTTCAGTGCAAGCAACTGTTGGAGAAATTGATCTTGATTCAGTAAATTTAAAAGTTGAAATAATTTGGTTGATGTCGTCACTTAGTGCTGTTATTACGTAATCAAAATTATCCTTTTTAATAATAACTTTTGAAAAATCCATTTTATCAATAACAACAATGGCCTTGTATGTAAGTTTGGTAGCGTTAACGCCATCGACTTTGATTGTTTCCTTTTTATCAATACTTTCTGTGAATAGCCCTGTCAGTTTGTTTTCATAAAATTCAATTTTATTTGCATTCAAGACTTCAATATCAAAACCATTATTTTTTTTAGATCCAAAACCAATTAAAATTAATTGTTCGGATTGATTCAGAACTTCTTCTGGGGTAAAGTTTGGATTGTATTTTACGGAAAAGTGATAATCGTCGTTTGTGTATGTTGGCCAGTTTGATATAGGATCGACTGTTGGGGTTGCTGTTGGACTTGGTATGTTTTGAATTTTAATTTTTGTAATCTCACTCACTAATTTTTGTGTCTGATAAGCAAAAAATCCTGCAATTATACAGGCTAGTAAAAGCAATATTGAAAGAAGTGAAATCAAAAAATTATTCTTTTTATTTGCTATTTGTGGGGTTTCTACTATTGGTTGATTTGAAATTTCAGCTTCCATCTTTATTAATCTTACCATGTAGTGGCAGAGTTGTAACTAGTGACAACGATCACCATAGATGTTAAATTTAAATAATGAAGATTTTTGTTACCAGAAAAATTCCTGGGGATTTAGAATCACTTAAAAATGGAAATGAAGTAGTAGTTTCCGAATTTGATAGACCTCTAACTCCTGAAGAACTGATTGAAAAAGGAAAGGGTGTAGACGCACTTCTTTCACTTCTGACAGATAAAATTGACGGAGAGGTAATGGATGCCATTGGACCACAATTAAAAATTATCAGTAATTATGCTGTAGGTTTTGACAATATTAATATTGATGAAGCAACTGATAGGGGAATTGTGGTTTGTAATACCCCTTGTGAAGAAGTTGATGAAGCTGTTGCAGAACACACTTGGGCATTAATGGCTGCACTAACTCGAAGAATCGTTGAAGCAGATGAGGCTACACGTAGAGGAGCCTATAAAGGTTGGGAACCGGATATTTTCTTGGGATCATCACTGGTTGGAAAAACTTTAGGAATTGTAGGTCTTGGAGGAATTGGATCAATGGTAGCAAGGCGGGCCGGTGGGTACAAAATGAATATTATCTATAACAAAAGAACAAGAGATGAGAATGCCGAAAAAGAATTAGGAGTTAAATATGTGGAATTGGACGAACTATTAACAACTTCAGATATTGTTACTCTTCATGTTCCATTAACTGATGAGACAAGGCACATGATAAATAAGGAAACACTTGCCAAAATGAAAAGGGGAAGTTTTCTTGTTAATACTGCCAGAGGTCCAATTGTTGATGAACACGATTTAGTTGAAGCCCTGCGAAGTGGACATTTGGCAGGTGCCGCCCTAGACGTTTATGATAATGAACCAAATATTGATCCAGAGCTTATCGGTATGCCAAATGTTATAACAACACCTCATATTGCATCCGCAACTTATGAGGCAAGAGGGGCTATGGCAAAATTGGCAGTTTCAGGCATTTTAGATACACTTGCCTCCAAAGAACCTATAAATATTGTAAATAAAGAGGTCTGGGAAAAAAGAAGAAAATGATTTTCGGTAGAAAGAAAGATGAGGATCTTGACACTAAAGATGGTTATTCTGAAGATGATGATCTCGAGGAGCAACCTCGTAAAATTCGTGATTTAAAACCTGAAAACAGACGTGCCAGAAAAGAACCCATCAAGCCTTGGGGTAAAAAAGAAAGGCTTATTGTACTATTCACACTTTTAACTACTGTTTTAGTCTCAGGGGTTCTGGCACTCTCAGCCAGAAATTTTAAACTTCCAAAAATACCGAGTCTAGACGTATCCAGTGTGAGTAACCTTAATCCCTTTAAAGAGCAGGTAATAGTTGTAGGGAATAAAGGTAGTAGTGTTTCTCAAGAGAAGATAGAAAATACAAAGAAATTATTTAAAGAAGCAACAAACGATTATTCTGGAATTTATGCCTTTTATATTTATGATTTAAACGGAGATTATTATTATGGAGCCAATTATCAGGAAGTAATGCAGGCAGCTTCCTTAATTAAACTTCCTGTGATGATTGCTACTTTTAAAGAAATTAACGAAGGTAAACTAGATGCAAATAAATATTTACCTTTAATTGAGGCTATGGGTAAACGATCTGACAATAGTGCTTTTAATGAGCTGGTTAAAATACTTGGTAAAGAGAGAATAAATAAAGAGATAACTAGCTTGGGAATGTCTAATACGTCTCTATCTGAAAATAAAACCACACCAGAAGAAATTGGCATGTTTTTCAAAAAACTTTACAAGAATGAAATTCTTGATGAAAAAGATTCTAGTACTTTAATGTGTTTCATGACAGATACAATTTTTGAAAATTGGTTAAGACCCGGGATTCCCTCTGAAATTAAACTGATCCATAAATACGGTAGGGAAGTGCATGTTGTCAGTGATGCAGGAATAGTAAAAAGTGATAGACCATTTATTATGGTTATCATGACAGATGGTGTTATAGAAAAAGAGGCAGATGAATTATTTCCAAAGCTATCAAAATTATTATACGATAACCATGTGGATGAATAATTGGAAATGGGGTGAAGCAACATAGCAAGAGTTTTAGCAATTATATTTTTAGTAGCAAATATACCGTTTATTTTAGGTATGGCTTTTCCTGATGCTAATGGAGATAGTGGGTGGTATCTGGTAACGGGATTTGTTTGGTTGATTATTGGAAATTGGTTGGCCATCAAGACATTAACCTCGAAATAAGTCTTAATTTTTTGTGTAAATTTATAAGATATACTTTTACTCTGTAGTGTTTTGAGTATTGTTGTTTGAATCAGAAGTTACGGCAGCAGGCTCTATTATTTTTGGACAGTTTATTTGTTTTTCTTCCAAAAACCACTCTTTTCTACTGTAACACTCCTTGTAAACCAAACCTTCCGGTGGAATCCATTCTTCAACCGTTTTATTTAAGAGCAGTGAACCCATTATCTTATTCCAGATTGGAGCTGCTCCTGTTATGCCTGATGCAATTCTGCTCATTGGTTTACCGTCGTTATTTCCAACCCAAACAGCTATAACATAATTTTGATTGAAACCTACCGTCAAATTATCTTTTAAATCATTACTTGTTCCTGTTTTGACTGCGACTTCGGGGTGGTTGGGAATAACTAACATTGAATTACTTCCAAATGCTCCAGATCTTGCAATATTGTCTTTAAGTACATCAATTAACAAAAAGGCAACCCTTGGGTCAAGAACTGTATCATCTGATTTTTCAAATCTGCTAATGCTATACAAAGTTTTATTTTTATAATTTTTAACCTCAGTTATTGAGAGGGTCTCATTTTTTATTCCAGAATTAGCAATTACTGAATAAACTTGGGCTAGTTCTAATAGTTTTACTTCTCCTCCACCAAGAGTTAATGAAAGTCCAAATCTATTTCTTTCTTCCCATGTCGTTATTCCCATCTTTTTTCCCAACTCAATCATTTTATTAACCCCATATGAAGCTAAAATTTTTACTGCAGGAATATTTCTTGATTCAGCAAGGGCAAGTCTTACGGTTATTTTTCCTCGATAGGTTCCATCGTAGTTTTTGGGGGAATATGGTTTTTGACCAGCCACATTAAAAGATATCGGTGAATCATCAATTATTGAGGCAAGAGTTAAATTATTTGATAGAGCTTCGGCATAATTAACCACCTTGATTGAAGAACCTGGTTGTCTTGGACGTATAGTTACGTTTACATTTCCTCCGGTCTTGGTATCAAAATAATCAACCGAGCCAACCATTGCTAAGATCTCTCCAGTCTTGGGATCTAAGATAACAACTGCAGTGTTACCCACATTTAGACTTTTAAGTTTAGCAATCTCTTCTTTAGCAACCTTTTCAGCCATCATTTGAATATTTATATCAAGCGTAGTTTTAACAGTGAGTCCTCCTTTTTGTACAACTTCCTCTCCATACATATCAATTAATTGTTCTCTAACGTACATCACAAAATGTGGTGCAAGTATTTCAGCCCTGTTTGGGGCAAACATAATTCTCTCTGAAGCTGCAGCCTCTTCTTCCTCACTGGTTATAAATCTATTAACTTTCATTAAGTGTAAAATCTCTCTTTGTCTTGAAAAAGTTAATTCAGGATTATTACCAAAAGGGGAATATCTGGTAGGGCTTTGTGGAAGACCCGCAAGAAGTGCTCCTTCTGAAAGAGTCAGGTTTTCTACGTGTTTACCAAAAAAATGTTGGGATGCTTCCTCAATCCCATAAACATTTCCTCCATAATTTACTTCGTTTATGTACATTTCAAGTATTTCATCCTTTGAAAAATTCATTTCAACTCCAACAGAAAGAATTAATTCACGAACCTTTCTAATATAGGTCTTTTCAGACGAGAGAAGGGCGTTTTTAACCAGTTGTTGAGTTATTGTTGATCCTCCTTGAAGTTTCCCTTCTGAAATATTTTTCTTTAAAGCTCTAATCATTCCTCGAATAGAAAAACCGGAATGATCGTAAAACTCGGCATCTTCAGCAGCAAGAGTTGCCAACCTTACATTACTTGGAATTTGGGATAATTTAACCGGAGTTCTGTTTTTATCTTTATAAATTGTGTATAAAAGTATTCCGTTTCTATCATATATTTTAGTTGAAACCTCTTGGTCTCTGGTTGTTAGATCTTTGGGGGAGGGAAGATCCCTTAATATGAAAATATAA
>Ga0208375_1004595_pt1 | contig 10746 bp, 11 predicted proteins | sample RifOxyD1_FD_184038 | JGI IMG/M metagenome (GOLD analysis project Ga0208375, IMG submission 184038) | Soil microbial communities from Rifle, Colorado - Rifle Oxygen_injection D1 (SPAdes) | ecosystem: Environmental > Terrestrial > Deep subsurface > Rock core/Sediment | place: Rifle, Colorado...
ATTTAAGAGGACGAGTAATAAAGAAGAAAATATCCTTGTTTGATAGAAATTGGACCGGAGTTCGGGCCAGAGATTTATACATTAGCTTAAAACAAACTTGTCGAAAAAATGGAGTAAGCTTTTATCAATATTTACTTGATCGAGTTTGTGAATCTGGGCAAATCCCAAAATTATCTGAAATAATATTAAAGACTTGCCCCCAAAGCTAGCTAACCTTACGTATTTTTCATAGTATTTATTTTTTTTTCACATGATAGCCATCAAATTTCTGCTGATCTATAAACTCGGTGATATTTTTAAAATCACATAAATCCAGGGAGGTTTGCACTAATTCGCTTTTGGAAATATCACAATTATCCGATCCTTGCTGACAACAAGTATGTTTTTTAATGTAATCAAAAAATTTCTCTCTGGCTTCTTTACTAAGCAGGTGTTCCATCAAACACGCATCCCTGAGAGCAACCTCCTTGCTCACCCCGACAAAATCCTTCAAAAAATAAAAAAGCAAGGATCTGGATGTTAAAATTTGATGAACTTCCTCATGACCTTTAGGACTTAGTATGACAAACTTCGACCCTTCTTCCTCTTCAATTAAAAATTTATTTTTGAGATTATTAAGGGAAGTTGAAACACTACCTTTGGTCAATCCAAGTTCCTTGGCGATATCAGTAACCCGAGCATAGCCCTTGGTCTCCTTTAATTTATGAATGGTCAAAAGATAATGAACCATGGAATGAGACAATTCTTGCGACATGATAAAACCCCTAAAAACTATTTTCTATCTTAAATCTTAACAACTTTTGTTTGATCTATCAAACGACCATAATTTTTTGCACAAGGATTGGCACATTATCTGGTCATTGACAGTTTAACATGTTGATTTTTCTACATATAAATTATTATTTATCTAATGTATTTCTATAAAGTATCCCCATGTTATAATTTATATGTATGGATACCGGGGTAATCATGAAGTACCGATTAATAACAATAATATTTTGGGTTTTTAATGTGGCAAATGTATTTTCCCAAGCTCCAGATCTGGTGATTGTACCTGATGGCAATATTACATCCGGAGCAGTGGTCACTGAGCCCAACAATCCGGTTTATGATGCCACCAAAGGGCTGACAGACCAGGAATATATGTTAAAAAGAAACTTTGTTCACGATGGTTATCAGCAAAGAACCTATGATGAAGCCTGCAAGGATAATTCCAGATTATGTCGAGGCAAAGAACTGGATCACAAATTCCTGGGCATTGACCCCTCGATGATTACTGCCCTTTCCAAAGCGTATGCCTTGGTGGTTGGGGCAATGGACAACAAGTTAAAAACCAATGTCAAAGAAGAAAACTCCGACAGCAAAAAAGAATACAACGATTATTGTCGTTTTATTGCCGTAGGGACCGAAACCATCGGGACCGCCTTGCAAGTGCTGGAACAAAAACACATAAACGACATGCCCTCGACGGAATCAACCATTCAGCAGGAGATGCTTTATAAGGCAGCTCTAAGCCACAAATCCCGGGCCAAGACTGCTAAAATTCAAACCATTGGATGGGGATCCACCACCGCTTGTTACGCCTTTATGCTCACCAAGGGAGTGACAATTAAAAGTGTGGGAATCAAGCTGGCAGGTGCTGGGTTGCTGACTGCATTTTTTAACAATGAGATGAGTACATATGATGACGCTTACAACGAAGTAAAACAAATTGCCGACTCTCTTCCCCAAAAAGGAGCCTGTAATCCAATTAGTGAAACCGCTTGCTATTGTGCCCAGGCTGAAACCAAAAATGATTTAAGATATTGTGTCTCGCCACAGATGAAACAAGTGCATGGCGAACAGGATTATGTCGCCACTTGTATAGATGACAAACTGGAAAGCGATGTTTCATGTAAATGTGAATTAACTGATACCTGTTTTGACAGCAAACTAAAAAAAATAACAGATGAATTAAAGCTGGCGAGTGCTTATAACGGTGAAATATTTAATCCCCTAGTGGCCATCTCAAAGGGTAATTTAAAAGCTGCCAGTGTTGACGGTAACGCCGGCCTTAAGCAAGCTGCTGCCCGGGCCCAAAATCTGATGGATCAAATTGCCAGAAAATACCCGGTAAGTTTAACCAATCCTTTGAGTGAAAAAGAAGAAAAGGAATCGCTCGCCCTGGAAAAAGCCGGAATTCCCAAAACCCTAGCTGATCAATTCGCCCAAACAGCTCCCCCTAGTGGTTCTGAAAATTATATATCTAGATTCAGTCCGATTGATCGTAGAAAGTCAGATTCGGCAGAAAAGAACCTTGAATATGTCTCTAGTGATAAGGATAACCTGGCCAGGAAAAATAATCAAAGCAATGACCCATATGACTTTTTAAAAAAATTTGGCCAACAGCCCAAAGATGCCAAGCCTAAAGATAATTATCTCTATTTTTCACAAAAAGCAGAAAAAAACGCTCAAATTAATAACGACAGATCGGAAGATTTATGGAAAATAATTTCCAGAAGATATCAGCTAGCAAAAGAGAGTCTTTTAGATTTATAATTCCGTTATGTCTGAAGATAAAAAATATACCCCCCCTTTAATGCTCTTTGATAATGAATGCCCTCTTTGCAACAGGTTTAAACAAGCTTTGGATCTACTACCCGGGGCAGATAAAATAAATAAAATTTCCGTTCATGATCAAAATATTTATTCAATTTATCCACATTTAAGCTATGAAAAATGTCATGAAACACTTCACGTCTTGCCTGATTCACATAACGTTTTAGTAGGGCCTGCAGCAATAGAATATCTAATTGGACAATTTCCAGCAGTTGCAAAATTTTGCTGGCTTTATGAATCAAACATGGGTAAAAAAGCCATAGATTTTTTTTATAAAGCTGCAGACAATTATAGGAAATCGAAACTTAATCGTTGCGAAACTTGTAAAAAATCCAGATACCTATAAGCAAGGAGAGAAAGTTGCATCCCTACGACAAAAGCCTGATTATCATGCCTACCTACAACGAGATAGAAAACATTGAAAAAATGATCAATACTATTTTTTCATTGTACGAAGGCATATCAATGCTAATCATTGATGATGGATCCCCTGATGGTACTGCAGATGTTGTTAAAAATATACAAACCAGCAAACCAAATCTTCATCTTCTGGAACGAAAAGGAAAACTAGGCCTTGGAACTGCCTATGTAACCGGCTTCAAATGGGCCATAAATAGAAAAGAAAGAGATTTCCACTACATTTTAGAGATGGATTGTGATTTTTCCCATGATCCAACCGATGTTAAACATTTAATCTCAGCTGTCGCTAATGACCAATATGATCTGGCCATAGGGTCAAGATATATAAATGGCATCAGAATTATCAACTGGCCATTTAGCCGATTGCTTATTTCATATGGTGGTTCCATTTATACCCGGCTCATTACAGGAATGCCGGTACTAGACACCAATGGTGGATTTAAATGTTTCAAAAGAGAAACCTTGGAGGCCCTGGATTTAAATAATATTATTTCCGCTGGATACTCATTCCAAATAGAACTCAATTACAAAGTTTATTGTAAGGGATTAAAGATCAAGGAAGTGCCCATCATTTTCACCGAAAGAAGAGAAGGTACTTCCAAGATGAGTGGGAATATAATTTTTGAAGCCATTTTTGCAATTATAAAACTTAGATTTAGAAAATTCATGGATATACTCTAAACTGAAGGAGAAACATTGTTAAACATCATCAACGTTATTTGCTCTCGCAAACGATGGACTAAGCGAATAATGTATAACTTTTTAAGCAATAGTGCGAACGTGTTTCTGAAAAAATATGACTTGCAAGTCTTTTACAATCCCAAGGACATGACCGGACCCAGTTTTCACCTGGCTTTTGATCTGGATAAAGGTTTTCAAAACTATGAAGAAAATGAAAAACTGGAAATTATAAATCATTTGCCCGTCAATGGTGTGTTGGTTGATATTGGTGCCAATATTGGTATGTTTTCTCTTTTCATCTCGAAAAAAAGACCAGATATCACCTGCTACGCATTTGAACCAGAACCTCTTAACTTTACAAATTTAAACCAAAGCAAAAAGGCAAATAACCTAACCAAGCTTAACGTTTTTCAACTGGCCATCGGTAAAGAAGAATGCACTCTTAATCTTTATAAATCCAATAAAAATGATGGCGGACATAGTCTTACCCGTGATAGCGAACAAACTGATTCATCCATGCCAAGCTTCACTCCTGTACAAGTAATGCCTTTAACCAAAACATTACCTCCGTCACTACCATCCTTGGATGTAATTAAAATTGACGTCGAGGGCGGGGAAATCGAAGTCATCGAAGGTGCTTTGGATGTAATAAGAAAATATCGTCCAATGCTTGTTATGGAAACTTCCAACCAACACATAGCTAATCAAACGGGAATCTTTTCAATTTTTCAAAAGGAATTTGGTAACCAGATTTTTTCAAGAGTTCCTGGAAATCCCACCAAAATACCTTTATCTCAGTTACCAGAAATCGCCAAGAAGAAGCTTCACGAAGGAGCTGAGGATAGCAATTATATATTTGATTTTGAAAAATAATATCAAGCTATGAATATATTTCTTTATTCTTGGGAAAAAGAACCATTAAATAAAAAATCCAAACTCCTCCAAATTCGAGAAGCTCCCCTTTTTTGCCACCGTGGGTAAACTCGACCATTAAAGCGAGCGCTATATAAGCAAAAATATGTATAATTCTGGGAATTGGAATGGCAAACGTTTCCACCATTCTGGTTATAAAATGAATTCTTCGATACAAAAGTGGAAGGACTAAAAAGTAAATTCCGACACAGATGCCAAGCACTGTTCCAAAAATAAGCTTGTTAACTTTAATCCCAACTATAATCAAGTTATGAAAATTAATTTCATGTTGTGAATTGTGCTGGACAAAAAACGCAGGAGGGGTGATTCCAAAAATACGCTGTCCCCAGGATATCTCCTCCATCGCACCAAAGAAAAACAATCCACTCATCAATACAAGCGAAAGCAAAAACCAAAATCCCTTTTTAAATCTCGCATGTAATATTCTATAAAGACACAGTAAACATCCAAGCAATAAAACATCAACAGTTAACCACTCGATGAAACCATCTTCCATAACGTATGTTCCCTCAAAGTAGCGTAAGTTGTAATGAGATAAAAAAACCCCAAATGCGACGTGAAGAAATAAAAAAAGCAAAGCAAAGCGTTCAAACTGGTAAGTTTTTAGCATCACTCAAACCTCCTCACCCAAATTTTCAAACATATCAAGGCGTTTCTGATGTCTTCCACCTTCAAATGAGGTTTCCAGCCATACATCCACTATTTTTTTAATTTTTTCCTCAGAGCTGATCCTTCCTCCCAGACATAAAACATTAGAGTTGTTATGTTGTCTCGACAATTTCGCTTCTTCAGGAGTACGGACCAATGCGGCCCTAATTCCTTTAAATCGATTTGCCACCATGGACACTCCAACCCCGGAACCACACAAAAGAATTCCCCTGGAATTATTTTTGCGAATTTCTTTAACTAGCGCTATCGCAAAGTCTGGATAATTACTACTGGTGGCTTCACGAGTACCCACGTCCAAAACTTCATATCGGGGAGACAGGTATTCTTTCAAGGTTTCTTTTGCCTCGAAAGCAGCATGATCACTTCCTATAAAGATACGATCCATTTAAAGTCTCCTTGATTGTATTAATATCTGTAGTGCTCTGTTTTGTATGGGCCATCCACCGGGACGCCTATATATTCAGCTTGTTTGGCTGTCAATCTGGTCATTCGTACTCCCAGCTTACCAAGATGCAGTCTCGCAACTTCCTCATCCAACTGCTTGGATAATTTTCGAAGCTTGGGTGTTCGATCTTGTTTGTTTTTCCATAATTCAATTTGCGCCAGAGTTTGATTTGCAAAAGAGCAAGACATTACAAAGGATGGATGTCCTGTAGCACATCCCAAGTTTACCAAGCGACCTTCTGCCAAAAGTACAATTTTATGTCCATCAGGGAAGGTATAAGTTGCCACTTGCGGCTTCACTTCATCTCTTTTTACCCCAGACCATTTTTGTAATCCGGCAACATCAATTTCATTATCAAAGTGACCGATATTACAAACCACGGATTGATCTCTCATTTTCGACATATGTTCTGCCGTGATGACATGATAGTTTCCAGTGGCTGTTACAAAAATTTCAGCCTCTTTGAGAGCATCCTCGATTGTAGCCACCTCGTATCCTTCCATTGAAGCCTGAAGAGCACAGATTGGATCAATTTCTGTAACTATCACTCGAGCACCTTGCCCTCTCAGGGATTGAGCACAACCTTTTCCCACATCGCCATAGCCGCACACAACCGCTACTTTACCGGCAACCATAACATCTGTTGCTCTTTTGATACCGTCAATTAAAGACTCCCGACAGCCGTAGAGGTTATCAAATTTTGACTTGGTGACTGAATCATTTACATTGATAGCAGGAACCAGCAGCGATCCATCGGCTTCCATTTGGTAGAGCCTATGTACACCAGTAGTGGTTTCTTCACTTACGCCATACCATTCCTCCACGGTTTTATGCCAGTGTTTCTTATCTTCGGATAAAGTTTGTTTAAGTGATTTAATCAGGGATTCTTCATCTTCAGTTTCAACATGAACATTTAAAATCGATGCATCTTTTTCAGCTTTAAGACCTTTATGAATCATCAACGTAGCATCTCCACCATCATCCACAATCAAGTTCGGTCCCTTCCCATTTGGCCAGGTTAAGGCTTGCTTTGTACACCACCAATATTCATCCAGAGTTTCACCTTTCCAGGCAAAAACTGCAACACCACCCTTGGCGATTGCTGCTGCCGCATGATCCTGGGTTGAATAAATATTACATGAGCACCATCGAACATCAGCACCCAAATCGACCAGCGTTTCAATCAAAACTGCGGTCTGGATGGTCATATGAAGTGACCCCATAACCCTGGCACCCTTAAGTGGTTTACTTGCAGAGAATTTTTTTCGAACTGACATAAGTCCTGGCATTTCATATTCAGCCATTTGAATTTCTTTTCTGCCCCACTCCGCCAGCGTAATATCTTTAACTTTAAAATCTTGATTCATAAATCCTCCACTTTCCAGTATTGAAGCAACGCATGGTCGCTAAACGTTAAATTATAAAAATTATGCCGGACTATAGCACGAGAACTCTTTATCGGACAAGCAAACTTTGATTTGACTCTCTATGCTGATGAGGCTATCCAAGTGTTTATGATTGACAACAAAAATAATTCCCCGAGAAAAGCATTGCCCACATTTTTTGCTTCGTGCCCAAGAGGACTGGAGGAATTGCTTGAGAAAGAAATTTATAACCAAAGTATCACGGAAACATACTTAAAAAACGGTGGGGTCTTATTTAAATCCTCCTACATAAAAGCGCTTCGGGTTTTATTAACTTCCAGAATTGCCAGTCGGGTACACGAACAAGTGGCCCAGTTCACCATTAAAATTGAAAAGGATATTTATCTTCAAGGGATAAAAATTAATTGGACTAAAATTTTTAAAACGGATCAAACCTTCAAGATCAATACTCTCTTGGACCGGGATTCCTCCGACCGGTTTAAAAATTCTTTGATTCTTTCACAAATCTTAAAAGATGCCATTGCTGATCAGTTTAGAAGTTTAAAATTTGAACGCCCGAATGTGGATACTAAAAACGCTGATATCTCACTGCTTCTGCGCATCGAAGCGACCAACAATTATAACGAATTTTCCACTTATATCTTCCTAGATCTTGCCGGTGAACCACTGAGTAACCGAGGGTACCGGAAAAGCAGATTTACCGCCCCACTCAGGGAAAATCTCGCAGCAGGAATCGTCATGCATACAGACTGGCAGCCAGATAACGAGGCTTTCGTTGATTCAATGTGTGGATCTGGCACTCTGCTTATTGAGGCGGCCCTAATCAAGGGGGATATTCCTCCCAGTTACCTAAAAATTATAAGCTACACCGAAAAAAAAATTAAACCTTGGGCATTTTTATACCATAGTAAATTTTTAGCAGATATTAGAATTCAGACGGAGTTTAAAAATTTGATCCAGCAGCTTTACACAGAATCACGAAGCAAACTGGTTAAATTTAAAAATACCAAGTTTTATGGTTTTGATATTGATCCGAAAGCCTTGGAGATAACCAAAGAAAATATATCAAATGCCCGTCTGCCTGAAACACTTTTTGAACTTAAAAAAATAGATGCCACCATGGCACCTCCTCCCGTTAGTGGCCCGGGAGTGGTGGTATGTAACCCTCCTTACGGGGAGCGAATGGACGAAGAACTGGAGAACCTTAAAATTCTCTATCACGAATACGGGGAAAACCTTAAAAAGAACTGGAAAAATTATAAGGCTTATCTTTTCACCGGAATACCAGAGCTTAGAAAAAATATTTCTCTGCAAACCTCCAAAAGAATTCAGCTTTATAACGGCAATATTGAATGCAGGCTGTTTCGCTATAATTTATTTTGAGTAAATTTTTCGGCGAGTTTCACTGCCAGAGTAGGAGAGGCATATTTTAAAAGTGCCGTGGGGTTCTTTACCTTTTCGTTATGTTTATCTGATTTTGAAAAAAAGTACGATATAATCTCCGGATCTTTTAAAAAGATCGTATGTCCTTTGCTGGAAAATTTCCTCAGTACAAAAGAAGAATCTAAAAAACACAACTCTCTGACCATAAAGTTGTTTGCCAAATAAACAATTATTAAATAATCAGATAAATCCACCAGTGACTTCTTGATTTTCACACCTTTGGGAGACGAGGCATCGTTCCAATGCACTTTCACTTCAACCCTTTTGTCATCTAAAATAAAATCAAATCCCCGCTGGGAAGTTGATTTTACCTGGTTTAACCCAAAGATTGACTTGGCAAACCATTCACCGAGTTGAACTGGTAAATTTTTTGAATTGAGGAGTATCTGGGATTTTCTTAAAACTTCATAACCTTTAAAAATGGTCCCAATGGAATCAAATATGGCCTTATTATCCGGAATATGAAGAATAGAAACTTTTCTGGCACTACTTCTAGTCAGTTTTTTGCTAAACTGCCTTTCATACCAATCGGGAAAATGTTTAAAATCAAACAGGTCGAAAGAATCATATAGAAACCCCCCACCTAAAAGATCATTGACATCTTTTACGACATTTATTTTTTTACAAAGATAATTCAAAGGAGCAAACTCGGATTCTTCCTGCCCCATCACATACAGCTCATCTTGATCGTAATTTGAACTCCCGTGTGTCTCCTTTGAAAACTCCCTGATCTTATCAAAAAGATCTTCCAAATTCATTTTTACTTTTAAACCTAAACTAAAATTAATTTTTAAATCTTTTTGATACTAACATTATTAAGTCAATTACTCCACCAATTTTATATTTTAATGAAAGTAAAAAAAAGCCCCGCATTTAATGCAGGGCTACCGGTTCTATTTTATTTTTTAAAAAGCATATTACCACTAATAATAATATCCCAATACATCTACATCACTTAGATAGTAACCATCCATCGTGGTTTTCCAGGTATCAAAAATCCACCATTCATCCTGGGTAACCAAATACCTGATAGTGGCTATGGGATTTGCTTCAAGCGGATAGTTTAAATCAATGTAATAAGTGGTAGAATTACTAACAAAGGTATAGCAGTCATAGGGAATATAATCCCTATGAAAGATATTCCAGTATATCATCAAGTTGGTAGGATAGACATCACATCCCGCCCGATAATTCTGACGGTGGGTCATAATCGATGCTAGAAAATTCACAATCGCTGATTTGGTATTATAACCATCGTCATCCCTATAAATTGCCCCCGTGGATTTTACATATTCCCGGGTGAAATCGTAATCATCATCTAAATCGTTAAAATTGTATTCAACCGAATCATAATTTCCATAAACGGTTGCAAATTGTTGGCTTGTAACTTTGCTATAGAAGCTATCCAAATTGGTGTTACCGCTATTAATTGGACTTATCGAATTTCCACCACTAACACCTGAACCAACTTTGTTATCTTTTCCGCATGATGCGAGAAAAGAAATTAGCACTACAATTATTATTAACTTAATTAGCGATTTCATGTTATCCTCCATAAAATCTATTTAGCATACAAAACACAACTACCGTTGTTTGTGCAAATATTGCGCCGTATTATCTATATTAATATTAGGTAGTTAAGATGGTTAAAAAAATAAATCTATAAAATATTTATAGGTTTGTATAAAGTTTATACATTTTTAGGTGATTTAATTATCAATCTCAACATACTTATTATGGGTGGCACCATCTTGAGATTTAAAATAATTATTAATCTGAACTTTCCTTTGGTTTTTTAGCTTCCTTTGATAATCACTGGTAGGATCGTCTCTAAACTCCTTTATCCGCTCCCAAACCTCATCTTGTAGCTTGTTTTCTATCTTAAAAAAATCATCCCGAATAAGGGCATCCTCACTTTTTGACTGATTTCGGTGATCGGCCCAACTTGCCGCTGGAGTTCGACCCAAATCATACAAATCAACCTTGGTGGAATTGTAAACCTTGGCACTTATCCATTTTTTATTGGAGCTTTTATATTGATCAACCAGGTATTTTCTCTTGTCGGCAAGTTTCTTTTGGGCCTCCTCCAAAAGAGAAACCTGGGCAAATTCCTTCAATGTCAGCTCACGTCTTTGAAATTCCTGTTTGTTGCTGATACGATTTTTAGCATGC
>Ga0208375_1004598_pt1 | contig 10741 bp, 12 predicted proteins | sample RifOxyD1_FD_184038 | JGI IMG/M metagenome (GOLD analysis project Ga0208375, IMG submission 184038) | Soil microbial communities from Rifle, Colorado - Rifle Oxygen_injection D1 (SPAdes) | ecosystem: Environmental > Terrestrial > Deep subsurface > Rock core/Sediment | place: Rifle, Colorado...
TTCAGCTGTCATTCTGGTATGGGAAAAGACAGTGGTTTATAAAGGTTATCACTCCTTTATTTATTGCGCCCTTCCTCTTAAAAAGTATCTCTATTCAGTTCCTGCCGTATACTATCTCTGCTCTTACATCCGTTTATAAGAATTCTTTGCCAGCTTGATGTCTTCGTCCTGGATCGTTTTCCTTCCTGCGTGCTTTGCTATCTTTGCCGCCTGCTTCGCGATCTCTTCAGTGATATTCTCAAGAACTTCTGTAAATGCATCTATTGCGCCTTGGCTGACTCTTTTTGCCCCTGCTGAAAAAAGTATTCTGCCGACAGGCGCTTTTGGAATGATTGTTGATTGTTTTTGACCCATGATATCCGCCTCACAATGTGCATTATGTTTTAAACAATTATTATGCTTTATATAGCTTGTATTGTGGAAAATATATAAAGTTTTCTATTTTTAATGGTTTTTTAGGGGAAAGGGGGCTGAAAAGATGGTTTTGGGGGATAAAACAGCTGTTTACCTTCAAATTCCCTTACAAACTGCTATTTTAGCCGGCGAATAAATAAGGAAGGGAATTTGCAAGCCTGACAATGCCAAAGCTTTAGCTGACATCATCTCTACTTTGCGAGAGACCAGAGAAGATGGGGCAAAAGTGGCTATAGAATTTTCGTTTAAATTGGCTGCGCCTATTCCCAACAAAATTTAAAAAGAACCCACCCAACAGAAACTGCATGAAAGCTGTAAAAAAATCAGGCAATAAGGCAAACAAGACAGCAGACAATCCTGCGGAAAGATCCGCGAAGATATATGCGCTCCAGAATGCTGTCCAGTACAGAGGCAAAGCTGTGATGGGCGCAGTGATAGGAAAATTATTCGGCGAATTTCCGGACCTGAGAAAAGATGCGAAATCCGCGCAGGCGATTGCTGCAAAAGCCATTGCAGAAGTGAATAAGCTGTCTGCTGAAGAGCAGAAGAAAAACCTGGATAAGCTTGCGCCAGGCATCCTGAACGAGAAGCATGAAGAAAAAAAACAGGAACCCGGGCTAAAGCAGCTGAAAAATGCTGAAAAAGGAAAAGTGGTCATGAGATTTGAGCCTTCTCCTTCAGGATCAATGCATATAGGCCACTCATATCCGCTGATGCTTAACTATGAATACTGTAAGATTTATGATGGAAAATTGGTTTTAAGGATCTCTGACACAAATCCTGACAATATTGATCCGAAAGCATATAAGCTGCTTGAGGAAGATTTCAGATGGCTGTGCAGCGGCATAAAGAATGAGATTGTGATACAGTCAGACAGGATGGAGCTGTATTATGAAACTGCGTTAAAGCTTCTTGAGGAAGGCCATGCATATATATGCAGCTGTACATCAGAGCAATTCAAGGAGATCTCACTGAAAAAGAGCGAATGCCCATGCAGGAATTTAAGCATGAAAGAAAATATCTTAAGATGGGAAAATATGTTTGATGAGTCAAAAACAACAGAAGGCGATGCTGTCTTAAGATTAAAGACAGACATGCGCCACAAGAATCCCGCAATGAGGGATTTTCCGCTGGCAAGGATAAGCGATAATACACCTCATGCAAGGACAGGAAAAAAATACAGGGTGTGGCCTCTGCTGAATTTCGCTGTTGCTGTCGACGATCATCTTATGGGCATGACTCATGTCCTTAGGGGAAAGGACCATTATGACAACACAAAAAGGCAGGAATATATCTTTGATTACCTGAAATGGAAGCTGCCAGAATATCTGCATATCGGAAGGATAAATTTTATCGGCCTTGCGCTGTCTGCATCAGAGACAAGGAAGGCGATTGAAAAGGGATTGTTCACAGGCTGGGATGACATAAGGCTGCCGTTCATACAGGCACTGAAAAGGCGTGGCTATCAGAGGGATGCTTTCCTCAAATATGCAAAAAGCGTCGGTGTCACAATGGTCGACAAGACTGTCCCCGGGGGGGAATTTTTCAAGGCGATAAATGCATTCAACAAGGAGATCATAGACCCAAGATCAAAGAGATATTTCTTCATAGAAAATCCTGTTGAAATAAAGATAAAAAATGCGCCTGCCATGGATGTAGAGCTTCATTTCCATCCTGAGCATATGAAAGGCGGAAGGAAATTCAGGGTAAAGGATGATTTTTATCTTACAGGAGAAGATTTTGACAGGTTCAATAAATTTGAAGATGGAACAATGGTAAGGCTGATGGACTGCCTTAATTTTAAAAAGAAAAAGAATGAATATCTGTTTGATTCCGCTGATTATGAAAAATACAAGAAAGAGGGGAAACTGATAATACACTGGCTTCCTGCTGAGAAGCATCTGCCCAAAGCTGAGATATGCATGCCTGACGGAAGCAAAAAGATAGGGCTGGCAGAGCAGGGCATAAATAAGCTGAACATAGGCGATATAATCCAGTTTGAAAGAACAGGATTCTGCAGGCTTGATTCAGTGAATAATGATACGTTTGTTTTCTGGTTTGCGCATAGGTAAAAAGATTATTAAATAGAAACATTTATATATAAGCCTATTGTATATCAAAAAAGACTGGTTAAAAAAGTCCAGTTATTGATAATCAAAATGGCAGAGTATAAACAGATATTCAATGAGTTTTTGGAAGAAGCTATCAGTTCAGAATTCAGGCGCAGATATGGCCCGGCGGTAAGCAACTATTACAAGGCATTAACCGCATTATGCTCATATCTAATAACAACTAAGCTGAGAAAAGCGCCAAAAAGTCATACAGAAATTTTTCTGTTCCTTAGGGTTTCTTTTCCGGATATCTATGAGATAGCAGACGGCGTTTTTACAGTGTACACAAATTCTTATGATCATCTGATGAAACAGGAGGACTGCAGCAGGATTAAAGATGCAATCAGACAAATTACCCACATTGGCGGAATTGAAGAGGAATTTAAGGAGTATCTTAAAAAAATATAATCATATAATAAAAGATATCATCCTTTTTGGATCTTTTGTTAAAGGGAGGGATAATCCAAAAGATATTGATTTGGCTGTTATCATAAAAGAAAGAGATATAAATTTAGCCCAATATATCAAAAAAGAAATTGGAATTGATAAAATCCATCTGGATTTTATTACCCTAGATGATGTATATACTCCTTTATTTTTAAGCCTGATAAATGAAGGATACAGCATACAAAAGGATGATTTTTTGAGGAATATATTAAAAATTAAGCCAATGAGATTATATGCATATGATTTAAAGCATCTTGACAGATCTAAAAAAACCTTATTTGGTTTAGCCTTAAAAATTGCTTTAAAAAAAATAAGCGGAGAAAAGATAAGCACCGGCGCTGTTTTGGTTCCCATAAGCCAAACAGGTTATTTTGAAGATTTCCTTGACATATGGGGGATGAAATATAAAACAAAAGAATGGAATGTGATGTGACTGAATCCCAGTTTTCTCCATAAACTTTTTATATCAACAGCCTTCATATAACCCTTGGAAAGCTTAAATTCAAAGGTTTTAGGCTTTTTTACGCATATCAGCATATATATGATGATCCGAGGTGGGAGAATGACAGATTTATTGGTAGTCAGGGCAAAGATGAAAGACGCTGCAAAGGGAGCCAATGTTTCAGGCGATTTTGCAGAAGCGCTTGACAAGAAAGTCAGGCAGCTTGTTGCAGACGCTGTCGCAAGGGCAGAGGCAAACGGCAGAAGGACAGTGATGTCAAAAGATCTGTAAATATTTTTTATTTTTATTCTTTATATGCGCTATCTTATTGAAAATCAGCGCTGAGTATAATGATGATCTTGACTTTAAAGATAATCTGATATTGCGGCGAATTTTTGTTATCTTAAACTGCTAAGCAGCCTATAATTATCTCAGGCTGCTGTTCAGTCCGCCCGCAAATAGATATTTGATATTCTTCGCTATCTTATGGGATGTGACTTTTCCCGTTATCCTGCCGTTCTCTGTGACATACAGTCTTCTGATGCTGTATTTTGCCATCTTATCGCTCGCCAATTCTATATCCTCATCTGAGTCTATCGTGATCACAGGCGAGCTCATGACATCTTTTGCCATTGTTTTTTTCGGGTCTTTGTTCATCGCAAGAAGCTTCCTGAGAATATCTCTTTCTGTTATGACCCCAACATATTTAAATCCGTCCTGGACAAGGACAGACCCTGTCTTATTGTTTGCCATCTTGGCAGCCACTTCAGCCATTGTTGAATTGGCAGACACATACTGTATGTTTTGTGACAGATCCTTGACTTTCATAACGCACCCCCAGAACATAAGCAAGACGATATAGATATATGGTTTTTAGAATATATAAATGTTGGTTATATGGTGTATAGGGCAGAAAAGGCATAATGATCAACAGCAGATTAACAGTCAACCGGCCATAAAAAGGAGTAGAAAACCTTTTAAATAAGGGCTTTCTCCAAGGCTGATATGACCACATTAAGAAAAGGATGCGCATACAGAAGGCTTGAAAGGCCTTATACAAGGAAGTCAAAATACAGGAAAAAAGCATTTATCAAAGCAAACCCTGTCCTCAAAGTAGTGAGATATGACATGGGAGAGCTTGACAGAGTCAAATTTCCTTATACACTCAGATTGATCTCAAAAGACACAATGCAATTTAGAGACAATGCCATTGAATCAGCAAGAATGACCTGCAACAGGCTGCTTGAGATAAAGATCGGCAAAGTAGGCTATCACCTTAAAATAAGGATATACCCGCATCATGTTCTTAGGGAAAACCCCCTGGCATCAGGCGCAGGCGCAGACCGTATGTCCACAGGAATGCAGCTGTCATTTGGAAAGCCGATCGGCAATGCCGCAAGAGTAAAAAAAGGCCAGATAATATTTGAATTGGGCATTGACAAGCAGCATCTGGAAATCGGAAAAAGAGCGCTGAAAAGAGCTTCTTACAAGATACCCGGCCAGGCATTTATTGAAGTTATTGAGAATAAGGTTTAAGAAGTGCATTTTATTCTGCAGTTTGTTTCAATCTTGATAACTTTCTCTTTTATGCACTTTGTCTCTTTTTTAAGTTCTGCAATATCTTCTGCAGATCTTTTAAGTTTCTGTATTGCATTGCCTGCAATGTACACTGCGCATAATAAAGGAGAATATTCAATTAAAACAGGTGTGTGTATCACACCCAGCATTTTCAAAATAAGCCATACAAAAATATAAGCTAATGCGAGCCATGCAAGATAATCCCAGATTTTAGAATTTTTTAGATTCATAAAATAATACAATGCATCAAAATTATTTAAAGTTTGTGTTTTCATTTTTCATCGGTCTCTTTTCCGTCGTAAAGTTTACAAGTTTTTGTGAATATTATATCATTTTCCGTAAATATTACGAAAAATATGTTAATTTTTATCATCTTTCAAAAAACATTCTTATAAAATCCGTCAATCATGTCTATTGCTTCGTCCAGCACAGATTTGTTTTCACTGCGGGTTTTCTTGACCTCTTCAAGCCGCTCTTCCAGCCGGGACTGCATTTTTCTTGCATCTTCCACGACCTGTTGGCATATATTATAATCATTCTCAAATCTTCTTTCTGCTTTATGATAGCCGGTAGAATAGCCCATAAAGAGAAGTAAGCTGTATCCTATCATCCTTTTTGCCAAAGAGGGTTTTTGCATATCTGCCATAAACATCCAAAATAAGGCAGTATGTTAAGCTTAATATAGTTTACATAAAAAAATCCGGAAGATCTCCAGAAAATATGCAGATATGCCAAGCTTGACCGGAAGATTTCCTGCCTGTTTTTATAGGGCATATAAATATTATGGCATGGACAGAAGGATTATAGGTGGGTTTATAGATAGGTTTATAGGTAAAAAGATAAAATAACGAAAATCCGCCGCAATAAGATTATTTCAGCTCAAATTTATCCCCATCTGCAATATTGTGCGACTTGACAAATCCTCCGTTCACTTCAATGATATAATCCACCGGCCCCGGAGCTGCATATTTCTGGCAGATTCCGCTGTCAGAGCATGGAGGGATATCATGTATGATCCCTGCGATCCCGCCTTCTTTTATAAAGATCCAGTCAAGATTGTATTTCATGCCTTTCATCCACAATGCTACAACTGTGTTTTTGTCCTCAAACGGATAAAGCATGCCGTAATCTTCTGGCATTGACAGCCTGCCGCCAAGGCCTTTTGCTTTTTCCTCAGAGGTTTCCGCAATATCGGCATAGATGGCTATTTTCTGCCCGTAGGAATTTGTTATTATCACTTTTTTTTCTGCGTGAGTCTTTGAGAATGAGAATATGACAAGCGCAATAAGGATTAATGCCGCGCATAGGTAAAAGAACTTTGTGCCAAACAGCATTTTTGTCTCAACCGGAAGCTTTTTTTCATAAGAAGGCCTGTATATCTTTTTCAGGTAATCCTGAAGGCTGTATTTTGAGATATGTTTCTGATGTTTTGGATATTTTACTTTTTTTCCGGCATGCATGCCATCACCTCTGATCTATGCATAAATCTGTTCATCTGCACCAGCCAATGCTGGTATCAGCCAATTTCAGCCAAATCGCCATAATTTATGATCGGCTTTGATGTTCTTACTGAATCATCATACCCTATTCTTGGGCACATCGTATTTACCCAGCATTCAATAAACGGGAAATTCCCCAGATCATTGAAATCCAAGGTATCACATGCGAAATAATAGAAGTGTTTATTTTTAAATCTTTTCTCTAAACCGTATATATCGGCAAGTTTTGCCTGGACTTCCTTCTGGCCATGCTTAACTGATACCAATACGCCGATTTCCCCTGATGAATGGAATCTGAGCAAAGCGCCTTTTCTGCGCTTAAGCAGCAGATCAATATCCTGTTCAGCCAGCTGCTTTATCTCCCCTGTGAACGGGTTTGCTGCAATCACTGATACGGATCTTTTCCTTTTATTCTGCTCTATCAGGATTCCTTTTGGATGGAACATCCCATCGCCGATGTAAAGGATGATATTCTCTTTTATATCCGGGATTTTGCACCCTAAAATCTGGCCGTAATTTTTTGCTGCAAATCCTTTTTTATTGAGATATCCGGCAGCTTCATCTAATTTATGGAGATGCTGGATAGTAGTGACTATCCCGATAGGTTTTCCGGCCGCAAAAAATTTCTCTGCCTTTTTCACTATGCCAAGGATGTCTGTTTCTGATCTTGCGCTTATATGTAGGACCTTCATAAAAGGCTTTCAGCAAGAAATCTTTTTAAGCTTTGCGGTATACCCTGCTTTATGTGCGGCATAATAGGCATATTTGGCAGTAAAAACGCCACGGAACAGGCAAAGAAAGGCCTGGCTATTTTAAAGAACAGGGGAATTGACGGATCTGAAGTATATGAATGGCCCTGCTCCGGCCAAAAGAAAAAAGAGGAGAAAAATGCAGTCGGCCACTGCCTTCATTCTGTTGTTGGCTTTGTAAAGCAGCCGATAATCAGCTATGATGGCAGCTGTAGCAACTGTAATAAAAAAAATAAATGGGCAAAAAACAGGGAAGCGGATTCTGTGTTTGCCGCAAACTGCGAAATATACAACTGGGAGGAACTGAACAGGCGGTTTAACCTTAATGCAAAAAATGATGCTGAGCTCATATTAAAGCTGATAGAAGCTGAAAATATCGGTTCTGGCCCTAAAAAAATGGATGGATTGCTTGAATATCTGGATGGTGTCTATGCATTTGCATATTGGAACAGAGGCAGCATAGGAAAAGATGATGGCAAAAGCCGGAAAGATGGCGGCGGCACAGGATATGAGAAGGGTAAAAACAGCAGAAAAGATGAAAGCATAATTCTTGCAAGAGATGTATTGGGAGTTAAACCATTATGGTTTTCCAGAACTCCAAATTTTGCATTTGCATCTGAAAAAAAAGCGCTTGAACAGCTTGGGTATAAAGAGATAGAAGAATTAAATCCGAGAGCCATTCTTAAATATAATATAGATGGCAAGGATAATACAAATAATGGTGCAAATAAAAAGATTGAATTAACACGAAGGAATTTTTTTGATATTGCGCCTGAACATGATAAGCCGCTGCAAAAAATAAGAGAAGAACTGATGGGCTTATTTATCGGGGCAGTTGAAAAAAGATTGCCTGACAGGAAAATAAGATTTGGCATTCTTTTTTCCGGAGGGATAGATTCAACGCTCATTGCTTACGTATGTAAAAATATGCTGAAAAGGGATTTTGTCTGCTATACTGCCGCTGTTGATGAGAAAGAGACAGGGATGAGCGAAGCAGAGGATGTGATATACGCAAAAAAAGCCGCAAAAGAACTCGGACTGAAGCTGAAGATCATGAAGATAAAGATAAGTGATTGTGAAAGCTATATCAAAAGGATAGTCCCCCTGATTGAAGACACAAATGTCGTGAAAGTGGGGGTTGCAATGCCTTTTTTTGTTGCGTGTGAAGAGGCAAAAAAAGACAATGTAAAGGTTATTTTTTCCGGACTTGGATCAGAAGAGCTTTTTGCCGGATATGAAAGGCATAAAAAATCTATGAATATAGGCTCAGATATAAACAAAGAGTGTGTATCCGGACTGCTTAAGATGTATGAGCGGGACCTTTACAGGGACGATACAATAACGATGGCAAACAGCATTGAATTAAGGCTGCCTTTCCTGGATAAAGAACTGATAAGATATTCATTAAAGATTCCTGCAAAATATAAATTAGACAGCGAGAATAATAAGATAATAATAAGGCAGGCAGCTGAAAAGCTTGGAGTGCCGAAAGAATTTGCATGGCGAAAGAAAAAGGCCGCACAATATGGAAGCAAATTTGACAAGGCAATAGAAAAGCTCATGGAAAAAAACAAATGCAGCTCAAAATCAGAGTATCTTATGAAGTTTTACAGCCAGCCAAACCTGAAATTAGGCGTGTTATTCAGCTCAGGCAAAGACAGCGCATATGCGATGCATATAATGCAGAGGCAGAATTATAAGATAAGCTGCCTTATCTCATTAAAAAGCAAAAATCCATCCTCTTATATGTTTCATACGCCAAATGTAAATCTTGCTGAAATGCAGGCTGAGGCTATGAATATACCATTAATTGTACAGCAGACAAAAGGAGAAAAGGAAAAAGAGCTTGATGATCTTCAGAATGCGCTGATCAGGGCAAAGAAAAAATACAATATTGACGGAATTGTGACCGGAGCTTTATTCTCAAACTACCAACGCGAAAGGATTGAAAGGATCTGCGACAGTCTTCATTTAAAGATCTTTTCTCCTTTGTGGCATACAGGCCAGGAGACAGAGATGAGGCAGCTGCTCAATGAGGGATTTGAGATAGTGCTGAGCAGCATTGCAGCAGAAGGATTGGATAAAAGCTGGCTTGGAAGAAGAATAACACAGAAGGATGTTGATCGTTTGGCAGAGCTGAACAAGAAGATTGGCTTAAATATTGCCGGCGAAGGCGGTGAGTTTGAAAGCCTGGTTTTGGATGCGCCGATGTTTAAGAAAAGGATTGAGATTGTTGATTCTGCTGTTAAGATGGAGAATGAGAATACTGGGTTCTTTGCTGTGAAGAAGGCGAGATTGGTTGGAAAGTAAATAAACCGATGTAAGACGTTTATTCACTAAATTTTATATACAAATCTGCTATACAAAAAATGAATCTGCCGTTATATCGCGTATAAATCCTCAGGAACTTCAAATTTTTTATCGGAGAAGATTATCTCTTCGCATTGAGAAATTGCTTTTTTGCAGACATCTGCCATATAATCGTATTTGCTTTCAATTTCCCTGCTTTTTATGGAAGAGCTGTACCGCGCCTTTTCTCTTTCGTCAACATCTGATGTCTCTTCTTTAGCGCTATAAACTGTGATTCTGCAGATAAAATCGTCATCATAATCAATCAGGCCGTTATCTTTGGCATATCTCAGAAAAGAAGCAGTGCATTTTTGGCTTCTGCTTTCAATCCCAAATTTAGCGAGAATCGCAAGGGCGCAATAATAAAGGGTATAAAACCATTCTTCGGGGAATCAAAAAATCCGACCACCACCAGTCAATAGACTGGTGGTTTGCTCGCCCTTCGGGCTCGGGTCGGATTTTCTGTTCTCATTTTCCACATAAATTAAGGCTAACTAAAAACCACCGGTGAAATACACCGGTGGAAAATGAGATTTTATAATCAAAACCATGCTCCCTGTATAAGCTGCAGAGCTGCAGATTTATTTTTGCCTTGGCCAGATATTGCATTATAATTGGCCATTCGCGAGCTGGCCTGTTGTTGCTGATGTTGTCGTTGGCATTGATGTTGAACCTGTTGCTGTTGGCATTCAGCATCAAAGCCCGCTCAGTAGCCCCATCACCTTAAAAAATTCACTGCTGCTTCAGGTTTCGCTTAATACCGCTACCATCTGTTGCAGCTGTATTTTATAGCAGCTGTGCTGCCATGATGGCAGGGCGTGTGGTCAGCCCTTTTTTGCTTAAGCAATTAGTGCTTTTAGCATAGTAGGGCAAAAAAAGAAGCAGAGAAATTATTTAAATATTTTATCCAACCTTCATTTCCTATGGAGATTTTTGCGCGCGCGACGCTGACCACCCGCGAGCGGGCCTGTTGAGGCTGATGCTGTCGTCGGCATCGATGTTGAACCTGTCGCTGCCGGCATTCAGCAACAAAGCCCGCTCAATATCCTGAGCTGATTTGCTGTTAACTCTCCATAAATACGGCTTTTTACTGCTTATGTATTCATAAGCCTGCTCAGCAATGGCTGGGCTTATTCCGCACAACGCATTAAG
>Ga0208375_1004602_pt1 | contig 10734 bp, 10 predicted proteins | sample RifOxyD1_FD_184038 | JGI IMG/M metagenome (GOLD analysis project Ga0208375, IMG submission 184038) | Soil microbial communities from Rifle, Colorado - Rifle Oxygen_injection D1 (SPAdes) | ecosystem: Environmental > Terrestrial > Deep subsurface > Rock core/Sediment | place: Rifle, Colorado...
ACTCTGAAATTCTTTGACAATTTCTTTTCAAGTTCTCTGCAAACCTTATCAACTTTCTTATCACTTTTTTCAAATACAATTGGAACTATTACTATTTGCGTTGGCGCAATTTTGAAAGGCAAAAATTATTGCAGCAAAAGATAGAGAAAGATAGCGAATTAAGGAAGAAAGAGCGCGATATAGAAATAAAATTATCTGAGTTGCGTGGTCGAAGAGCTGCATTAACAGACGGATTTTCACAGATTTCTACACGTGCGGAAAATCTTGATAAAGAAATAGAAAATCTTGAATCCGAGAGGCGAAAACTTGATGAGAAGAAACAAGTTTTGGAATTGAAAAATCAAAAGTATAAACTTGCAAGAGATCTTGAAGTAATTGAAAAATCTATAGTGGGAATAAATGTAAACGCAAAATCTGTTGAAAGCGCAGAGGAACAATATCGCTACACCTAAAGAAATGCGGCTAATTTTTTCAGAACGCTCTTATTGCTCTGCGATGCTCTCTAATGCAACAGCACCTTTGCCGCCTCTAAAATATCTTGGTACTCCATGAAACTCGTGCTCTGGCATTCATTATAAATTCAATAACATAAAAACATTACCATATATTTAATTGCTACATTTAGCACGTATAAAAAGCCAGTTACCAGTTATAGAAATCATAAAAGTCTGCAGAGCCCCCATAAACTTCAACAATTGCTCCAACACGTTCGTAATTGTTAAATGAAGTCTTAAGGTTAATTTCAAATGTAACATCTACTTCGCTATCGCATTTGCTTATAACTTCACAGTCTGTGTTTGTAATAGACCACGATACAATACGCTCTCCTTTTGCTAAGTTAAAATAAGCTTCATAGTTTATCCAGTCCGATAATTCAGACTTGAGGTTTTCTTTAGCTGAATATATTGCCTCTTCACATAGCGTATCTTCTGAAATGAAAATGTAAGGGCACATCAACCACGCCATAAATATCAAATATCCGATAATGAAGATAAGTGCTAATGATTGAGCATATTTTGGTTTGCTTTTGACTTCCTTAGTGATCATACTAAATCAAGTAAATTCTTTCTCTTAAGCGTTGCTCAGTACGATTAGGATTTTAATCCACAATAACTAAAAGCTTATCTAAATTCTTTCCTATATTTCTCAGTTAGCCACCACTGATTTTGCCTGCCGACCTTGCGATATTTGACTTTTCCTTCGGCTTGCAGTTTGAACAAATGGATTTGTACGGTGTGCCAAGTTGCCCCAACGCCCGCAGCTATGTCTTCAGTCGTAGATGGCTATTGCTTTTCAAGGAACGCCATAACCTTTTTAGCGTAGTTTTCTTTTGCCATATGTCGTTACTCTATATCGGACGTTAGGTTTAAATACTTTTAGTTTAAAAATAAACAAATGTCCGACCTAACATTTCTTTTAGGAAAGGGCGAAAAAATAATCAAAGATTTAGATTTAGTTTTCTATTCTGGAGTTGGGTATGTGAATGTTGGTTTAGTGAGCGGCATTGGAGGTTCAATAAGTGGTGGTGTATTAGGTGGCGGAGGTATATTTTCTGGCAAGCAGATTAAAAGAGAGGGTAGCCTTTGGGACTCTAAACCGGCGCATTTGTATATTACAAATAAAAGGATTATATTTTGCAATGCAAAAGTTAGTATGTGGAGTCATAAAGAAACAGATATAGGAACACCGTTTACAGAAGTACCTTATGACGCACTACGAGGCTTAACTAAAACTAAAAAGCTTGGCATGCCTTCGATAGATATTTCTTTTGCAAATCCTAATGGTATAGAAAATGCAAAGTTTTGGTTTCATGGTGCTGGCGCAGTATCCAAGTCTGATGAAGCAGAAAGAAGAAGAGACGATGTCTTCAATTTAATTAAAAAACAACTAAAATGATGACAAATAAATCTATTTGGGTGTTGGTATGTTTGTTAATTGCAGTTATCTTTGTCAGTGGGTGCACACAGACATATAAAAATAATGTAACAGAAATCTGTAATAATGTCAACAATAAGATTGGCGTAGTGACTACCGAAGGACTGATAGAAGCATATGGGCGCCCCGACCACAAAAAAGCCGAATATTTGCAAGGTTGGGGAAATATAGAATTTTGGGTTTATGAAGATGGCACTCATCGATGTTTTACAACAATAGACCCGCTAACAAATAATATAGCCAGAGAACAAATAGGCGGAACTTATGCAACAGCAAATTTGTATGAAATTGGTACCGGCGCTCGTGTTGGTGTAACTTGTTCGGATGAATGTACTAAAGCAAATCAAACTTACTGCGACGAAGATTTAGACGCTGGCGGTTGGGAAGCTAACGATCCCGTTCCTATTAAATTTTCATCGATTAGCATATACAGATGCGAAGATGCAGATGGTGATGGATGTTTAGATAAAACATATATTAAGGATTGTGGCACCGACAGTGAAGGATGTCTTAATGGCGAGTGTTTCGTTAAAACTTGTGAAGACGAGTGCGATAGACCTACTGCACCTTATTGTAGAAAAGAAGCATCGGGTGCACCCTATAGCGTCTACGAGTGTGCAGATATAGATAACGATAGTTGCTTAGAAAAACATCTTATCAAAGCCTGCGGAGCAACGGATAGTTGTACTAATAGCACATGTATGCTGTAAGAAATTTAATTACTAATAAGATTTCGCTAAATAAGTATTAACAGTAGCTTTCTTGCCGCAAACTATACATTCGCCAGTAACTTTTGAAGTGTCTCCAAAAAGTGAGCCTCGAACTTTACCGCCATCAGTTGCTTGCTGTATTTTATCAGCACATTTTTCTCCACCTTTTTCTAAAGTGCAGAATTTCACTTTTACAAATCCGCGCTTTTTGTTAAGTACAGATACGAGCTGCGCGAATGTTTTAGCTTCGTTAATATTAGCTCTTAAATGCATATCAGCTTTTTCAGCTATATTTTTTAGAATAACTTTTTCATACTGCACGATTTTTTTCTCTAATTGTTTTTCCGAAATAATTTCACGCTTTCTTGTATCCCTTCTAACCATAGTTACTTTCTTGGCCTTCATTTCTTTTGGTCCTACTTCTATTCTTATTGGTACGCCAAGCATTTCCCATTCGTTATATTTCCAGCCGGGTTTGTTGTTAGAATTGTCATACTTGACTCTGAAATTCTTTGACAATTTCTTTTCAAGTTCTCTGCAAACCTTATCAACTTTCTTATCACTTTTTTCAAATACAATTGGAACTATTACTATTTGCGTTGGCGCAATTTTGAAAGGCAATACTAAGCCGCAATCGTCGCCGTGTACTGCTATTAGTGCAGCCATTATTCGCCAGATACCCGGACCGAAGCAAGTTTGCCAGCCAAATTCTTGCTGTTCTTTTTTGTTAACGAACTTTACGTTATAGGCTTTTGCAAATCTTTGTCCGAGATCATGAGTTGAAGCAATTTGATTTACTTTGCCATCTGGCATCATACAGTCGGCGGCATAAGTGTTATCTGCACCGGCGAATTTATCCCAGCTTGGTCTCTTAAAAAATAAAAATGGTAAACCAAGATCGCCAGTAATTACGCTGCTCGCAATTTCCATATCTTTATCTATCTGTTCTAAAACTTCTTTATGAGTTGTGAAAACTCCATGCGTTTCAAAAAACATAAATTCTCTGCCCCTTAAGAATGGTCTTGTTGTAGGTTCGCCTCTGTAAGTCATAATTCTAGATTGATAATTCTTCCAAGGCAAATCTTTCCAGCTTCTTATCCATAAACTATAAAGCGGATAAATTTGCGATTCTCCAGTTGGTCTAAGATAAAGCGGTACCTCTAACTTTGAGTTGCCCATTCGCTCAACCCAAAATAATTCCGGAGAGAATTGCACGTGCTCTTTTTCTTTTTTAATATTCTCTTCGGAAATCAAAACCGGAAGAAGTATTGGATCATAGCCGTCTTTTTCTACTGCAGTCTCTAAAAGTGCCTCAAAATTTCTTGTTATTCTGACCGCCCAAGGTCTGTGCGGAACAAAACCTTGGATGCCGTAGCGCATATCTACTAATTTGGCGCCATTTTCTCCAGTTATTTCAGTATACCATTCGGAAAAATTTTCAGATTTCTTATTCTTTAAGGCCATAATAATAGTTAATATTGCTGAAATATAAGCTTTTCATATTGTATATTCTAAACTAATAATTGATTTAAAACTCCTTGAACTTTAGTTTTGTATGTTAAAAGTGGCCGTAATTTCAGACACGCATCTTGGTTTTGCTTATGGAACTGAGAGGCAAGAGGATTCGTTTATCAATTTCGAGCAGGCATTCAATAATGCAGTTCGAGAACAACCCCAAGCAATACTCCTAGGTGGCGATATATTTCACGATAGGATTCCAAAGCAGGAGATTTTGGGAAGAGCGATAGAACTTTTTACCAAGATGAATCGCGCTATGAAGAAGAAACTTACAGTTGTCAGAAAAATAAAAGACGGAAAAGTCGAACTTGAGAAATATCAAATTCCTCCGATAATAGCTATCTGGGGAACTCACGAAAGGCGGCATAAAGGCAGCACTAATCCAGTTCAAATACTTGAGAAAGCCGGTTTGTTATATTGTTTACACGCGGAATCAATTCTTTTAGAAATAGATACAGATAAACTTGGCGTACACGGTTTATCCGGCGTTCCAGAACCTTATGCCAAAGATGCATTGAGGACTTGGAGTCCCGCCCCATTTAAAGAAGGTCCAAATATTTTAATGATACACCAGAATTTTAAAGAAATAATGCCGCCAGTAGACCATTATTTGGAATTCAAAGATTTGCCAAAAGATTTCAATGTCTACTTGCTCGGACATATTCACAATACTTCGCAGAATAAGCATCCAATTTCTAAGAATCCAATAATAACAGTCGGCTCAACAGTAAGTACGCAGATGCAAAAAAGCGAGAGCGAAACCGAGAAAGGACTTTATGTTTTGGAATTCGGAAGACTGCAAGGCGGAATTAAGTTTATACCAATAAATACGAGGAAGTTAATTTACGAAGACTTCGATATAACTGGTAATAAACCAAGCGATGTTTATTTCAAACTTGCAGAAAAGATTGATTCCCATCTGAAGAAACACTATGAATTAAAACCAATGGTGAGAATTCGTCTTATAGGAATGCTGCCAGATGGTTTCTCTCCAGAAGATATAAAGCTTTCAAGATTAATCAAGGAATATAGCGATAAATGTATAATAAGTTTAGATAAGAGTAAAATATCCTCAAGTGAGTTAGAAAAAGGCTCGCAGCTTTTACAAGATATAAAACAAAATAGATTTTCTGTTGATAAAGTTGGTCTCGAAATTTTATCAAAGAGTTTGAGAAATGCCATTAGTCAAGAGAAGTTACATAATTTATTTGAATTGCTATCGGTCGGTGAATTAGAAAAGGCCGAACAGGAATTAAATTCAGGAGTAAAAAATGCTCAAGAAAATAAAATTGCAGAATTGGAAAGCGCATAAGCAAAGCGAGTACGAATTCAAGCCCGGCACAAACGTAATAATTGGGCAAATGGGTGCTGGAAAGAGTTCTATTTTGCAAGCAATTTCTTATGCTATATTCGGAACTTTTTCAGAGCTAAAAAGCAAAGAAATAAAAGTTTCAGACTTGCCAACGAGAGGACTTGATGGAGTTATATCGGAAGTAAATTTATCCTTGCACCCATCAGATGTAGAATACCAAATCAGTAGAACTATAAAAAATGGTATAACTTCGGAAGCAATAGTAAGAAATTCAAGCGGCCAATTATTAGCTGGTACAAATTCTATGCAAGTTACAGATTTTCTGGCGGAAAAATTAGGTTTGGATGAAGATGTTTTTTTGAGAACAGCCTATGCGAGACAAAATGATATTGATATGTTTTTGAGACTCAGCCCAGGAGATAGAAAATCCAAACTGGACGAACTTATGGGCTTACAAAAGTTTGAAATCGCAAGGAGAAATACTATAAAATTAGCAAATCAGATAGCAGCTAAGAGAGATGCACAAGCGACTTTCTTGGGAAATTTCGATTTCCAAAAATCAAGAAATGATATAGAAACTTTAGCTGCAGACATTTTAGAATTGAAACAAGAAAAAGTCGATTTAAGTTTGAAATTAGCTGAAGTCGAAAAACGCAAAGCCGAATTAAATCTAAAGACGAGAACGCTTCGCATACAGCTTGATAATTATAACAGGATGGTCGAACGTAGGGAATTATATAGAAAACAACTGGAAGAAATTAGTTCCAAAGTTTCTTCAGAACCTGACGAGAGTTTAGATTCTGTAAGATTAAGGTTAAATGAAATAACGCTAAGAATAGAAGAAGTAAGGCGCGCAAAACAGCATAGCCGCGATGATCTTGAGAGAGGAAGAAATAGTGCGCTTGAAATAGAGAAATCTTATGGCGGTTTGGAAGAAAAAAATTCCGAACTTTTAATAAGTCTAAAGGACATTGATGAATCAAAATTTGAAATAGATAAACTCGAGAAGTTTGGCGATATCACGAGCTTAGACTTACGACTATCTGAAATTGAAAAAATCGTAGATGCAACTCTCGAAAGTAAAAACCAGATGGTTGGCGAGATCGGAGTTTTGAGAGGGCATTTACAGGAATTGGAAAGTGTTGATGGCGCGTGTCCTGTTTGTTCGACTCGACTGGAGCAAGTTACAAAAGATGTTTTAATACAAGAAAGGCGCGGAAAAATCGCAGAATTAAAAGAAACTATTACGCAATTAGAAAATAAAGTTGAAGATTTGAGAACTGAAAAGTTTAGTTTAACTAAAAGTTTAGAAAGGCAAAAATTATTGCAGCAAAAGATAGAGAAAGATAGCGAATTAAGGAAGAAAGAGCGCGATATAGCAATAAAATTATCCGAGTTACGTGGTCGAAGAGCTGCATTAACAGACGGATTTTCACAGATTTCTACGCGTGCGGAAAATCTTGATAAAGAAATAGAAAATCTTGAATCCGAGAGGCGACAACTTGATGAGAAGAAACAAGTTTTGGAATTGAAAAATCAAAAGTATAAACTTGCAAGAGATCTTGAAGTAATTGAAAAATCTATAGTAGGAATAAATGTAAACGCAAAATCTGTTGAAAGCGCAGAGGAACAATATCGCGGAATTATACAAGAACTTGAGAAAATTTTGTCAAGACAGCGTTCTAGCGAATTTTTAATTGAAGAGAAAGAGAAACGTTTTAGAGATTTAAACGAGCGACAAGAACAATTTACAGATATTGAAAAAGAAGTTGAATATTTAGGAGACAAAATCGATTTCCTGCATCAATTTAAAAATGCTTTACTCGCTGCTCAGGAAACATTAAGAAAAGAATTGATAACAGCCGTAAATGAAGTTATGGGGAATATTTGGAATTCAATTTATCCTTATGATAGATGGACGTCAGTAAGATTAGATGTAACAGATAGTGATTATGTTTTGCAGCTGCGCGAATACGAAGGCGAATGGCTCAACGTTGCAGGATACGCATCCGGTGGAGAAAGAATAATCGCATCACTTGCCTTGAGAATTGCATTTACAAAAATATTAACCCCTCAGCTTAATGTACTTATATTAGATGAACCGACGCATAATATGGATGATAAAGCAATTGCAACATTTGTAGAAGTTTTACAGAATGATTTGTCAAGCTTCCTGGATCAAATTTTTATAATAACTCACAATGAAAAACTTGCAGAAGCAGGAAATAATGTAATTAGACTTTAGACAATCTTTTATTATTAGGATCGTTCAATATTTTTTTTGCTGAATCTGCTAACTCTGCTAATTGTAAATCTACTCTTCTATTAGAAGGTGTTGCAGCATCTATTATTGCTTCTAAACTAGTTTTTTTCTTGCCAGTATACAATCCTAGATTATTTAATGAACCTATAGACCTGCCATTATGAACTACTATAGCTTCGTAAGACTCACCAGATACGGATCGTCCTATTATGACTCCATAAACTTCACCATTTAATTCTGTAGTATATCTGTTTTTTCTTCCACAGTAGCGCTTTTCGTCTGACTTAATTCCAGGCTCTGGCGTCCAAGATTTATCTATTTGGTTTTTTGGTGGAGTATTAGGGTCTTCTCCGTATATAGGTTCTAGTTTTCCTTGCGGTTCTAGTCTATATCCCATTTTACAGGACAGGAATAAACAATTTATAAAGTTTGCGATAACAAGAAGCTATTTGGTATCTCTTTTTGTAATACGATGTATAGACAAAAAGAAAATATATTGGGATTTTTAATCCCAATCAAATAGATTTCTTTTATATGGTTTTCAAAAGTTCCGCAACTTTTGCAGCTGTATCATCATCACTTGGTAAGCTGACTGAGTTTCTGAATCTTTTACCTGCATTTTCTGGCAGATAGAAACCTTTTGAGATCGAGATAAACTCGTTCTCGCCTTCTTCAGTTTTTGCTACTTTTCGTGCAACTTCTATAAAGTTGTTTCGTCCAAATTTTATTTCTTCGGCTTTTATAGTTACAAATTCGACTTTTGCCATTTTTTCTCCATTGTGTAAGGCTTAGAACAGGCGAACACAGTATATAATATACGAGTTCAAATTGTTCATTCGCCAACGTTCAAGCAGTATGGTATTTTATAAACTTTACGTTAGCGTAGTAATTGTTTTATAGTAAGTTAAACGAATTCTAAAGGCCATGAACTATAAAGCAACACTCTTAGCTCTTATATTATTAATCAGCATTATATCTGTATCTTTGTTTATATCGCCAGATACAACTATTACCGGTGCTGCCATAGGCCTGTCAAGCTCCAATGATGCCGTCAAAGATGCCTATTTGAAATCAAGCTCAAACAAGAAAAATTATGGAATTTCGGAGGAGCTAGATATTAAGAAAAATGGCAGAAACGCAATTTTTGAGTTTGACATTTCATCGCTGCCAGTAAATTCTACGATACAAGGCGCTACATTGAGACTTTATGCAACCGATGTGACAGAAGATGATGAAGCTGCAGAAATTCCTGTTTATAGAATAACGAGAAGCTGGGAGGAAGGAACTGGAGATAATGTTCAAACAAATGACGGCGCAACTTGGAAATATTATGACAACCAAGATAATTGGGATAATTCCGGCGGAGATTACGATAACTTTGAATGGTCCAGCCAAGATGTTACAGATCAAGATCTGTGGTACGAATGGGATATAACACAATTAGTAACGAATTGGTATAATGGAACTTATGATAATTATGGAATGTTATTGCTGACAGAATCTAATAACGTTGGTACAAAAACTTTTGCTTCAAGCGAACATACTAATAGCAGTATAAGACCGCAGTTAATATTAAATTATTCTACACCGCCAGCTTTGTCAGATATTAATGCAACGAATATTAGTTACACTACAACAAATATAGTTTGGAATACAGATGACACATCTAATTCAACAGTTAATTATGGCTTAACAACTTCATTAGGAATTCTGTCTACAAATCCTGTTTTGGAAACATCACATAATATGGGATTGATTAATTTGCAGGACAATTTGACAACTTATTACTATCAAGTTGAATCATGCAATTCGCAAAATCTTTGTACTGAAAGTCCTGTAAGTAGTTTTACAACACTGCAAAATATAACATCCCCAGATGTAATTTCTCCAATTATAACTATAACTTCACCTCAAAATATTACTTATGCTGCTCAGTCTACTAATATAACTTATAGCATTACCGACAATTCTGCAATAACATCTTGTTGGTATTCTATCAACAGTACTAACGTAACGCTGGAAAACTGTTCTAATCTTGCAGCAATACAATTTTCAGAAGCACAGCATACACTTTATATTTACGCCGAAGATGCTGCTGAAAATATAGGTAGCAGTTCTGTTATATTCACGATAGATATACCAGACGAACCTGGAGAGCAGACAAGTTCGAGCGGGTCTAGTTCTGGAGGCGGAGGCGGCGGATCTGGCAGCGAAGGAATTGAAGCAACGAGAGAATTAATAACCGAAACTTCTCAGCAGCAACAATCGCAAGAAGAACTTATTGCTGCAAACCAGCAACAAGAGCAAACCCGAGAAGTAAGCAATCAAAATCTATTTACAGGAGGGGTGTTGCTTGATATTCCAGTTACTCCAGAATCAGCAGGCACCGCAATAGCGCTAATTATGATATCTGTTTCAGCATTGCTTGGATATTTTAGGCCTGTACAACTATTTGGAAAATAATTATAGAAATTCTTTGCCATTAGCAAGCTTACTATTTTCATTCATAGCTTCCCATAAAATAGCATAATCTTCCAGCTTCGTTCCGTGAGATTCCTTTGTTTTCCTCTCACGAATTTTTATAAAAACAGGATGATTAGCAGCTTCTCCAATTACAACAGCTTCTCCAACTTTCAGACTTGAAATAATGTCAAGAGTTCCGGATGATATAGCTTCAGCAGATTTCTTAATGTGATCCAAATCATAAGGATTAGTTACTCTCATAATTATTTGTGTATTACATTGAGATAACGCAGTCGTTGATAATTGTACTGGCCTTTGCGATATTAGACAGATGTTTGCATAAAACTTTCTTCCTTCGCGGGCGAGCGTTTCTATTATTTTTCTACTTAAAGCATTTTCAGATTTAGCACCTTCGGGACAGAAATTATGAGCCTCTTCAATTATTTCTAAATAAGGAGGAACTTTTTCGCGCCTTCGTAAATCAAATAATCGTTTAGAAATATAATCAACTACGAATTGTTTTTTATTTAAAC
>Ga0208375_1004605_pt1 | contig 10728 bp, 11 predicted proteins | sample RifOxyD1_FD_184038 | JGI IMG/M metagenome (GOLD analysis project Ga0208375, IMG submission 184038) | Soil microbial communities from Rifle, Colorado - Rifle Oxygen_injection D1 (SPAdes) | ecosystem: Environmental > Terrestrial > Deep subsurface > Rock core/Sediment | place: Rifle, Colorado...
CCCTGCGTGGACCTCTCCCCTCGCCTCCGCGAGGGTTCCGATTCCAATCGTTTCTTGGTCGTGAGTCACGTCGTTGATAACCTCCACCCTGTGGCCCCCTAGATCCACCACCTCCACCCGCTCTTTTTTCTCTAGCTTTCTCAGGATCAAGAATCATTGTTAAGTTCGTTCTTCCCATATCATCGATCTCCTTCACTCTCACTTCCACCTGTTGCCCAACACTCACAATCTCCGCCGGATCCTTCACAAATTCTGTGCTCATATCACTCACATGTACCAATCCCTCTTTGCCGGGCAAAACTTCTACAAACGCTCCAAAATTCATGAGGCGCGTCACTGTCCCCATATAAATTTCCCCCGGAGCCACTTCTTTCACCAAAGACTCTACCCAAGCCACAGCCTTATCTACTCCCTCAACATTAATTCCCGAAACATTCACCGTTCCATCATCTTCTACCTCTACTTCTGCCCCCGTCTCCGCAATAATCTTCTTGATCATCTTGCCGCCCGGGCCAATCACTTCACCAATCTTCTCTGTCTTAATCTTTATGGTCTTTATCTTTGGCGCGTGTACCGAAACTGCCCCTCGAGGCCCACTAATTGCCGCTAAAATCGCCTCCATCACTTCTGCCCTTGCCACCTTTGCCTGAGCCAATGCCTTCGCTAAAATTGGCAAAGTCAAGCTCAAAGTCTTCACATCTAATTGCAAAGCCGTTATTCCTTGCTCTGTTCCCGCCACCTTAAAATCCATATCCCCATTAAAATCTTCAATTCCTGCAATATCCGTTAAAATCGCCGTCTTATCCCCTTCCATCACAAGCCCCATCGCCATTCCTGCTACTGGTGACTTTATCGGTACTCCAGCATCCATTAAAGCCAATGTTGATCCACAAGTCGAAGCCATTGAAGTGCTCCCATTTGAACTCATCACTTCGCTCACCACCCGAATTGCGTACGGAAACTCACTCTGGCTAGGAATCACCGGCACAAGTGCCCTCTCCGCCAATGCTCCATGACCAATCTCACGCCTATTTGGGCTTCCTACCCTTCCTGTTTCACCCGTTGAATATGGCGGCATCGAATAGTGATGCATATAGCGCTTCTCTACTTCACCCTCGACCGATTCAAGAAGCTGTCCCAAAGATGGGCTCCCCAAAGTTACGACACTCAAAGCCTGAGTTTGGCCTCGATTAAATATTCCCGATCCATGAGTTCTCGGTAAAACCCCCACTTCTGCCGAAAGTTTTCGAATCTCATCATGCTTCCTTCCATCTGGCCTTTTTCCGGCTAAAATTATCTTTCGCACTTCTTTTTTGTACAAATCCTCAAAAATTTGTCCAGCTATTGGCGCTTCTTCTTCACTAACGATCGCCATCGCCGCCGCTTTTAATTCCTCAAACTCACTAAAATTTCCCTCCTTTGTCGCCTGTCTCTTAATCATCATAGGCATTGCTTCCTTCACGACTTTCTCTACCGCCTTCTCTAAGAGAGCATTAATCTTCGCTTTTTCAAATACCTTTTTCTTTACACCCACTTCCTGAGAAAACTCATCTATAAATTTATTTATTTTCGAAATCTCACCCTGAGCAAACTCAATTCCTCCCAAAATCGCTTCCTCCGAAACTTCTTTCGCCCCAGCCTCAATCATCACTACCGCCTTATCCGTTGCTGATACCACCAAGTCCATCTTCGAGTTTTCTCTCTCTGTATCCGTTGGACTCACCACATATTTTCCGTCAACCATCCCCACACTCACTACACCAAGGGGCCCATCCCAAGGAATTTCACTAGCGTGAATTGCTGCAGCCACAGCCAAAGGCGCCACAAAAATAGGGTCATTAGTGTGATCAACCGACAAAACCGTTATCGTCACCTGAACATCCTCCATATAACCTTTCGGAAAAAGTGGTCGAATCGATCGGTCAATCATTCTGCCTTTTAATACCTCTTCATCAGTCGGCCTTCCTTCTCGTTTTACCCATCGGCTCCCCTTTATAATCCCCCCAGCATAAAGCCTCTCTTGATACTCAACACTTAAAGGGAAATACCCCCTATCTTCGAGTATTTTTGAAGCCACAACCGTCGCCAAAACCACCGTCTCACCATATTGACCAACCACGGCACTCGTCGCCTGAGCCGCCAGTTTTCCTGTCGAAAGAGTCAAACCTCTCCCACCGATTTCAATTTGCTTAATAATTTCTTTTTTACGCATTACTCTCATTTCAACCCCAAAGCTTTCTTTAAAGTTTTGAAGCGTTCTTCATCTCGTCTTCCCAAATAGCTCAAAAGTCTTCGTCTTTTAGCAACCATTGAAAGAAGTCCTCGCCTTGAATGAACGTCCTTTCCATGTTCTTTCAAATGCTCCGCCAAACTATCAATCTGAGCGGAAAGAAGTGCAATCTGTACCTCTGGAGAACCGGTATCGCCCTTTTCCCGACTAAACTTCTTTATTATTTTCTGTTTATCTTCTTTACTTAATGCCATCTTAGTATGTAATCCCGTGAAATGGGTGTTCCACCCAAATCTCAGTAATCCATCAGTTAGCTACTATACCACAGTTTGTCTTTTAATCAAACCCCAACCAATCTCTTCCCTTGCTCATCATAAAGTGAATTGTTACCACTCGCCCAAGCCTTCAACTTCTCGTGTGTCTCACGTTGTTTTCTCGCCGCCTCCGCCGTCTCTTCAATAACAAGCCTCTGAATCTCATTCATATCGAACCCAACAGTTTTCATTTCCTTTTTTGCCATGCCAGAAAACCTTACCAAACTTCTTCACACGGGATCAAGCCGCAACATTCTCTCCCCCTCTTATATGTCTTGCGCGTCTTTTCCTTATTATTTGATCATTGTCTCTTCCCTGCCCCCTCTCTAGATCAGACAACTGCTGCTCCACACTTGGAGTACGATCAGTCAACCGCACCGGTTGGCGCTCAATCCTCGTGAACTTCTCACCCTTCACCATCTCTGGCTTATTCGGATCCGCCTTCCACCTTCTCACATTCCCCTCATATCTTGCTCGACTATTTCCCTCCTTACCAATAAAATTACTCGGCAACTGATCTTCCATTGTCTCGCTTATCCCTGCATCCGTTCCCCGATACTGCTCCAAACCTTGTCGCACATTGTGCCTCTCCCTCTTCTGCAAAATTATCTCTCTTTCCCTTTGCCCTGGGTCCTGTCTTTCTCGCCCCGAACTCTTTTGCCCACTATGTGCCTTTCTTCTCCCTGTCGCCGAAACCCTCCTCGTCTCTCTCCTCATCCCATCTTCCCCATAAACATCTTCGTTTCCATCAGCCCACTTCTTTAGGTCATCCCTATCCTGTCGAACTTGCTTTACCTCTCCTCGCATATCAAGCACCATTGACTCAATCGATTCATCACTCATAAATCCCACTATACCAAAAAGAAGTCAGCTAATAGAAGTCCCTTTGTAAATTTTTGGCGTTTGTGTCCACGACTTTGGCGCTGTCGATTCCACTTCCGGTTTCTCGATCATTGGCCTACCCAAAGGAGGCATAATCATTCCTGCCGCCCCGGGAATCGCTCCCTGTGGAAATTTTTTTCGCATAAGCTCCTCTTCACTCACTATTTTCCCTCCGGCGACCATTAGCGTACTTGCCAAAGCAAAAGTCTCCGCCGTCACGTTTTTACCACCAAAGCTCCTGCTCCCTTCATATATACCCATCAAAAGATTGCTTGCCAAGTCCGCCGAAAATCCATTCTCGCTCTTAACTAATTCCGCCACTACTTCACTTATCGAGGACCCAGGCCTGGCCATAGAAACAAATCCCATTTCAGCCGGAAGTTTAATCTCACTTATTCCCACATGAACAAGCTTTGTGTCATGAACATCCTTACTGGAAAGTGCCGGAAAATGTTTTTCGTGCGCCCCACCTACAAGAATCACTAAATCTGCATTAATACCAAAATAGGACACATTCACTTGATCTCGAGCTGGCGGCTTAACTCCTGGCTTCACAATCATCTTCAAACTCAATGTTACCCCCACCACATCACTCGAAATTCTTTCGATATCATCAGCTCGATAATCACCGAAAGAAATCTCCAAGTTTTTATTTCCCACATCCGCTGTGATCCTATCCACCCCCACCAATCGATTGAACTCCACAATCATTGGGCTCGAACATGAAACCACTACCTCACGTCCATTCTCTTTCAGCGCTAAATACAAGGAAAGCCCTGCCGCCACCTGATCAAAATACGGCTCCTTTGGTAATAATACCAAAATGTTTTTGGCTTCACCCACCAACTTCTGAAAACTCTCTCTCATTATGATTTACCACGTAGCGAGCTTCGCTCTGCTACCGTGGCCGATAGTAGCACATCTCCGGGAGAAAAATCAAGGTTGGGTGACAAAATTATGCCACACTCTTCTCCCGCCTTTGCCAAAGGAATTTCATGCTTTTCCCGCCTCAATGACACCACTTTTCCTTCTCCCACTTCTTTATCTTCTCTCATCAATTTCAACTTCAAACCCATAACAATTTTGCCCATCTCCACCTTGCATCCTGCTACCTTTTTATTTCCAAAAGGAAATATTTGCACCACGGTTGCTCTCCCCGTAATTTCTCCCTGTTTCCCAGTCAATATCTCTTCCAAACCTTTAATAAGTTCGTAAATTATCTTGTACCCTTCAATCACTACACCATCAGTGTCTGCCAGCTTTTTTACCTGTCCAGAAGCCTTTGCCTCAAAAACCAATATCCGTGCCTTCGCGGATTTCGCAAAAGCCACGTCGTTATCATTTACATCCCCCACTCCACTCGCGACTACCACCACTCCTTTAGGAATACTTGCCAAAATTGCTTCCAAGCTTCCCGTACTTCCCGCTTTCACTACCACGGGCACCTCATTCTCACCCACTTCAGGAACATCTTTTCGTGGCTCCTCCCGACTCAATCCTGATCTACCCGGGTGGAGCGAGCCTTGTACGCTTGATACCCGGGCTCCTACTTCAGGCATCTCCGTAAATCCCAAAATCACGACCGGCTCTCCGGGTAAAGCAAATTTTACCGATTTGCCAAATTCATCAAACATGCCCTTTACCCGACCTTTTATCTTATTCGCAATGATGTTATCTCCAATCTGCAGTTTTCCATCACGAACTACTACCGATGCCACTACTCCCCGCTGATCCTTGTTTACTTCAATCACCACTGCCATGAGTTCCCCCTCCGAGTCCGCCATTATTTCATTTACACTTGCAACGAGTCCAATCATCTCAAGAAGTCCTTCTACCCCCTCATTCTTTTTTGCCGAAACACTCACCAAAGGCACATCTCCCCCTCGTCCCTCAAACAATACCCCTTGCTCTTCCAATTGCGCCCTTGCCTTTTCAATATTACTTGAGGGTAAATCTGTTTTTGTTGCTACTACAATGAAAGGAAGCTCCAGCTCTCTGATATATTTTATTGCCTCAATTGTCTGAGGTTTTATCCCCTCAGTACTTGAAACCACCAAAAGCGCGATGTCAGCTAACCCAGCTCCCCTTTCACGCATCTTCGCAAAGGCCGCGTGTCCCGGAGTATCCACAAAAGTAAACTCGCCTTCTTTTGTTTTTACCCGACTCGCTCCTATACTTTGAGTTATCCCCCCGGCTTCTCTCGCCGCCTTATTACTCTTCCTTATCGCGTCCAGAAGTGTCGTCTTCCCATGATCGACATGTCCCAGTACCGTCACAATTGGTGCTCGTAATTCTTTCATGTTTTATTTTTAATTTAAGAGGTCCCATTTTACTTCTCATCGTGAGACTCTTCTTTAAAAGACGGATCTTCTTCTTTCTTTTTCTTTCCCTTTTCAGGTTCGCCCTCAACTTCAATTCTGTATCCCGTAATTTGGCTTGCCAAACGAACATTCTGACCATCCTTTCCAATCGCAATACTGAGGGCATCTTCCGCAACAACCACCTTCGCCGACTTCTCTTTCTCATCCAACTTCAGGCTAATTACCTCCACCGGAGCCAAAGTTGCCTTCAAAAACTCCTTCTTATCATCTGTCCAAGCAATAATATCAATTCTCTCCCCTCCAAGCTCACTCGTTACTGCCTGCACCCTCACACCCTTTTGTCCCACACACGACCCCACTGGATCCACTCCACTCTGAATTGAATGAACCGCAATCTTTGTTCTTACTCCCGAGTCCCTTGCAATCCCTTTAATTTCCACACTTCCCGAGCCAATTTCAGGCACCTCTCTCTCAAAAATTTTCTTCACAAACTCCGTGTCAGCTCGTGATAAGACAATCTGCTTCCCTCGCAAAGTCTCATTAATCTCTTTTAGAAGAAAAGTTAACCTCTGTCCCGAATTTAGTCTTTCACTTGGGATTCTTTCATTCGCTGGCATAATGCCTTCCGTCCTACCGAGGTCCACCCTCACATTTGGTCCATCAAACCGGAGGATTATCCCCGAAATAAGCCCGCCCACACGACCCGAAAATTCATCCATAATCGCGCCTTTTTCAGCCTCACGAATTTTCTGATGAATCACTTGTTTCGCCGTCTGCGCCGCAATCCTACCAAAACCAGGGGGCGTCACATCTGTTTTCTTTTTAGGGTCTTCAAGGTCAACTTCCACAATTCTCGCTTCCCCCGTTACGGTATCAATTACTGCCTCAAACTCCTGCTCTTCAACATCTTCTCCTCGCTCTTTCGCATCCCTTTTGTACGCCGCCACATAAGCCTGACGGATTGCTTCTAAAATAAGCTCCGCATCAAGCCCTCGCTCTGTGGCAATCGCCTTCAAAGCCTGGCTAAACTCAGTTCTTTTTGTCATCCCTGCCATATATATGTATATAAAAAAAGGTGGGACCAGCCCACCAAACCTGAGTCTATTCTACCTCCCTCACCTCACGAAGTCAATCCGCCCCAATAAAAAAGAGGGAGTGCCCCATGCGCCGTTATCTCCCTCTCACAAACACCGTTACGCTCCCTTTTCCTCGAACAACACCGTCTCGCCCTCTGTCGAACCTGTCGGAACCCATCCTTGCCGCTCAAGCTCCGCCAGAGCATCCGCAAGGCTCATTCCAAAAAGGTATTCGTCAAAGGCTTCACGACAAAAGGGGTCATACGCCCCATATACTGTCCCGTCGCCAATACGAACATAAATACGAGGGGAAAGGTTCGCCATGGTTACATCTCCTCATGGTCTAGTTAACGGATCCCACAATTATAGGTCAAGTCACCACTAAAATCAAACTAACAAATCATCTAGAGGTTCCTTTTTCAATCCAATGTCTCTGTCCTCGGATCGGGTGTAATCAATACGTCCATCTCAGCACCGCCCCCAGTCCCACCCAACTGTCCCGATTGCAATCGATACGCCGTCCTCCCCCCTATTTCTATTCCCACTACTAAATTCGCCTCATTCGTCATATGTGTCTTTCCATAAGGAAGATAATGTTTACTATACTTACCATCTGTCCCATACTCAAAATAATAAACCTTATTGCTCCGCGACATACACGACACACTTCTCTGCCCATTTTTATCCAAACCAAACATTACTGCTGCACCTGATAAAGATTTATTCTCGCGCGCTTCCGTTGTTACCACCGGTATCACTTTGTCCACCGACGACCTAGGTAACTCCGTAAAGTTTCCTGGTTCTGCCCCAAAAATAACATATTCTCCTCTTTTAAGCGGTGGTGTTCTGTATCTCGACCGCCCATTCCCCATCCTCTCAGGCTCACCAAGCATCACTTCCGAAGACACCAACACGTTAACCTCTTCTAGTCTATCACCCTGATTCTCATCCACTCACCACATTTTAAACAAATTCCTAAATTCTTACAATCCTTCATCTGTCAATTCCTTCAACAACCTTTTCTGCCCCCAAGAAAGCTTTGTTGGCACCTCCACCTGAATCCGCACATAATGATCTCCACGCCCGCGACCCCGAAGGTGCGGCATCCCTTTCCCTTTCAAGCGAATCATCACTCCGCTCTGAGTCCCCGCCCGAACTTTAATCGTCACATTATCATCCACCGTTTTGACACCAATCTCTCCCCCCAATGCCGCCAAGGAAAAAGGAACTCTCTCTACACTATAAATATCCGCCCCATCTCGTTCAAATTCTCGGCTCGGCTTCACATTTATTGATAGTATAAAATCTTCAAATTGGATTCTGTTCCCATCATCCACTCCTGCCGGAATTTTAATCTTTCGCCTCTTTCCTCCCACACTTACGTCTTTCTCTACCCCCTTTACCGCCTCCATAAACTCAAGGTCTATGCTGTATCGAGGCAATTTTTGCGACCGAAATCCACTGCCTCTCCCACCGAAAAACTGCTCAAAAATCTCAAACGGGTCCCCAAAATCAAAAGGTACTCCACCACCTTGACTCGTGTAGGTGTAAGTAAACGGCCCCGCCCGCCCTGCTTGCCCAAACGGATTTCCCTGTGTCGGCCCACCAGCGCCTCGATCAAAAGCCGCATGCCCAAACTGGTCATATGATTGCCTCTTTTGTGAATCAGATAAAACCTGATAAGCCTCATTAATTTCCTTAAATTTGCGCTCAGCCTCTTCTTTGTTATCCTTATGTTTATCCGGATGCCACTCCACCGCACGCTGACGATACGCACTCTTCACTTCAGCTCCAGAAGCCCCCTTTTGGATCCCCAGCACATCATAATAATCTCTCTTCGCCGCCATAATGAAGTCTATTCTACCAGAAGTTCACGGGCGTGTTAAGCACTCAATTCACGAGAGTGATAAGCCATTGGGGGAAAGGGTTTGTTCGGGCTCCCCCATTTTGATCACGAAATCTGGTTTGGATGTTTCCATCCTCTAATAACCCAGTTCAGAATGACTAGTGTCGGACCGACTGTTACACCAATCTTCCACCACCATACATCAAAAAACGGCGAAGCCGCTGGCAATATGGCGAGACCCAAAAACAAGGTCGCTGAAAGTGCCACGACAGTTAGGGCAACCTCAAGTCGAATCTGTGAGATCAACCATCGCCGAAAGTGCTGACGATCATATCCACCACCCATAGCCATCACTCCTTTCTCAATGTACCCTTTTTAAAGCCCACTGAAGTATATCAAACTCTCCCTCAAACTAGTACTTCTCTCTTATTTGCACTGTAATCTCCCCAAATTTCTCTTCCGACTTTAAAGTCGTAAAATAGCCCTCTTCTCTAAAAAAGTTCTCCACCACCTCATCTGCGAGGCCGGCTAACGGCTCAATAATTAAAAATTGCTTTGCCGGCAGGGTTGACCTCGCCCGCACCACCGTAAGCGTCCCTTCACTCCCCAAAGCATCCTCCCCACCCCAGACCGGCACAAAGCCATACTCTTTCATCCCGTACCAATTAAAAAGATAATCCCACGTCGTTTTGACGTTATATGGAATCGTGATCGCGTGAACAGAAAACTCTTCTCCCTTCGCTTGAGAGTAAATGTAATCAATCGCCCGAAGCTCATCGGCCAAAAGAAGCCCCGTTGGCGCCATAATCGCTCCATTTGGCCCCTTTCTATTCAGAGTCACATTTTTATAGAGATTTGATCCCACAATTACTACCACCAAAAGTGTTACCACTCCCTTTTTCTTCCAAACCAAATTGATTATCATCGCGACAGCGAGTAACAAGCTCACTGATCCACCAATCCCGTAATAGTAAGTCGTCGAAGTCCCCGTAATATAAGCCACACACCCCGCCAAAAACCACATCAGAAGAAATATCCCCACCACCCTCTCTTTTTTCCCTTTGATTAAATACCCAAAAATTACCACCACTAGAAAAGGTCCAAAAATCCGACCCGGAGAGAAATAAACCAAATTATCAGTTACGTACCGATTTATTGCCATCAAAAAGTTACTAATGTTCAGCCCCACCGTCGCTACCGACTCCTCTCCCAAACTGTCCAAAAATAATCTGAAGTGCCCATATTTTATTTCCTCCACCACAAACGTTGATAAACCAATCATCAAAGCCCCCAAGGCCAAAATAATATCTCTTACTCCTAGCCATTTTATTTTCGATTTAAAAACTACCACAAAAACAGGCAACAAAAATATCAAAATCGCCAAGGAAATATGAAATTGTGTTGCCATCCCCGCACAAAAGGCCGACAAGATAATTCCTTTGGAATTCCCCTTGAATATAAGGATCGTTAATCCCAAGTAGTACAAAAGAACAAAAATCAACGCCATTCCCGGGTGACCAAAAAACAAAGCGTACTGCGATTGCTCATATGACACGGCATAAAAAAGGGCCGCGATTAAAGCCGTTTTTGTGTTAAATAGGTTTTTCCCGATCCAAAAAACCACCAAAACACCCATTGCGTTAAGAAGGTTAATGATCAGCGCCGGCACATAGGGGTCTCCCTCAAATAAATAGTAAACCGGGCCCATCATGTAGTAATACAAAACTCCGTGGTGAAGAAATCGACCAAACGCCGCCCCAGGGCCAACCACCCGAAAATCCCCCCGCATGATTTCAAACGAATAGTATGCGTCCCTCGCCTGATCCGAAGCAAAATACACATTCCCCGGAAAATAAAGGAGTCGCAAAACAAGAGCCACAAAAAATATTACGCCCAGCCAGTGATAAGTCTTCGTGATGAAATTATTCTACCACTTCTCCCTCTTCAACCTCACCATCTTTCTTTGAAGCCTCGCCATTCTTTTTCTCATCACCCGCTTTTTCCTCATCACTTTGACCCTCTTGTTGACCCTGTGGTGAGCTCGCCGAACCATACATCG
>Ga0208375_1004607_pt1 | contig 10724 bp, 15 predicted proteins | sample RifOxyD1_FD_184038 | JGI IMG/M metagenome (GOLD analysis project Ga0208375, IMG submission 184038) | Soil microbial communities from Rifle, Colorado - Rifle Oxygen_injection D1 (SPAdes) | ecosystem: Environmental > Terrestrial > Deep subsurface > Rock core/Sediment | place: Rifle, Colorado...
AGAGAGAGAACACCAATCAAAGCAATAATTTGTATTTAAATCCTTCTTTTGTAAATTTTTAGCAAAATTACAGAATGTTAAGTTTCATTCTGGACTTAACAAAAGAACAAGATTTAATAATCTGTTTTTCTTGTTTTTAAGGTAAAAGAGGACAAAATGCCAGAAGCAGTCACACACATTCTAGTTCCATTAATATTGATGGCTTTAATTAGGGATTTTTATCTTGGAAAGAAAGAAAAAAAGCATTTTCCTTTGCATTATGTTCTAATTGCTGGGCTTTCTGGGATTCTTCCAGATATTGATGTTTTAGCTTTTTGGATTTTGAATAGTTTTGGATTTGCATTTGATTCAATTCATAGAGTCTTTACACATACCCTAGTTTTACCTCTAATTTTTCTAATTTTGTTTTTTGTATTTCATAATGTTACAGTAAAGAAATTGGGAAGGCATAAATTAAAATTAAGTATTATTTGTCTGATGATTGCATTTGGAAGTTTTGCTCATTTAATATTGGATTGGGTATTGTGGGGAGCGATATTTCCTTTATATCCCTTTTCTTCTTTTGCATCCGGATTAAATATTGTTTCTGGAATTCAAAGTGATTTACAATGGGTGTTTTTCCCTTCCATGGATGCAATTCTTTTGGTATTTTGGCTTGTTTATTTGGAAGTTAAACATAGAATAAGTGATTTTATTTGATGGTCTAAGAGAGAATCGAACTCCCGATCGCTCGACGTGAACGAGCTGGTTTGCCACTAGCCTATTAGACCTAATGGTTTAATCGATGTTGGAGAGTTTATAATTATTGTTAGGAAGATTATTTTGCACGGCATCGTCTAAACTCTGATAATGCGCACGCGCTTGATGTCTGTGCGGATTGCTCCATTCGGCAGGAGTTAGACTATACATTCCAGCCATTAAACCAATTGAAGCAGCAACTCCTAATACTGCTACACCTGCTTTTGCTTTTTTACTTAAATTTTTAATGGCTTGAGGGTAGGTAGGTCTATTGCAATCCTTAAAACCAAAAAAGTCTTTATAGCAATCCATAGCAAATCCAACTAACGGCCCTCTAATCGGTTGGGTCATACCACTTACAATTGTAGCACATGCGATTTTTCCCCAATCATGTTCTCCAAAAATATGATATCCTCCAATCAACATCGCAGAAGAATAAGCCATAGTCAACCAAAAATCATGTCTTTGTAATCGTAGTTCAGTTTTCATATCTTTTGGATTGGATAATCCAAAATATTCTCTTGATGCATTTCTAACTTTATCATACAAAAGTCCAAATCCACCATACATTAGTAAAGCCATCCCACATTTTCCACCAATTGATTTTGCATTTGTCATGGCAGCAAGTTCATTTAGATGAAGGGCAGTAATATTCAATAAATCAGCGCCTTTTCCCACAAGTTCATTTATCGCAGTATCTGCAACGACTTGAATTGGAGAAGAGGCAACTAAAATTCCAGTAGTACTAACAAAACTTAGAGCAAGTTCTTTAATAGTCTTCTGCCTAATCGCTTTTATACTCTCGAAGTTCATATAATTGTCCTTAAAACGAGAGCATTCTTTGAGTTTAAAAGTATTACTATAATACGTAAGAGCTTAGCTTTCTAAAGCGATTTTATGTATATAATCGAGTATAACAATGTTTAAAAGATAGGATATCCATGGTTATCCTATGAGAATAATTGAATTAAAGAAAGAAGATTTAACATTAAAAGATAAAATTGAAGGATTTTTAGAAAGAACTGTTTCCCCTTTGGGAAACAGTGGGAAGGTAGACTGCCCAAAGAGATTTATTGGAAGAAGAGTGTATATACTTATTGCTCAAGATGAACTTAGAAAAAAGAGTGGCGGAATTAGAGCAAAAGCTAACAGAAGCCCTAAAAAGAATTGAAGAGTTAGAAAAAGAAAACAAGATTTTGAAAGAAAAATCAAAACCTTCTTTTGTAAAAGAAGATGTGAAAGAAATGCCCAGAATATCTGGGCAAAAGGAAGGGCATAAGGGATATTCGAGGCATATCCCTGAAAGGATTGATAAAATTGAACCTCTTGATTCAGAAGAGTGTAAATATTGCGGAGAAAAATTAAGTGGAATACAAAATGTCAGATCAAGAACGGTAACTGACATTGAAATGAAAGTAATAAATACGCAATATATTATCCATTCAAGATATTGTAAGAATTGTGGAAAAATTGTTGAGCCAGACGTAAATGAAGCACTTCCAAACGCAAGATTTAGCTTGCGTTTGATGCTTTGGATTATGTTTATGAAATTAGAGATAAGAATGCCCAGCAATAAAATAACTGAATTTCTTCAGTTATTTGGTTTAGAAATTAGTGATGGAGAAATATACAATATTTTGAACCAGTTGAAAAATGCATTCGGTGATTATTATGAAACTCTTGTTATAAAAATGAGAGAAGCAAAAGTGAAGCATATTGATGAAACTTCTTGGAGAATTGATGGGAAAAATAATTGGTTATGGATTTTTATTAATGATGAAGTTGCTTTGTTTGTCATAGACAAACAAAGAAGCAGTGATGTTCCAATTAAAACTTTAGGTAATCAAAAAGATAAATTCATAACAACTGATAGGTATTCAGCCTATAATGTTTTGGTTGAAGAAACTTGCTGTAAACAGCAAGTTTGCTGGACTCATCTGATAAGAAATTCAAGAGAATTGGCAGAATATTATCCTGAAGGAAAATATATCCATAAAAGAATGAAATTTATTTATCATAAATCAAAAGAAGGAGAGAGAAAAGAAAAATTACTTCACTGGATTGACTTGATTGCATCGAGAGCATACAAAAGCAATAAAGTATTTAAGTTTGTGAAAAGCATTTGCAGAAATCACAGGGAAGATTTATTCAGGTTTATTGATAATCCTGAAATTAATCCATCAAATAATCTTGCTGAACAAGGATTAAGGCAGGGAGTTGTAATTAGAAAAGTTTCTGGAGGAAGCAGAAGCAAAAATGGTGCAGAGACAACAGCAAAACTGTTGTCTGTTGTGCAAACTATGAAAATGCAAGAGGGAAATATTATAGATAATATGGCAGATTTACTTCAGAAAGCTAAGTAGATACGGATTTACGTATCTACTTAGCTTTCTGAAGCAATATACGACAAAGATAATCTATCCGATAAATCATTCCTACTCATTAATAATAATTATCTCTCAATATTAAATTTCATCCTCGATGAAATTAAACACGTTATATTATATCTATTTTATTTTAAGTTTTACTTCATAATCCTAAGCTATTACATCAATTAGAAAAGATTAAATAGGCATAGTTAGTCCGAAGATTATGATATATACATCGACAATCTCTAAATATTTTGCAGTTGGAGCCGTAGCACTAGCATTAAATTACGCCCCTTTCACTCTTGCATCAAATGACTCCAATGAATTTTCTCAAGTTCAGTCAAAATTGGAACAAGTAGCTGATGAATCAAAAGATCCAAACTTTCTTGAGACATTAGGATTGGTAAGTGGAGTAGCCATTGTATGTTTTGGAGCAATAAGTGCTCTATCGAAATTACTAGGCAAGAGATAATTAGAATCCTTCCGTTCCCAATTTCCTCAAAATAACTTAATCTCTCTCCAACTAAAAGTCAAGTTAATGCCTCTCCAACAACTCCACTATAACAAACTGATATAATTATCTCCTATATATTAAAAATTTTTAACTAAAAATCTTAAACAGATGATATGATATTTTGTCTCCCTAAATCTGCTTATACTTTATATACTAAAATTTATTTCTACTTTCCCTCAATCAAATCCTTCAAATCTCTCTTCTTCTTTATGAAAAACATTCCAATGGCAATCAATAAAGTAATTAGAAATCCAGGAATGCTTATCCAGGCATAATAAAGAAGATTTGCAAAGTCCGATGCACTTCCCGAATTAATCCAACTAACTGGATTGAAATAGAATGCAAAAATAAACCACAAAATCAAAAGAACAATCCCTGTAAATTTAGCTCCCAAATTCTTGAATGATGCAGAAACAATAAATATTAATCCCAATAAAATTGCTAAAAAGATAAGCCAACTACTAAAATCTCCTCCAAAATAACCAAAGAATAATCCCTGCTGAGCCAACGCAATTGTAATAAGGAGAGAAACACAAACAGATATAATTACTGCAGGTCCTTTACTTTTCCCTCCAGAAAACATCCCATTTATTGAAAAAAATATCAAAGCATAAAACACTCCAAACACCAACAGGAATCTTATCCACTCACTATTAACCATCATATCAACCGGACTGCTAAAATATCCAAATAAACTAGAACTAGTATATGCAGACACCAAAGGCATTAACAATATCCCCAATATTCCCAAGATTTTATTTTTCATTTTGTTTATTGTGAAGATTGTGCTCTTCCTCTTAATACAATAGATATAATTATTGCAATAGCGATATATCTCACAATTGCTCCAGGCATTAATGGCCAAAATATCCAATCAACCAAATACCCATATCCTGTAAAGTCTAAAATTCCAATTACTCCCATGAGCAAAGAAACAAATCCTATGAGTCTATCTAACCCTGGTCTAAACAACAACATAAACCCTACAATCAATAAAATAGTCGGAACAAGATAAAGTCCAACATCTCCTAACCCTAAAAGTGTCGATAACCCTCCCCCATTCTCAAACCCATATATCAAAGCAATAAGAAGAAATACTATAATCCATCTTCCAATGCTAAATTTCCATTTAGTATTTACTGCTGCGCCAGTCATTCCCTTATAATCATCAACTGAAGGTAGATTCTTCGAAAAGTAATAATATAAAATAACTCCCAATAAGAGGACATATCTAAACCAATATCCTGGCGCTATTGCACTCAAAAAAGGAAGACTGGCTGTAAATGAAACTCCTCCCACTACTGAAGGCAAAGCCATAACTGCCAGAACTAAAGGCACAATTCCCAGAACTATTTTGTGGAAAAGCCCCTTTGCAAAAAGATGAATAATTCCGAATAATCCTAGAATAACATTTACTCCCAAAAGCCAAGTAACATCTGAACTGAAAAAGAAATCAATAATTGCAATAAGAACAAGCAAAATCACAATTCCCCATCTATGCAAACTTGAAATAGACGCAGGATTTGGTTGAGCAGCAGGATTGCTAGTAGGGACGCCTAATGCTGCTGCTGCTGATCCAGGTTGAGTCGCAACTCCTCCAGGAATATTAACTGCTCCTCCCTTATTCATCCCCTTTCAAAATCCTGCCTTTATATAAATCTTTTTATCCTTGAGTTATAAGTTATAAAGAGCCATTAAATTAAATTATATTATACACCTCTCGCTTATCAATCAATATTTCTAATATTCTCTCTCAATTAAACCTACTCTAAAATCCCTCAATATCGGACATCAGCTAATATAAAAATAATCCAACCTCTAACTCATATATCCAAATCTACGGAATCCTAGAAACACTAACCTTCTGAATCTTCTCTCCCGCAATCCAATACTTCTTTTCATCCAATCTTATTGCATCAACAAATTCCTGCCCATTATATTTCGCCTCTGCAACCTTTGAATTATATTCCTGCACTTGCCTGAATCCATCTTCAATAGTTCCCCTATCATTATATGTTCCAATTGAAAATGCCCCAAGAGTAACAATAAGCAAAACAAGAACTACAATTACAAATATTGTGACTGGAATACTTCCTCTGCTATTTTTTCCAATCCCTAACATCTCAATGAAACCTCCTTTCCTCCAAATTTAACAGAAACAGTTTTCCCCGAACCGCCACGAATAACTTTAATTCCATTTCCACTAAAGTCACATCTAACATCATAATAAGCAAAATCATCTAATATCTTTCCTATTTCAACTGAGGCAATAGCATTATTGTCTCCACCAACAATCATATCTCTAATAGTTTTACCAGAAACCTCTTTGTTTAATATTCCAAACAACATTTCCTGAGTAGAAAATCCAGAATCTTCACTCTTAACTCCGAAATTCATATTCTTCTGCTGTCCAAGTAAATTAACAGCAAACAAAAACAAGAAAATCATTACGATTATAATTATCGTCGCAAAAACCCATGTCATAGTCTCGCTAACCTCTCCTTTTTTGTTCATTTTCAAAACAAAACTATCCTTTTGCATTTTGCTCCACCTTCCTTACAACAGTTGTGATTTTAATAGGTACAAAATCATTCCCATTAAGAACAAATAACTTTTTCTCAAAACAAACGGGAATATTAACCTTAGAAGATTGCCCGCAATAAGCCAGAAAGTCTCTATCTCCACTTTCAATTAATTTTCCATTTGCTTCAACCTTAATATAATACTGACTTTTCATACTTGAATATTTTTCCTTACTCTCATCCTTCAATATTAAATTACACGCTCCCTCAATATTATTAACTGCCTCATCCAATTTCCCCTCATTCAAAATTCCATTATCAGACAAGCAATCAGCTACTCTATCAGATAATATCCCTGCTTCCGTACTTCTAACATCCAAAAGATAAGAATAAAATATCAAAACAGCAGAAACAATCGCAACTGCCACAATTATAAATAATATAAACCAATACATACTCAATACTCTCTCATCTCCTTTCCTATTTATTTTCAAATTAATCATCATCTTACCCTGAAAAGGACACCTCCATTTTCATCCATTATCTTCCCATTTCCCTGTTTCACAACTTCAACATTAACATTATTAAAAAACGCATATCCATATCCTGTTTTCTCTGTAAGTTTAACATAAACGATATTCCCTTGGATAGTTATTGGTTCTTCTCTTACATTTTTCTCCAATACCTTTGCAAGATTAAGATATATCTGTGTTCCGGGATTGGCCGCATCAATCGCAAGTGCAATCTTCTTTGCACTCTGTTCTTCAAGAATATATTCCTTTGAACTCTGCTTCACAACAAACGTCAACAAAATCGAAAAAAACAGAATAACTAGAAGTATGAATACAACATTACTCATTAGAATATCTCCTCTTCTGCTAAAATTAATTTTGTTCATATTAAGCGAGTGTTGTGAACTCTTTACAATTTAATCCTTTAAAATCCTCACTATTATAACCATATAATGTTGGAGGTAAATACGTAATTCCATTATCTGTAGACATATATGCAATCGTTCCTCCAATTGCAGTGCCAGCTGCAACTCCTCCACCTATAATCCATCCAACAGGATTTGATCCAAGCAACACACCAGTCACAAGATATGCTGTAGCTCCTCCAGCGACTCCGCCTCCAACTGCTCCTGCGGCTGGAATAGCCCAACCACTCTTTGTCAACGCTGTAACAAGCGCGAAATCTCCAGAAGACAAATCCAATTTCTGATTATCAAGATCTATTTGTTTTCCATAATTTTCAGAAATTGCCTGAACATTACTTACAACGGCGGCATAATCATTCATCTTAAACATATATTGCAAATAATTCATATCCTTATTTGGAACTTTTTTATTTTGCAATGAAGTATATAACTCCTTAAGAGAAATTGAATTCATCTCGCTGTTTCCTTTTATGGAAGAGTCAAACTTTATAGTGTTGCAAACTGCACAATAACTCTCACTACTTCCAACTCCCGATGCCCTATAATCTACCTTGCCCTCTCCCATCTGCCACCAGCAATCATACATTAAATTCCCCAATTCATTCAACAAAGCAGGCTTATCCAATACCTTGATTACTTCCGTTCCTTTCTTTGCAGAATCGCATCCATTTGTTTTAGAAAAACAAACATCCTTTGTCTCACACTGCAACTGCACAACAGACTTGGACATTGCAGTTCCTCTTAATACAACTGAATTTCTGCAACTCTCCTTGCCCACTTCCCCTTTAAAATTAAACATATAAAAGAAAATTAATATAACTGCAAAACTCACAATCAAGATTATAATCGTCACAAGCTGTGAACTGCTCAATTCTCCCCTTCTATTCATAAATTATACAATCCAGAGGCATTATTAAATTATTCGATATTGCTCATATAATTAGATTATGCAGTAAGGCATCGATGATGGGCATACAATATATAATATAATTTTAGAGAATTGAAGATAAGATATTGCAGACATTAAGATAACAACAGGTTTATTGCTAAGCAATAAACCTCCTTATTAAAAAATATAACGCTCCAAGAATTATTACTACAAAAGCAATCCAAGATAGCCTCTCCACCAATCCTTCCATATCTCCCCCGCCTAATCTATTTAATCTGAATTTCATTTTGCAACAATCGACACTCCATTTTCCACTTTTTGAATTTCCAATTGAACTGGCTTACTAATAACTTGATTTGTAAATCCAACTATTTGATAACCAACATTCTTGCAAACTCCCTGACTGTTGCAAGCACTCTGCTGATCTTTTCCAACTACTCCACTCCATCCAACTTGTTCACATATGCACAAACATTTTCCATTACATTTCTCTGGCTTTTTCACATCCCCTCCAAAATAAACCAATATCCAATCCTGTGGATTCAAAACCATATAACTTCTAACTGAATTACTTAAAACCGCAGAACTAATCTCCTCTCCAATTGCATTTATACTCGATTCTGCCTGTGATAATTCAGTCTTCCCAGTGAAATTACCATATATTTTATACAACAAAAACAAAAGAATGATTATGCACATAATTGCCACAAGCATTTTCAACGTAAACTCTCCAAGCAAAAAGCCTTTTTTATTTATTTTATTTTTTTCTTCCATTTTATTTCGCAATTGTATTAAATGATTTAAGTGCGTCATTCAATGTCCCAATTCTTTCTCCAAGGAATTTAGATATTATCTTTATCTGCCCATTACTATCTACAAATCCGACTTTCTCATCAAGCCAAACAGGATTTTTATCATCCTTAAACATCTCCCCATCACTTGCAATCTGGCATCCTTTACAAATATAATATTCGCTCTTCTCGCTGTCCCCTGTAAATGTAATATAATTATTCCTACTATCCGTTGTCACAACTGCCAAAACAGGTTTGCTCTTTACAATTTCAATATTTTTAGCATTATAATCTTCTATTGAAGGTCCAAGTCCCTCAAAATAAGTCTTAAAATAATAAGTATATCCGTAATAAGCTCCCACAACTACAACCAACAAAACCAAAACAGCCATAACCATCTTCACTATCTCTCCAGTTGTTAGTTCACTCATTTTATCCTCTAAAAAGCCCCTTTATGTAAATGCCCCAAGTTACAAGTTTGTCCTTCATGAATATTGCCGCCAAAACAACTATTGCAAGAATAACTATTGCTATAAGCCACGGAATAAACGTGTCCCACATCTGTCCTCTTTTACTAACCATATTCTTTCTAGCTTATTTAGATTATTAAACCTTATTATAAAACCTAACCGGCCATTAATAATTTAATTATCTTCTATAACCTCATAATCTTATTATACCTAAGATAATATAATTTATCCACACTTCATAATCAAACATTAGCTAATATAATTTGAATATTTATTAACTAAACCCCTTAAACTTTGGGTTTAAACCCAAAGTTTATAACCATTATTTACCCTCTTTAAATATAAAAAGATGGTTCCCTCAACAGACGTTTCCAAGATAATAAAAAAGTATTCCGATAAACTTTCCTCTAGTCTAGATTCCCCAAAATATTCTTCAGATTACAAAACATTCAAAGCTGAAATGGTTCCAAAACTTTCCAACTATGAAAAATGGACAAAATCCCTTGGAAACGTCCTCTCCATTAAAATTGCAGAAAACGACAGAAAGAAAATTCAAAAATTCCTAGACATTGCACATCTAGAAGCAACCGCCTCACAAGCTCTAACTCTATCAATTGTCTCCCTATTCACAATTTTGCTTTTATCTCTTCTAGTCTGTGTCTCAGTTTATCTAATCAATCCCTCAATTGACCTATCAAATCTAGTCCTTCTCGGCTTCCTTGGACTTATAACAAGTCTTTTTGTATTCTACTACACCTATTCAATGCCTCAAAGACTTGCAAACGCCTGGAGACTTAAAGCCTCTTCCCAAATGGTTCCCGCAATTCTATATGTTGTAGTTTACATGAAACATACTTCCAATTTAGAAAGAGCAATAGAATTCGCCTCCCAACATCTTGAAGGTCCTCTCGCATTAGATTTCAAAAAAATATTCTACAATGTTCAAATAGGAAAATTCTCAAACATCAAAGCATCCCTAGATGATTATTTTGAATCCTGGAGAGACTATGCTCCAGAATTTGTAGAATCTTTCCATCTCATTGAATCCTCTCTCTTCGAACCCTCAGAATCAAGAAGAGTCCAAATCCTTGAAAAATCTCTTCAAGTAATTCTCGACGGAGTTTATGAAAAAATGCTTAAATATTCCAGAGAAATTCGTTCTCCTTTAACAAATATTTATATGTTAGGAATTGTCCTTCCAACTCTAGCCCTTGCCCTTTTACCATTAGCCTCTGCATTATTACAGGGTTTCATCAAATGGCCTCACGTCTTACTTATCTTTAACATAATAATTCCATTTTTTGTATTCTTTATGACTTCAGAAGTTCTATTGAAAAGACCTGGAGGATACGGAGAAACTTCCGTTTTAGAATTAAATCCCAAGTACGCAGAATTCAAATCAAATAAACCCTATATTAAATCAGCACTAGTCTCAATTCCTCTTCTAATCGTAGGACTAATACCTTTCCTTTTCCAATCCTCTCTATTTACAAG
>Ga0208375_1004611_pt1 | contig 10705 bp, 6 predicted proteins | sample RifOxyD1_FD_184038 | JGI IMG/M metagenome (GOLD analysis project Ga0208375, IMG submission 184038) | Soil microbial communities from Rifle, Colorado - Rifle Oxygen_injection D1 (SPAdes) | ecosystem: Environmental > Terrestrial > Deep subsurface > Rock core/Sediment | place: Rifle, Colorado...
AGTAGTTACACTTAAATTTGTGCCCGCAATTTTTACAGTCGCTCCAGCTAACGGTAAACCATCTTCGGGATCTTCAGCCGACTGTGGTGGCATCTTTACAACGCCACTTAGTCTTGTAGCCAGATTAAATGATACCTGCGCTGACTCTCTTCGGTTTACCGCAGGATCATAAGCCTCAACCGTTGCTTGACTGAATAACCCTAAAAGTATTTCAAAACTGCCATCAGCATTTGCCGTAACTGTGGCACTATTAAAAAATCCAGCCGATCCATTAACTTCAAGGCCAGGCCTAGTAGCAGATGGAGCACCTATAATTCTTAAGTGCATCCCGTCTTGATGCGGGACCACTGATAAGAGTTCACCTCGTAATACACTTAATACAATTTGTATCGGCACCTGAACTTGTTTACGGTTACCTGCAAGGTCGGCAACTTCCCAGTTAAGCGTTTGAGCGCCTTCGGTTTGAGATGTATACGTTCCGGAAAAACTCTTTTTGTCCGAAGAAAGCTGTATTTCTGAACCATTTAATTGCGCTACCGAAAGAGCTTCGTCAGCTTTACCCGAAACATTAAACGAAGCGGCCATTAAAATACTGCCTGATGCAGGAGTGATCTCGCTTAATGTAGGAGCAACCGTATCTAGAACAACACTCATGGATCCGAAAGAGGTAACGTTCGATGCCTGATCTCTTGCAATTACTTCAACAAAATTTATCCCTTCTACCAGACTTAGCTCAAAACTACTCAAAGGCTCGGAACTCGTAATAACCAACGCGCCGTTATGAATTACATTTATTTCAGTTGGCAATTCATCTACCACTGCAACGCTTATTGAAAGAGCACGCTGATTTGTAATCAGATTATTTACGTTAGTTACAGATAAAACCGGCGGATCTGTATCGAGTAGTATGCTATTTAGCTCTTTAGGCAAAGAAACGTTACTAGCTGCATCCGTAGAAACTATCTTAAATCTATTAATTCCCTCAAGCAGAGTTACATCTACCTGGAATTGTTTGCTTGAGCTTGATTGGATTTCGGTATCGTTTTGAAAAACTTTTGTGACAGTTGCGGTTGCATCAGTAATGCTTGCATTAAGTACAAATCCAGACTTATTTGTCACTTGGTTATCGCTTTGATCGATCTCAATCACGGGCTTAATCGTATCTAAAACGATACTGATCTCAGCTTCGCCACGATTACCAAACCGATCTTTCGATACAGCCCGAATGGCGTTTGCTCCTTCGATCAGATTAAGACTTGCTTCAAAACTCAGTTGTTGATTCGACAAATCGTTTACATCTTGAATATCAAGCCCTGCGATACTGTCGTGCGAATAGATTAACTGACCATTTAAGAAAACCTCAGTTTTAACAGGACCGGCATCATCAATTGTTACGGGGAGTACTGTGACAGGGCTATTTGTCGTAAAACCGTTTTCAATTCCAAATAATACGACAGGCGCTTTGGTGTCTGGAGCATTACTACTAACCCGCTCAATCTTTACAACCGGTTTTAAAAGATACCCTTGCCCTTTATTGTAATGAACACTCTCCTCAGCAACAAAATCGAGCATTACTTCTGAGACAAAACCTCCACTAAGATTAAAACTGCGTGAGAGCTTTAACCCGCTTGTCTCACCCGATGGGATTTTTAATTCTTTCTCAACTCCGTTTTCGACTACCCGGTTATTCTCACCTAACTGAAGACGAATCTGCGAATATTCGCCTTCAGGCAAAATCGCAAAACCAAGAAGAGTTGAAATGCCATCTACGAGAGCAAGAAGATCGTACTCTTTACTCTGCTCAGAGATAACAAATTCATTTCCTTGAACATCGAGTACAGAAACCTTCTTGATCTCAATAATGACTTTTGAAATCTCTTTTCCGTTAAGAGGGAAATCATGCATGCGGATATCAAGCCGCGCATGCCCAGGTGGAATGGCGTAAGGATCAGATGCCGTGGCACTGCCATCGCTGCTTGCTGAACCTCCGCTTAAACCACTAACGCTTTTTTCGACCTCGCTATTACATGAAGCTACAACGAGACCCAGAAACAACAAAAACGCACCAAAAGAACCATGGATTCCCCGCCTAAACATAAAACGTCCCTCCGACGGATATTCCAAAAGTAGATTTTAGATTTTCTCAGTCTGACGCAGCGTGCAATACTTGTAAAGAAGAATAGCTGACCAGTTTGGTAAAGATTTCTTAACCAATAGTTTTAAGGTCTTATAGCTGATTCGAGTCTCATATAATGAGATCCTCGGTTAAGATAGAAAAATCAACATCTTCGCCAACTTAAGAGTTTTTTAATATATTACATAGTTGCTAAATAAAATCACCACAATAAGTTTCGTTCTTAAAACGGTTGCATGAGCTTATCGATATTTGTCACAAAAAATCCTAAAAATTTAGTCGTTGTCAGAGTGTTTTTTTAATCGGACTCTTTATCTATATGCGTTTCCGATTAGTTCTATCCGTCATAATAGTTACCCTAAGTCTTGTAATAGCCGACTCTAACTCGCTTGTGGCCTCGACGGTAACAAAAACAAAATCACCGAAAATAGGTTTTGTTTTAAGCACAACGCAAGAAGAGCGATATCAAAAAGATAGAAAAGTATTTGAAGAGACCGTTACGTCTTTGGGCGGATCGGTTTTGTTCGTTACCTGCGAGAACAATGAGCAACTTCAACTATCAGAAGTCGAAGCACTGATCTCTCAAGGCATAAAGGTACTCGTCCTCCAGCCCGTTAATGGAGAGACCGCTTCCGTGCTAGTCAAACTGGCAAAAAAACGTGGAATAGCTGTTGTAAATTACGACAGGCTAATTAAAAAAGCACCTCTCGACGCTTACATAACCGAGGACAGCGAAAAAGTCGGCGAACTTCAGGCTGAAGCCGCTGTTAGATTCACTAACTACAAAGGCAATTACGTAATTTTAATGGGCCAAGCAGAACACAGCGTTACTGAGGCAAGGACTGCAGGCGTTTTAAAAGTACTGAGCAAGTATCCCGAAATTAAAATAGTGGTTAAGGAATACCACAATGCCTGGTCTCCTTCATTGGCCAAACAAACTTCATTGAAAGCCCTAAGTAAATTCGACAATCAAATAGACGCAATCATCGCAAACAATTCTGGTATGGCTCATGGAGCTGTACAAGCAGTTGAAGAAAGAAAACTGCTGGGAAAAGTATTTATTGCAGGCGCAGATGGAGATTTGGGCGCTATAAGGGACATGCTATCCGGAAAACAAGCGTTTGATGTTTTTGTTTCCATAACAGATATGGCCCGTCGTGCAGCCGAAATCGCAATGAACCTCACAAACAAGAGCGCTTTTAAATATGATTCCCTTACCGATAACGAGCTGATGAAAGTAAAAACCATAAACACTCCGGTTTACCCGATTTCTAAAAATGACATCGAAGAGAGAATCTTAAAGACTGGATTTCATTCGCGAGAAGCGGTTTATGGAAAACCAGTTCCAGCAGAATAAAATGTGGGCGTTCACTACAAAACTGTAGCTTTTTATCGCCACAATCCAGACTCACTTGATCATTAACCACACGTTTTTATTTCAATTTCTAGACTCTCCTTTCCAGGCCCGTTACCTGCTTTAGCTCCGAACAAAAAGGAGACTACAAATGATGAAATTTAGATATTTTTTTATAATTGATTTACTGCTGTTGGCATCAGTCTTAGCGTGCGCGGCGAGAGATCCCGTCTCACCTAATCCAGCAGAAACCCAAAATGAATCTAAAAAAGACGGAGACAGTGAAATTTCAGACGTGTTAATGGGCGATCCTAACAGTTGGCCCGTAAAAAAGTTTTTAAACAGCGACGGCAGTGTGGTGTTTGAAAAAGCCGAAATGACCCTGGCCGAAAAAGAATATTGGAGACGTGAACTCGCAAATCGAATAACACAGCTGGAACCAATTCCGATCGATCCGAAATATAACGTTCAGCTTTATAAAGTGATGAGAGACGGACTAGCTGATGTCGCTTTCATCGCCCCAAGAGTCTACAGTTACTCTAGTTCCGAAGGTGGAGCTCTGGCCGCCTACAGAAGAAAAGACGGCAGCATTTATCTGCCTTTTCCGGCAATATTACTGGATGGAAGTACCGAGCGAGTCCTCAGCAATGACGGACGCAACTTAACTACCGTTCCCCAAAGCATACTCATCCATGACGTTGAAAGCCTTCGAAAAGACTTAGCAGCGCGAGGCTATACTTATCTAAGCACACTTTATGGGTGTGCACGAAAAGTTACCATCTCAGCAGGAGGAGAATCATATGACGCCACCGCTCCTGAACTTCTTAAAGCAAATTTTTGCGAAATAAATAAACCATTTAACGTCGCTCTCTCGCTCCCCGATGAGGAAGCGAGAAATCTTGTTGAAGAAGGCTTGTACGCAAACGCCGTAGACCTCAGTGTCTCGTACGAAGTGATGGTACCTTTCGTCACCGTCAGGGCAAAAATCCAAATCGCAAGATCCAGAATTTATGAGCACCTTAAAGCCCGGGTTGCAGCCAAGATAGCCTGGTTTCAAGCAGACGCAGAAATCATTCTTCGAGAAATTATCGAAAAACAAGCGATCACGGTAACAATTGAAGGCGATCGCAATCGTGGCATTGACCTCCTTGTTGAGCGATCAATCAATGATTTCTTTAGACCTTTCGTTCCGGAAGACGGGACAAAAATCGGTGAATGTGAGAAAAACGTCTGCCTCCAATTCAGTTACGAGGATTCAAAAGAAGACCGAATGCTCACCGCCGAATGGAATGAATCGAGTTCAACTCTTTCACCAAAAATCTTGATTACAACTGCAAAACTTCAACCGGTACAAGACAAACAAGTGAAAGTGGGAGACATGAATGGCTCACCGGATTGCAATAAACCGGAAGGCCCTATCTGCCGTAAAGGAATTAAGAACGACGGGTCGTCATTAGAACTCGGCCTGACCGTACAACCTGGAAATCTCCTGTACGTTCGCCCGACACATTTAATAAAAGAAGTGCGTGAGTACAACCAGCCCATAGTAAGTCATCACGAAAACGTTGTGTGTCTACGTTGGGGATGTTTTAACCGCGGCAATCCCGACCCTGCCGAAGGCTGCCATCTTGATCCAACCCGTAATCCTCCTCATCTGCAGTGGCGTTGCGTTTCCGGAAGAGATGAAGGATACGATGTATACACCTACTCTTCTACCGACCCGAGATTCGAGCGCGAAGAAGACCCGGTTTCAAGAGGACAGCAACTATTTGATGGCCTTTACCTAAAGTTCACCTGGACCAATAATGCTCCTGGTGGCGATGGAACCTTTAATGAAATCGAATGTCCAATTTCAGCTTTCAAAAGAATAGCAGACGGGAAAGCACTGCTTGTTAGACTCGAAAACAATCCAGCTTGCTCCCCGTTCAGCGAAATGTCATTTCAGGCACCAATGATCCATTTAGTGAATAAGATTAATTATCAACAACAGTACCTACGAGGACGTAAGGTCCGATACTGGAATGGTGCGATCACAGAAGAACCGAGTATCGCCACCTATTCTCCCAAAATTGAACTCGGAGCGGAAATCAGTCTTCGAACCTTCAGCTTTTCCTCATCAAAAGATTCCGCTTCTAGATTAGTGGAGTAACAGAAAAGGTATACGTAGGTCGCGAAGCCTAAAAGCTTCGTGACCTACTTGATTGAAAGTCTTGTACAGGAAGTGTCCGGCTGTTTTCCGTGTTGCTCGCTCAGTACCGGAAACCTTTCCCGGATTTTTTTTACATAACTGCCATCTATTTCGATATAACTAAGCCGCTCTTCAGCATTAAAGGGTAGAAGAGCCTTCCCTCCAGGTGTAAAAACATTTGAATCGCCCGAGTACTCAATCCCATCCCCAACCCCGATTCGATTGACTCCGATAACATAGGCTTGAGTATCAATCGCTCGTGCACTTAAAAGAGTACGCCACTGTTGTTGCTGCGCCGCGGGCCAGCTTGCTATTACTATAAAAAGCTCGGCACCCTGTTTTGTGCCTAAAGACCAAAGAGCCGGAAATCTGGTATCAAAACAGACAAACGGAGCGATAGTAACGCCCATATAATCGATCAGCAGTAGATTGTTTCCCGGCTTGTAGTGTTCGTGTTCGTTTGAAATTTTAAAAAGATTTATCTTTGAATAGCTGGTAAGAATTTCGCCATTTCTGATTATCAGAAAACTATTGTAATGATCCGTCCCAATCTTTATCGCAGCGCCTACCATTACCATAACCTTTAAGCTGCGGGTCATTAGTAGAAGTTCTTTTATTTCGGGCGAATCTAACTTTAATGATGCAGCTACTTCATCCATACAAAACCCCGAAAGCGCCATTTCGGGAAATATCACTACATCGGCTTTTGCAGCCTCGGCCGCATTGGTATATTTCTTTATGCGATCAAGATTCTCTTTGAAGTTTAACCAAGAGATGTCCATTTGACATAGAGCAAGCTTCATCTTGTGTTGTCCTTTAACCACTTATGCTTTGCAAAGTTGTTACCGCCGTTAACATATCAGAGCAACTACAATTTTTCCTTATAATTTCAACAACTAATTGTTAAGCTGACATCCGAGAGGGGTTTCCATTAGCCGCTTGAGCTTATTTCTTTGTCGCTCCGTGAAACTTGGCCGAAGCAGGATTCTTTGTAAGCAATATCGTAATGAAGACAGGCAAGCATATCGTTAAACTCATGATGAGAATTATTAGCTCTAGAGTACTCATACATATATTGGTACGAGGCGATTTGGATTTAATCAAGAAAGATCCACGATGAAGCTTTTTCAAAACCCGGTCAGCGAATTGATTAAGAATCGAAAGTCATGGCGTACCTTCAGTCAAAAAGACATCGAAGACGATAAGAAATCGATTCTAACTCAGAAATTGAGCGAGTTGCATCCGGGCCCTTTTGGGTCAAAAGTCAGAATAAAGTTGATTAAACTGCCGGATGCATCGGCAAAAGGCATACGCTTAGGGACGTATGGAATGATTAAGGGCGCAAATGAATTCGTTGTGGGTGCCGTTAACGAAGGCCCATCAGCAATGGTGGATTTCGGCTATCTGTTCGAATGTGCGGTTTTAGCCGCAACTGACCAGGATCTCGCAACCTGTTGGCTGGGCGGCACCCTTACGAGAGATGCCTTTGCTAAAGCTGTGGAAGCTGAACAAAACGAAATCGTACCCGCCATCAGTCCGCTTGGGTATCCCGAGGCGAAGAGAAGTCTCCTCGATAGAGCAATCAGAGCATCAGCAGGCAGTAAAAAACGAAAAACCTGGGATAAAATCTTCTATCTTGGTAATTTTGGTAGTCCATTAAGTGATCGAGACGCCCAAGAATACCAGCTACCTCTCGAAATGGTGCGCCTCGCACCTTCTGCTTCAAACCGCCAGCCGTGGAGGATCGTTATGGATCCAAAACGCTTAGCTTTCGACTTTTATTTATCTCGGACGCCGGGATACCACTCCCTGACTTCGGTCGATCTACAAGAAATAGACATGGGAATTGCCATGTCGCATTTTCATTTAACCGCGAATGAGCAGGGAATTCAGGGGCGATGGACTCACAGAGAAGTTGAACATCGAGAGCTTCCTTCAAATACCTTTTACATGTTTAGTTGGTTGACTTAATTAGTGATTCTCCTTAGTTTGAAAAAGACACTTATCCAAGGGAGAGATAATATGGCCGAATCAACAACCCCGTCGGTTACCGCCGGAAAAAAACTGACATTTTCTGAAACCCTGAAAAGCTTTACGAGAAGCTTTTGGTGCTCCAACGGAATAGAGCTCATGGAAAGATGGGCATACTACGGTGTCAGAGGAGGCTTGGCGGTCTATATGGTTGCTGCCCTTGCAACCGGAGGTCTTGGTTTTACTCATATTGAAAAAGCTAATATTTTCTTCTGGTGGGCTGCTTTTCAATCTCTTCTTCCTACTTTCACCGGCGGCTATGCTGATCGTTACGGTTACAAAAAAACAGTAGCTGTTGCGGTAGGTTTGGCCGTGCTTGGTTACCTCAATATGGCAATTCAGACGTCCTACTGGCCGTTTTTTTTCGCTTGTATGATGGTTGCCACGGGAACTGCACTTTTTAAGCCTGGAATTCAAGGCATCCTAGCCAATTCGACAAATCCGCAAAACGCTACATTAGGCTGGAGCTTCTTCTACATGGTCGTCAACATCGGCGGATTTACCGGTCCTCTTATTGCCGGTTATTTGCGACTAATGAGCTGGAAGTACGTTTTCATAACTAGCGCGATCATTCACTCGTTAAACTTTATAATTCTCTTCATGTTTAAAGAACCGGACGGAGGCGTAATCAGGCAAAAAGTTAAAAAGGGATTTATTGAGAATGTCACCGAGTTTTTCACAATCCTTGTTAGCTCCATTCGAAATCTTCTCGAACCCAGACTCATAATGTTTCTTGTGGTTTTTTCGGGTTTTTGGCTCATGTTCATGCAGCTTTTTGACCTGCTACCCAATTTTATTACCGACTGGGTCGACACCTCTTCTATCGCTCTGTTTTTCGGAAATCTGTTTAATAAACCCGAATGGATAGCTTTTGGTCAGTCTAATTCTCAGTTACCAGCCGAGTGGTTAATCAATCTCGATGCCGGCGCCATCATCTTTTTGATGTTGCCCATAGGGTGGACCTTCGGACGATTAAAGCCTGTTTCAGCCATGGTGCTTGGCATTGTTATCGCTACCGCAGGACTGATCGTTTCCGGGCAGACGATGAGCGCCTGGTTCTGTTTGCTTGGTATTTTGGTTTTTGCCATTGGAGAAATGATAGCAAGCCCACGAAAAAGCGAGTATCTCGCAATGCTAGCTCCTCCAGGGAAAAAGGGCCTGTATATGGGCTATGTTAATTTTCCTCAAGGCATAGGCTGGATGGTCGGCAGCAAAATAGCGGGTCCGATCTACCAATACAACGGCGACAAACTGACTTTGGCAAAAGATTACCTTGTCAATAAATTGCACATTCCCGGTGATGTGGTCTCCGCCATTCCGCCTGAAAAAGTAATGGACACATTGACGACGCAACTACATCTTGCGTCTACGAGAGAGACAACTCGTTTCCTTTTTGAGACGTATCATCCTGAAAAAATTTGGTACATATTTGGAGCAATCGGACTTGCATCAATGGTTGGTATGCTGATTTACAACATCATCGTCGAAAAAAAGAGAACAGGAACAATTAGCGCGAACTAATCGCCTATTTTGATACCGATTATAGGACTTACTTGAGATCCTTTATCGGCAGGTGATCTGCTGTCTTGGTAGTTGCTCACGCAATTCATTGCCTTTCCACGGCTATCTGGTTACTGAAGCTTCGCCGAGAAGCTCCTTTTTATCGTCTATCTTCTGGGTGACATACCTGAAGATCAAAAGTGCTACTGCAGCTACAAAACCGATTACCAGAAAGAAAAACCAGATCTTATGAGCATTAGCATAATAGGCCGCCTTTTCAGCTTCTGTGATGCCAAGAGGAAGAGTCTTTGGATCAGGACAGTAAGCATCTAATAAAAATCCGGACATTATGAAACCAGCTAATGCCGAGAAAAAAGAATGAAGGTGACTGAACCCCAAGTACAGACCTTCCTGGCCTTTCGGAGCTTGAACAGAAAAATACTCCAAGAACCTGGGAGAAATAAAACATTCCGCCAAACCCTGAATAGCAATTCCGATAATCATCATAACGGTCAGGGGATGTAGGCCCATAACCCCGCCCATTCCGTTCTGGCTCGATGCCATGGCCAAAGCAGACAGAGGCATCAAAACCATGCCGACAAGCATCGAACTGACAGCTTTAAACCTTTTCATTAATTGAGTAATCGGCACGACAAAGATCACCACTATGGCTGGATTAACGTTTGCGAGCCATTCGGGTTTTGCCCCTTCACCAAGCAACCTGATTACATACTTCGGCATAGTTGCATACATCTGGTGCTGAATAATCCAGAAGCCCGCCACGATTATTGTCAGAGCCATTAACCTCGGTGCAGTAAAAATTCTTTTGAGCGCTTGGGCGACCTCTTTGAAACTTTTATTGCCTCCAGTCGTCTCAACGCTCTTAAAAAAGAAAACAGCAAAAAGTAATGCAAAAAATGCCATTCCCGCTGAGAAAAAATTTACGTACTCAAGTCCCATTCCTTGTCTTATATAAGGGACAAACGTTTTGCCACCGAATGCTCCGAGATTTACGATCCAATAAAACAAGGAAAAACCTCTTGCACGATTAGTCTCGGTGGTGGTCTTAGCAACGGTGCCAGTAATAAGAGGCTTAATGAAAGATCCGCCAACCATAATTATCGCAAGAATAAATACGACAGCTACCTTGGAATGAAATACTCCGAGCAAAAAGTATCCGATAGTCAATAAGCCGAATGCCAGTATAAGTCCGTTCCGAAAACCTATTCGATCAGAAATTGCACCGACAAAAGGCGGCAAAAGATACAGGCTGGCAAAGAAAATTCCCGCAATTAATCCTGTTTCTTTATCTGAAAAGCCGACGATATTCGTTAAAAACAATGTCAGAACAACAAAAAATCCGTAATAGGCGGCTCTTTCGCATAGCTCCATTACATTTGCTAACCAGAATTCTTTAGGGAACGACCAGCCTTCAGCTTTTGATTTTTCCATATGATTACTTTTATCTGTCATAGCGGAAGAAAAGTAAATTGGTTAG
>Ga0208375_1004613_pt1 | contig 10701 bp, 9 predicted proteins | sample RifOxyD1_FD_184038 | JGI IMG/M metagenome (GOLD analysis project Ga0208375, IMG submission 184038) | Soil microbial communities from Rifle, Colorado - Rifle Oxygen_injection D1 (SPAdes) | ecosystem: Environmental > Terrestrial > Deep subsurface > Rock core/Sediment | place: Rifle, Colorado...
ATTATTCACATAGAGAGATATAAAATAACTTTAAATAAATATTTCTAAAATAAAACGCCCTAATAAACCAAGCAAAGAAATGTTATATTAGCAAAACAAAATAGGAAAATGTAAAATTAAATATCAAGAAAGTTATTCTATAATATCTTAAAAGTATATTTCCTAAGATAATTTAATTTTTAAACTCAATTTAATTCAAAGTTCTATGGATATGAAAAAAGGTGAGCAATTAGAATTAAGAGGTGATGGAAAACTTCCAAGTATTTTAGTTCGAGCAGATAATCTTGCAGAAGGTGTAAGAGAAGCAATTCTTAGATGTTATGATTTTGGTGCAAGAGTAGAAACACCGAAACATAAAAGAGGAGGAAGTTTAGGTTATGATGGTTCAATAGAAATAAATGTGGCATTTCCAGATTCTGAACCAAAAGTTTACAATCCTGCAGATGTAGATTCTCCAACAGGAGATATGCAATATATTCTTGAAGTAACACATGGAATTCATAATCATTGGAAAAAAACACCGCAAGAACCACTTTTATGGGGATATACCTATAATGAAAGATTTGTAGATCAAATACCTTTTATTCTTCAAAGAATTAAAAACGAATGGGAAGAAAAAGGAAGAATTACTGGAAGAGATTATCAATTTACAATTTGGCGTCCAGGTGAAGATATTATTTTAGAACAAGAAGATGCTCCATGCTGGCAAAGAGGACAATTTAGATTTATTCAAAATCAAGAGGGTGAAATTGTTATGAATTATTTTACAGATTGGAGAAGCAGAGATTTACTAAAAGCATGGAACCAAAATAATCTTGCACAAGTCGAGTTAATGAAATTATTCAGAGATAAAACTTCAGCAATGCTAAAAATTCCAATTGAATTAGGCAATTATATTGATCATTCAAGCTCTTTGCATCTATATGGTTTATATGTTGATAATGACGGACTTGAAGAAAAAATTGAACTAATGAGAAAAATGGAACCTGATACTATTATTGGAAGTTCTGAATTTAGATTTACTGAAATGAGTGAGATGGGAAGTAAAGAAGGATTAATGAGATTAATTGCAGCGCAATCAGATGCAGAATCAAAAGGACATGGTAAACAGCAATCTAGACAAAAACTTGAAGAATTAGGTTATAATATTGAAACCTTCCCATATCCTACAGAATGGGATACCTGGCCAAAATCTTGGGATGCATAACCAGATGTAGAAAAATTAGCAAGAGTTGTGAAAAAACAAAGTTCTTTAGAAAATCCTAATCAAATAATTATTTCAGATCATTTTCTTAATCAAAGATTTGGTTCAACAACATAAAACCCAAATCTAGGATCTTCACTAATTCTTATAGCGTCGTTTAAATTTCTAATTCCTATTGAAGATTCTTGTGATATAGAAGGGGGATTAATTAAAGTTACTCTATCAGAAAGAGTTTCATAAGCAGTTATAATAGAAAATTTTTTTTCTGTTAAATCAAGAGAATTATTAAATAATTTTCTTTGATTATAAGCAACTAAAATATCGTTTCTAGAAGCAAGTCCATCTTTGAGAATAATATCAGTTTCATAGGTAACATATGGGCTTTGATACTCTGAACGTAAACCAAAATTCCTAAGAAAATCATTTAATTTTAAATTTACTTCTTCTCTTGTTTTTCCTATATCTTGAAATGAATCTTTAATTGATTCTATTGGCATGGACATTCCTCTTTTGCCCAATATAAATTTAAGACATAAACCTAAGTGCATATTTTCCATTAATTCTTTATTAAAGACGAGTTTTAAAAGATTGTTGTGATGAGAGAACGCCCCACGATTACTTAATCCTAATGATAAATGCCCCTATGAGATGATAAACTCTGCAAGAATGGGCAGATACGCTCCCGGAAATAAACTATCAAAACATTTAAATAACCAGTTTTATATAGTAACTAAAATGGTTACTATAAAAAACAAAATATCAAGGACAATTATTGGTAAACTTAGATCTAAAATGGAAAAGATACTATCCAAAGAAGAAGTTATTAAGACAATAGAAGATTACCAGAAAATTTACAAAATAAAAGTAAACATAATAAGTTTGTGGACTTATCTAAGAAAAGACAGGTACATAAAACGCATTTTGGGGGATTACTATTATGTTTATTCTTTAGAAGAAAGGTATAATCGTTATTGCAATTTTTCAGAAGAAGAATTAATTTTTCTTGTTTTAGAAAAAATGAAATTGAAATGGTATCTAGGATTAGAAAGTGCGCTAAAGGAAAATAAGATTATATGGCAGACCCTTAATATTATAATCATTGTGAACAATCATTTTTCCGGGATAAAAAAACTAGGTAACTCTAAGTTTAAATTTATTAAAACAAAAGAAAAGAGACTTAATTTTGGTTTGATTAAAACAGAAACAAATAATAAAGTTGTGCATTTCTATTCAGATTTAGAAAAAACCTACATAGACTTTCTTTATTTTTACAAAGGAAAAGATATTAAAACTATGAAAAAAAATTTAGATTTTGTGATTAGAAAAAATAAGCTTAAAAAATATGCTAAGAATTATTCTAAGAAAATTCAGGAGGTAATTTAATGGTTTCAGCAGATATTATAAAAAAATTTGTAGCTCAGATAAAAGAAAAGCATAAAGAAATAAATGAACCAACAATTGAAAAAGATTTTTATCTCACACTCTTACTTAATGATATCAGTGAACAGATAGATAAAAACAAAAAATCTCCTTTCTCTAAGCTAGTTTTCAAAGGAGGAACATTATTGACAAGAACCCATTTAAATTATCACCGAATAAGTGAAGACCTTGACTTTACCTATATAGAAAATGAGAAATTGAACAAACTTTCTTCAAAACAAAGAAAAAAGGCTATTACAAGATTCACTAATGAATTAGTGGGAGAAATTGATAAAATAAGCAAGAAATTTAATTTAGATTTTTCCACAAATAAAAGAGATAAGAAGTATTGCAAGGTTATGGATAGAAAAAATGTTTATGTTTTTAGAATGTATTATAGGCCTGTTTATGGTGCAGAAGAGTCCATTAAATTTGAGGTTAATTTCAATGATGAGTTAATTTATCCAGTTTTATTTGAAGATATTAAACATTTATTTGATTCAGGATTAATTAAAGACTTGGAGTTCGTTGAAGGTATTAAGATACAAATAAAAAAAGATATTCCTTGTTATGATTTAAGAGAAATTGCTGGGGAGAAAATAAGAGCAATCTTAACTAGACCTGCAATAAAAGAAAGGGATCTTCTTGATCTTTTTTTAATCTCAAAAATAATTAATCTTGAAAAAAGTCTCAACAAGAAAAAAATAGTAAACAAGGTAATTAGTTCAAAATCGTTTATTAAGGGGCTTCGTGAAAGAATAAAAGAAAACATAAATATGCTAACTAAAAACAGAAGTGATATAATCGAAGAAAGATCTAAACTAACTTTAATTGAGATTAATGAAAACGAATACTCTGATTTTGAAAAGAAGGTAATTCTGCTTCTAGTTGAAATCGAAGAACAAGCCTCAGCAAAATTGGGTTAATATTAAGGTTTTGGGTTTATTTAATCCTAAACAGGCTGTCCCATAATTAGTAAAGTATAAATACTCTTTTGTCGTCGGTATATTAATTAATTATCATCGATAAAACCAGACGCCCCCCACGAATGATTAACCTTAGATCATGTTTTGCTCTTGCAAGAACTTTACTTTTATCTATAACAATAATCTCTTTTTAACTCAGTTCGCACTACACTACAAACCTTTATAAACTAAAAAAACTACTCTTTTTTATGAAAGAAACAATAAGTAATGTAGCAATAACAAAATTCTCTGAAAAAGGAATAATAAGAAAAGAATACTTAGACAAAATTGAAACTTGGCTTTCCCGTCCAGAGATCATAATCATAAAAGGAATAAGAAGGTGTGGAAAGTCTACAATTTTACGACAAATAGCCAATAGAACAAAAAAGAAATGTGTTTACATTAATTTTGATGATTATAGATTCTTACAATATCTCAATATTTCGTTGCTTGAAGAAGTTTTAAAAGAATTTCCAAATTATGATTATTATTTCTTTGACGAAATACAAAAAATCAAAGGTTTTGAAAGTTGGTTAAGAACGCATTATGATATTCAATCTCATAAAAAGTTTATAATTAGCGGTTCTAATATATCTCTATTTGCTCCTTCCCTAGCTACAGTTCTTACTGGGAGAAATATAACATTTGAAATTTTTCCTTTTAGTTATTCAGAAATACAAGAAAAAAAACTTGGAACATTCAAGGAATATCTCATTTATGGCGGTTTTCCAGAAGTAGTTCTTGAAAAAGATATAGAGAAGAAAAAGCTACTCTTATTACAATATTTCAATGACATTTTGTTACGAGACATTTTTGAAAGATACTCAATCGTTGCAACACAACAATTCAAGGCGCTTGCGCAATACATTATTTCAAATACTGGATTAAAAATAAGTCCGAACAAACTAGCAAAAGAATTAGGTATAAATCCTCGCTCAGCAGAAAACTATCTTTCTTATCTTATAGATTCTTATCTAATATTTGAAGTTCCATTCTTCTCATATTCAGCAAAAACAAAATACACTGCTGGAAGAGCTTCCAAATATTACACTTTAGATAATGGATTGACAACGGTTTTATCTCAACGAATTAGTGAAGGACATCTTTTTGAAGCGCTTGTAGCGCAAAAATTAAGAAAGAACAATAAAGAGCAATTATATTACTGGGCAGATAAAAATGAGGTAGACTTTGTTTCCGAGGGTAAGGCAATTAATGTTGTTTCATCTGAAGAAATACCAGAAAGAGAGTACAAAGGACTAACTGAACTAAAAGAAAAGAAAAAACACATAAAAGAATTTATCTTAATCACAAAAGAAAAAGTTGTATCAGAAGAATTTATTCATATATCTATTGAAGATTTTCTTAAAGAATAATAAATTTCCCAAATACGCCCCTAACTATGGACAAAAATGTATTCATGCCCCCACGAGGAATTGCACCTCGGTCCCAACCTTTTTGCTTTATATTTATACATCCTTAGGAGATGTAGTGTTAGAAGAACCTAGGTTCTTCCACATCCGCAAGGTTGTGTTCTATCTACTAAACTATGGGAGCAATATTTATAAATATCATTTACTATTAATAACTACGCCAAACGCCAGGAAGTTCGTCCAATTCTTATTGGGGGGGCTGAATGGGTGTCGGTTTAACGACCCCTTGGTTTAATAATTTTTTGTTTTATTGATGTTGATTTTAAAAAGGAATTAAATGCTTTGCTTAATTAATTTTTTGATTAAATAATTTTAGCTATTAAAACTTCTATGTAACGCCATCTCGCAAGTTCACTCAAAAGTAATTGTAAAAGTTTAAATATCAAAAGTATTTTTCAGCTTAAGTAAACGAAAACAAAATACAATCAAAGGTATTTTCCTATTAGTCACATACAAGATATTGTATGTATAATCAACTTCAATAATGTTTATATAATCAACTAAAATATAAATTAAACTGCTAAATTTAATATTTGCTCTTTATTTAACGATGTCGAGATATATTATATAATTAGCAAATTAATATCCGCGAAATCTTTGAACTGGTGACGAGCAAAAGTATTTTTGGTAAAAAATAGGAATAAGAAAATACTTTTGGGAGAAGAAGATTGAGCCGAAGAACTTCACGAGACAAAATTGACTTAGGTATAACGAGTGAGGTGATGAGCTAATATAGTTGCTGAGTGTCAACGAGGCAAGATTAATGTTAAGAATCAATATTTATTTAATATCAAATTAAAAATGAGGTGCCCATTTTGTAAAACAGATGAAACAAAAGTCACAGACAAAAGACAGAGCGGTGAATCAATACGAAGACGAAGAGAATGCCTTGAATGCAAAAAAAGATTCACAACATATGAAAAATTAAGTCCAGTTGAAAAATATGTAATTAAAAAAGATGGAAGAAGAGAACCATTTAACAAAGATAAAATTTTACTGGGAATAATCAAGGCATGTGAAAAAAGAAATGTCAGCCATGAAAAAATCACAAAAATTGTTGACGAGCTTGAAAATAAACTGCTCATAAAAAACAAAGAAATTGAAACAAATAAAATAGGCGAGTTTATTATGAAAAAACTGAAAAAAGTTGACAATGTCGCATACATAAGATTTGCATCTGTCTACAGAGATTTCAAAGATATAGAAGATTTTAAAGAGGAATTGAGGAATTTAAAATAAAATGACAAAAAAAACTTTAGGAATTGAAAAATATTTTACAAGAGGAATAAAAGATGTTTACAAAGAAACCAACTGGAAAAAATTAGATGCAAACATAAAGGATGATAAAGGAAAATTATTATTTGTCCAAAAAAATGTTGAAGCTCCCGAGTTTTATAGTCAATTAGCTGTAGATATAATTGCTTCTAGATATTTCTATGGAGATAAAACTAGTTTTGAAAGAGAAAGTTCTGTAAGACAATTAGTTGGAAGAGTTGCTGAAACAATTGCAGGATATGCTCTAAATGATAAATATTTTAAAAAAGAAGATAATGAAATATTTGAACAAGAATTAGCAAAATTATGTCTTGATCAAAGAATGGCATTTAATTCTCCTGTTTGGTTTAATGTTGGAACAGATAGATATTCTTCAAGAAAAACAAATGATATTAAAGATGCTTATATTTTAAAAAATGGAAAAGTTATAAAAGTACCAAGGGGGCAAGATCATCTTTATCCTCAAACTTCTGCTTGTTTTATCCAATCTGTTGAAGATACTATGGAATCAATTATGGAACTTGCAAAAGTAGAAGCATTATTATTTAGATATGGTTCTGGTACAGGAACTGATTTATCTACATTAAGAAGTTCAAGAGAAAGAATTTCTGGAGGAGGAAAACCTTCAGGCCCTTTAGCTTATGAAGCATTTTATGACAGAGTTGCAGGAATTGTAAAATCTGGAGGAAAAACAAGAAGAGCTGCAAAAATGAATTCTTTAAGAATAGATCATCCAGATATAAAAGAGTTCATAGAAGCAAAGGCAAAGGAAGAACATAAATTTAATGTACTTGTAGCTGGAGGAATTGATGAAAAAGAAGCTAGAGATACTGTAGCTTTTCAAAATGCAAATTTATCTGTTAGAGTAACTGATAATTTTATGCATGCTGTTGAAAATAATGAAGAGTGGCAGACTATTCCAGTACATAGTAAAGAATTGAAAGATATTATGCCTAAATACAAAGCAAAGGATTTAATGAGAATGATTGCAGAGGGAACCTGGATTTGTGGTGATCCTGGATTACAATATCATGATACAATAAATAGATGGCATACTTGTCCAAATTCTGCGCCAATCAATGCATCTAATCCTTGTTCAGAATATATGTCTGTTGATAATAGTTCATGCAACCTTGCTTCTCAAAACTTAATGTGTTATATAAATCCTGATGGTAGTTTTAATACAAAAGATTTTGGAAAAGCAATTAGAATATTAACAATTGCACAAGATTTGTTTTATGATAATTCAAGTTTTCCTACAAGAGAAATTGCAAAAAATTCTCATTTATTTAGACCTTTAGGAATGGGTTATGCTAATCTAGGTGCTTTACTAATGTTTTTAGGAATGCCATATGATTCTGATGAAGGTCGAAATACAGCAGCTGCAATAACTGCATTATTAACTGGAAAAGTTTATGAAACTTCCAGTGAAATGGCAGAGAAATTAGGACCATTTAGTGAATTTGAAAAAAATAAAGAACCAATGATGAATGTAATTCAAATGCATAGAAAAGCATTAGAAAGAATTGATAAAAGTATGCTTCCAAAAGGATTGGAACATGTTCTTGATGAGGCTAAAAAAACTTGGGATAATGTTGTTAAACAAGGAGAAAAATATGGTTTTAGAAATTCACAAGCAAGTGTTCTTGCTCCTACAGGAACAATTGGATTTATGATGGATTGTGCAACAACTGGAATTGAACCTGACGGAGGGTTAGTAAAATATAAACTTCTTGCAGAAGGAGGAGTTTTGAAGATACCCAATTGGACTGTTGAACCTTCTCTGAAAAGATTAGGATATAGTGAACATGATATAGGTTCAATAACAGAATATATACGTGAAAATGATACAATTGAAGGTAGTATATTAAAAACAGAGCATCTTCCAATATTTGACTGTTCTCTTAAAGCAGAAAAAGGAACTAGAGTTATATCTCCAATGGGGCACGTTAAGATGATGGTTGCAGTGCAACCATTTATTTCTGGCGCAATTTCAAAAACAGTTAATATGGATAAAAAAACAACTGTTGAAGAAATAGAACAAGTCTATAAAGATGCATGGAAGATGGGTTTAAAAGCAGTTGCAATTTATAGGGATGAAAGTAAACAATTTCAACCATTAAGCGCTTCAAAAAAATCTTCTGATGGGAAAAAATTAGAAACTAAATTAATAGAAGAATCTTTATCACATAGAAGAAAACTTTCAGGTACTAGAAATTCTATTACTCATAAATTTAATATTGCTCATCATGAGGGTTATCTAACTGTTGGATTATATGAAGATGGAACACCAGGAGAATTATTTGTTACAATGTCAAAAGAAGGTAGCACAGTTGGAGGATTAATGGATACAGTTGGAGTATTAACATCTTTTGCACTCCAACATGGAGTACCCATGAAAGATCTTGCTGAAAAAATGCGTGGAAATAGATTTGAACCAAGTGGAATAGTTTTTGAAGGAGGAGAGGATATACATACAGCAACATCAATTCCTGATTATCTATTTAATTGGATGGGTAGAAAATTTGTAAAAGGTTATGATGGAAAAAAAGATCAACCAAATTTTTCATATGATCCTAAGGAAGATGAAACAAAAAGTTATGATCATAATTCAAATGATAATGATGTAAGTAATATTGCCATAGAACACAAAATTAGTAAAGATAATCAAGGAGGATTTTGCATTAAGTGTGGAACACAAATGATAAAGATGGGGCATTGTGAAGAAAGATGTCCTACTAAAGGATGTGGTTATGTTGATTATATTGGATGTGGTAAATAAAATTAAGTTCTAAATGATAAAATGAAACTCCTCTTCAAAAAACTAAAAGAAAATGCAGTTATTCCAAAATATGCAAATCCTGGAGATGCAGGAATGGATTTATTTTCTACAGAAGAATATTTGTTAAAACCAAGAGAAAGAAAACTTGTTTCAATAGGTTTGGCTGTTGAAGTTCCATTTGGTTTTGAACTGCAGATTCGCCCGCGAAGCGGGCTGGCATTGAAAAAAGGAATTTCTATTGTAAATACTCCTGGAACAATTGATTCTGGTTACAGAGGAGAAATTGGGATAATTATGATAAATCATGGTGAAGAAGAATTTAAAATAATCAAAGGAGATAAAATTGCTCAAGCAATTTTAAACAAGATTGAAACTGCAGACATTGAAGAAGTTCAAGAATTAAGCGAAACTCAAAGAGGAGATGGCGGTTTTGGAAGCAGTGATTTAAAAAATATGGAAGAACCAAGGTTCTTCTAACACTACATCTCCTTTTTTTCTAACACTACCTTTTATTAAATTGCTAAATCTTTCAGATTTAACCATACTATAAAAAATTAATTGCTTTCAGCAAACTAATTTTTCTGATTAATGTCTTCAAATATATCAAAGATTTATAATAAGATATTTTAATTCAATTGTTTTATAATAAACTTAATTCTAATAGGTGAATCAATAAAACACCTAAATAAGCCTGGCAAAATATGACAAATTAGGGAAATACAAAAAAAATTAATCAATCAAACATCAATTAACGCCCAAATAAGCCTGGCAAAATATGACAAGTTAGCAGAAGTAAACCTCTAGTAGATATTAATAATTATTATTCATTAATTCATAAAATGCCTGTGCATGTTCGCATGCAGGACAAACTAAAGGCGCGCTTTTTCCTTCGTGAACATAACCGCAATTTCTACAATGCCATTTTACATTATGTTCTTTTTTAAAAACTTGGTGAGATTTAATATTTTCCAAAAGTTTCCTATATCTTTTTTCATGCTGTTCTTCAACTTCAGCAATTTGTTTAAAACTTTCTGCTATTTCTTTAAACCCTTCTGTTCTTGCAGTTTTTTCAAAATCAATATAAATTTTACTCCATTCCATTTTTTCGCCATCAGCAGCAACCAATAAATTTTCAGCAGTTGTCCCAATTTTTCCAGCAGGATAAGTTGCAACAATTTCAACATCGCCGCCTTTTAAATGCTTAAAAAAAATCTTTGCATGCTCTTTTTCATTTTCAGCAGTTTCTAAAAATATTGCAGAAATTTGTTCATAACCCTCTTTCCTTGCAACAGAAGCAAAATAAGTATATCTGTTTCTTGCCTGGCTTTCACCAGCAAATGCCTTTAATAAATTCTGCTCTGTCTTGCTTCTTTTAAAATCAACCATTTCACACCCTTTTAATTAAAGTAATAAGCTAGATATTGTATTTAAATATTTGTGAGAACTGATTTTCTATAACCTAACTTCTTTTTCTTCAATATTAACATTCTTTCCTTCTTTATTTACCTAAGTTTACCCTAGTTTTTGGTCATTACACCTAATTTCTTTAAAATATCTTTTTGTTTTGGTTCAAGAGGAACATGAATACTCCATTCATGATTAGAAATAGAATCTTTTAAAGTTACT
>Ga0208375_1004614_pt1 | contig 10699 bp, 11 predicted proteins | sample RifOxyD1_FD_184038 | JGI IMG/M metagenome (GOLD analysis project Ga0208375, IMG submission 184038) | Soil microbial communities from Rifle, Colorado - Rifle Oxygen_injection D1 (SPAdes) | ecosystem: Environmental > Terrestrial > Deep subsurface > Rock core/Sediment | place: Rifle, Colorado...
TGTTTTTTTAATTTTAGTCATTTGTTCCATCTTTGTAACTATAAAGTGGTATGACATTGTTCATTTTTTGATCTGGAGGCAAATTTGAATCCTTTTGTCTTCTAATGTGTTCCATAATCATTTTAGAGAAGTGTTTTTGATCATCTTCATTACACTTGGAATAATGATCGGCCAACTGAAAGATAAAAATCAATTATTATTTTTTCAATATTCCCAATATCGGGAATTAAATTGTTTTTCTCATTATTGGAAAAGGATAGTTGAAATGAAGAGTATTTGAAGTAACTTACATGGATTACTAACTTTGGGAATAATTCCAATTTTGGGAAATGTGTAGCTGACAGTTGATGTCGGTCAATCAAGATTTTAATGGTAGTTTATTCTTACGGGTATTGATTATAAACATGGCATTAAGGTAAATATGGAATAAATCCGATCAATTTGATATGTCGGGTGTGAGCTATGCTATCCAATAATCGAGTATTAAGTACAATATTGTTGCTTTTGTTTGTTTATCTTTCATTTTTTTGTGAAATTTTTGCAAATAATTATGATGAGTCTAAATATGTTTTAGAAAACAATCAGCTCCGTAATATTTCTACAGATGCCGTTGTAGAAGGTAGCGTTGCTAGCGGTGGGCTCCAGCCAAATTATATTATTGATTGGAATAATAATGCATTTGATGAAATAAGAAAATTTTCTCAAAAAACTAAGCAATCAAGTAAACCATATCTTGAAAAATTAAATGAAATACAAAATTTTATTAAAAAAAAAGTATTTAAAGATACTGATTATACTAATAGAAAATACCTTGCTTTAATGTCAAAATATAGGGCTAATAAAAAAGATATCCCTCTAAGTGAGTATGTTAAAACTAAAAATGGTGTTTGTAGGGAGCATGCACTTGTCACACATTTAGCATTAAAAGAGGCTGGAATTCCTAACTCATATTTGTATGTTACAGCCCAAATTGATGATCGAGTTGAAGATCATGCTGTAAATATTATAGATTACAACGGCGAGAAATGGATTATTGATTCTTATAGCAAAAATTTTCATGGTATGAATCTTAATGATATTAAAAAAGGTGTTAAAAAACCTCGATACCTGCCCCTTAAAAATGTATTATTGACTCGAGATTTCAGTGCAAAATTTAAACGTAGGCAATTTTTAAAATTCAATGACTTTCCTAAAGTTTGGAATCCAAGATTAAATGTGGATGAGATAATTGAAAAAAATCATCACTTAAAGATAGAAATCAGAAATTGCTTATCTCAGATGTTAAATTAAAATGTAATGTGAAATTAAGGAATAATCAATTTGATTAGATTTCAATTTTCTGCAAGTATTTTGGCTTCTGTACTTATTTTTGTTGTGGGATTCCCATTATTAGTAGTAGGTGGGATTCTAAGCACCTTGCTTGGTTATTTTTACCTCTAATTTTAAATTTTCCTGCTTTATATAATCTTGAAAAAGTATTTGAATGAAAAATGCCTCAGAGTCTTTTAACGCTTTTGCAAATTTAACAGAGGTTTTGATATCGGGAAGGCGTCGGCCCTTTTCAAAATCGTTTAATCGTTGTGGAGATATTTTAAGATGTTTAGAAAAATCTCTTTGTGAAAGACCTATGGTTTCGCGATAGTTTTTTAGAAGTTCGCAAAAAGTGGCTGAGCCAAAGTCATTTTCTAAATCTTTTGTTCCATATTTAGTTTTAGTAGTCATTTAAATTTATCCCAGACGTCATCAAGTGGAAAATTTAAGCAGCTAATTTAATAGCCGGCTTTCCTTCTAATACAGAAATTAGTTTGATTAGAAGTTCAATGGAAATATTATTTTCTCCAAAGTTGGAAATTCGATTGATGCGACTTCTGGATGTCCCAATAAGTTTTGCAATTTGTTCATGGGTGAGCTTAGATGCCTTGATTAGCTTTGAACTTTTGGAATAAAGTTTAGCCTTGAGATCCATCATGTAAGCATCAACTTCGGTTAGATTTAAATCTTCAGCGAGTTTTTTAGCTTCTTTACTTATTTTCATTGATAAGCTCCCTTAATCGTTTGATTGAAAGTTCAATCTCTTTTTGAGGTGTTTTTTGAGTCTTTTTAGTGAACGCATGGGGAATCAGGATTTTATCTCCAATGTTCAAAACGTAAATAACTCTATAAGCACCCTTCCTATCTTTAACCCTTAACTCATGCGCACTTGGATAAATGTTTTTTAGCGGTTTAGATTGGGGTTCACCTAACTTATTACCGTATTGAATAAGCATCAATAAAGTCCCAATTTCTCGCCTTGTATCTTCATCCAATGACCTCACAAAATCACGAGCCTTGGCATTCCATATAATTTCTTTCATAAAGCTTCTCTTTAAGCCTGTGCTAATATTAGCACACATGGTGATTGTTGTCAAATTTATCTTGAATTCAGTCCGACTGATCCGACTAAATTCATGAAATATCATTAAATCAAGTGAAATAACGTGAAACAAATGAAGTCTGGAAGGTTAGTGTTTATCGGCTTGTGAGCGTTTTTGTTAATCTTTCAAAATCAAAAAGGCCAAATCGGGTAGTTCGGGCATGACCTCTCCTTCAAGCCCTGATTTGTCTAGGGGCTTTTTAAACTTATATTCAACACCTCACAGTTGGTCATTCAAAATAAATAAAATTTTAATTTAAGAATTGACTGAAGTTTTATTTATGTATATATTACAAAATATACATGGAGTTGTTTATGAATATTACCAGTTATAAAAGGCGTGCAGATATTATTAAATCAATGGGGCATTATGCTCGACTTATTATCATTGATGCGCTTTTAAAAAAAGAGCAGTGCGTGTGTGAATTAAACGCTTTGCTGGAGATGGATCAATCAACTCTATCACGACATCTGACCGTTTTGAAAAATGCTGGAATTATAGAAGACGATAAACGGGGTTTAAAAGTTTTTTATAAACTTAAAACCCCTTGTGTCGTAAAATATATTGAATGTATTGAAGGCGTAATTAAATCTAATAAATAGGAGCAGTCCGTGGATATTAGGAATGAGTGGAAAAAATTATCATGGTTGGTTGCTGGGTTTTTAGCTTTGTACTTTCTTCCAGTGGGTAATCATAAGTTTGATAATGCCATCATGGAGTCTTTATACCTGGTAAAATGGTATGCTCAGGAACACGTTTTACTTTGTCTTATTCCCGCATTTTTTATAGCGGGAGCTATTTCAGTTTTTGTTAGTCAGGCTGCGGTAATGAAATATTTAGGTGCGAACGCCAATAAATTTTTAGCTTATACGGTGGCCTCATTCTCGGGGACAATTTTAGCGGTTTGCTCTTGTACTATCCTACCGCTTTTTTCTGGGATTTATAAAATGGGTGCAGGCCTAGGGCCTGCTAGTGCATTTTTATATTCAGGACCTGCAATCAATATATTGGCAATTGTCTTAACTGCAAAAATATTAGGAGCTCCCCTCGGGATAGCCAGGGCTGTCGGTGCTATTGGTTTCAGTGTGATTATTGGGCTTTTAATGCATTTTATTTTTAAAAAAGAAGAAGTGGCTAAAGCTAAAAAACAAATGATGATGCCAGAGCCGGAAGTTTCTCGTCCACTTTATCAAAATGCCCTCTATTTCCTTTCGATGGTAGGTATTTTAGTTTTTGCCAATTGGGGAAAACCTCAAGAATCAGAAGGGGTGTGGTATTTCATTTATTCATCCAAGTGGATTATCACGACAGCTTTCTATATAGCATTTAATATTATCATGTGGAGATGGTTTGATACCAAAGCATGGAAACTGATAGTGGCATTAGTTTTGGTAAGTCTGGCTTTTTTATTAGTTCCAAATAATCCACTCGTACCGTTTACCGTAGGATTTGTAATTTTAGCAATTATCGCGAATACCGGGAATAATGAAAGCAAGGATTGGATTGCTTCCACATGGACTTTTGCCAAACAAATTCTTCCTCTCCTTCTTTTTGGCGTTATTATAGCTGGATTTTTGCTTGGTAGTAAGCCTGAGTCAGAAGGAATTATTCCCAAAGAGTGGATTATTAGTTTGGTCGGTGGAAATTCTTTTGGTGCCAACTTTTTCGCTTCGTTTGCTGGAGCATTTATGTATTTTGCAACACTGACCGAAGTTCCCATTTTGCAAGGTCTTATTGGAAATGGTATGGGGCAAGGTCCCGCTTTGGCACTGCTTTTAGCAGGACCAGCACTCAGTCTACCTAATATGTTAGTTATAAAATCAGTAATGGGAACGAAAAAAACTGTAGTATTTGTTTCGTTGGTAATTATTATGGCCACAATATCAGGGATGATTTTTGGACATTTTTTTTCTTAACTTAAAATATATCAAGTGGATTTATAAGGAGATAAAATGAAAATTCAAATTCTAGGTACAGGCTGTCCGAAGTGTAAAAGACTTTACGAAAATGCTGCCGCCGCTATTAAAGAGTCTGGCGTTACATGTGAAATTGAAAAAATTGAAAAGATAGAAGAAATAACAGAGTTTGGAGTAATGATGACTCCGGCACTAGTAGTAGATGGTGATGTGAAGTCCGTAGGTAAAGTACCTGACGTCGAAGCAATTAAAAAATATTTAATTACAAAATAGTAACCATTGTTAATATAAGGAATAGTTATGGAACTTAAAAAGATTATCGGAGTTTTTCTTGGATTATTTGTACTTGCATCGATTGTGTTTTTGGTGGTAACAGAAATAAAAAAAGATGAATCAGTAGTGGTTTCTTCACAGTCAGTATCTCACATAGGAAACATATCTGAGCAAAATGCAGCCGCCACAGATGTAGTTACTCCTAGAAAAGATAAATATGTAGAAGGACTTTATTTTCATGGATCTAATCGATGTCGTACTTGTAATTTGATGGAAGGTTATATACGCGACGTTTTAAAAGATTCTTTTGATAAGGAAATAAAAGAGGGACTATTATCTTTTGAATCAGTAAATGTTGATGAAGCTTCTAATAATCACTATATTCAAAATTATCAACTCCAATCAATTTCATTTTTTCTCTCCTTGAAAAAAGATGGTAAAGAGATAAAGTTTCAAAATGTAGATCAAATCTGGCAACTGGCCAGAAATGAATCTCAATTTAAAAGCTACATAAAATCGGAAATAAAGAAATTCTTGGAGATGTGACATGGAATTATTCATCGGACTAGCTTCGGCTTTCTGGATTGGAATTTTGACAGCAATATCACCATGTCCGCTTGCCACTAATATCGCCGCAATTTCATTCATTTCTAAAAAAATTGAAAATAAAAAAATAGTTATGACGACAGGGGTCTTATATACGCTGGGTAGAATGTTTACCTATATCGCGGTTGCTTATTTAGTTATTGGAAGCATTTTAGCAATCCCAAGTCTATCTTTCTTTTTGCAAAGTCAAATGGTAAAAATTATTGGACCACTGCTAATTATTATTGGAGCGATCATGCTGGAACTTATTAGTATTCCATTGCCTTCATTTGGTGGAAGCGGAAAATTTCAAAAACTTTTCCATAACATGGGAGTATGGGGTGCATTCCCGCTGGGTGTGTTGTTTGCACTTTCCTTTTGTCCAGTTTCAGCCGCACTATTTTTTGGCAGTTTGATCCCTCTGGCTACCAAATTTTCTTCAACCATGCTATTTTCTTCAATGTACGGAATAGGAACTGGACTGCCGGTATTTGTTTTTTCGATACTAATTGCTTTTGGGGCAACTAGTGTTGGGAAATTATTTGAAAAGGTTGGAGTAGTAGAATATTGGATAAGAATGATTACCGGAGTAATTCTTATTATTATTGGAATTTATTTTGTTTTAACTTATGTATTAAAGGTAATATAAATGCACCATCATGAATTATCACATCATCACACTCATGACGTTTCAGATTTATCTGGGAAAAAAATATTCTGGGTAACCGTTTTAAATGCCCTGATTACCATTTCTGAGTTTTTAGGAGGTATTTTTTCGGGTAGTTTGGCGTTATTATCAGATGCCCTTCATAACTTAAGTGATACGGCTGCAATCGCTCTAAGTTATTTTGCTCATCGAATTTCTAAAAGGCCTAAGAACTATAAAAAATCCTTTGGATATAAACGAATTGAAATATTGGTGGCCTTTGTAAATTCCGGAGTTCTTTTTGGAATTTCCTTGATGCTTATTTATGAAGCTATCAAGCGTTTTAACCATCCTGAGACTATTGATGGGAACTTGATGATTACGGTAGCGGTTATTGGATTGTTAGCAAATTTTATTTCGGTATTTTTATTGAAAAAAGATGCCCATGAGAACATTAATATAAAATCAAGCTATCTTCATTTAATTAGTGATACCGTCTCTTCGGTTGGTGTTGTCTTGGGGGGAATAGCAATTAAATTATGGAACATCGTTTGGATTGATCCACTAATTACTATTCTAATCTCTTTATACATTCTTAGAGAGACCTGGCAAATTTTAATAAAGGCAATTGATATTCTTATGCAAGCCTCTCCACCACTTAATCATGATGAAATCAAGGAGTTTATTGAGAACATTTATGGGGTGAAAAATATTCATCATATTCATACCTGGATGTTAAATGAAAAGACTATTCATTTTGAAGCTCATATTGATATGATTGATATGAAAATCTCGGAAGCTGAATTAATCTATTGTAAGATTGAACAATATTTACATGAACACCACGGAATTAACCATATTACACTGCAAGCAGAAGTAGATCGATGTAAGAAGAAAGAAACTGAGCACTCTTGATAATTATTTTTGACAATTACAGCTAATATTGCCTTTTATAATTTCTTTCCAGTCAGCTACTACATCATGTGTCCAGCAATCATCGGCACCTGCTGCTTCACGCATAGTAAGCGCCAATATGTAACTTAACTCTTTTACGGTTGCCCCAGCTTCTAGAGCGCCTTTAAAATGTTTCAAAACACAAGGTTTTGACCGGGCCTTAATGGATAGAGCAAAACAAATGAACTGATAAGTTTTTTCATCAATAGTTCTTTTGTCTTTATAAAGTTCATCCATTTGATCCAACATTTTAGAAAATTCTGGAAAAAATTCTGCTAACATTCTCATAAATTTACTCCTATTATTTGTATTTTATTTTAGCTGGTTTTTATTACATCTTCAAACATCCCAGTCGTTTATAAGCATAAAAAAACCGATCGAGAATATGGCAATATTGCCATATTGGAATATTTATCACTGGTGTAAAGCTTTTAAATTTTATTGAAGCTGAGTTAAAACGGCAACTTATTTTAATATTTAAGCTATAGCTGGTATGGTTAGTACTTGTAAGTCGTAATCAACTTTTGGTATGAATTGATCAATGACAATATTAAAAATGTATAAGTCTGGTAACCTGGTAGATATTTGAATGTAGTAGACGAATAAACCCAATGATGGCAGAATTTTTGGGTGAAAATAAATTTACCTATTGTTAAAAATCCCCTCGATCAAGTTACTATTACTAGAACCGATAGCAACAACTCTAAAAACACTTTATATTCTTTGTTTGAAAAAGTGGTGGATCAATTTCCTGATGCTACTGCTTTATTGTCAGAGGATACTTCGCTTTCTTATATTGAGCTAGATCAAAAAGCCAATCAACTGGCGAATTTTATGTACTCGCAAGGAATTGGAGTAGGAGACTTTGTAGCTGTTTATCTTGATCGTTCTATCAAACCAATTATTTCAATCATGGCCATCTTAAAGGCAGGAGCAACGTACATACCCATTGATCCTAGTTATCCTGAAGATAGAATTCAATATATTTTGGAAGAAGCAAGTGTTTCTTTAGTCATAAGCGAACGTGGATTGGCAGATAATAAAAAAAATAAAATAGGTTGTCCGGTTCTTTTTTTAGATGATCTGAATATTTTAAACCAACACTCCAAAGTTCGATTATCGCAGCAGCTGATAACCGCCAGTGATAATGATCTATGCTATATTCTTTTTACGTCGGGAACTACCGGTCGTCCAAAAGGGATAATGACTGAACATAGAAATGTCGTTGGTTTTATACATGCTTTTAATCAAATCATTCAGATAAAAAATAATGATCGCATCTATCAAGGTTTTTCTTTGGGCTTTGATGGGTCCGTTGAAGAAATGTGGATGGCCTTTTCTAATGGTGCCACTTTAGTGGTGAGCAATCCGATTGCCGCTAAGTTACCAGATGAAGCTGCCAGAATCATGAATGATTTTAAAGTGACGGTTTTTTCATCAGTTCCAACCTTTCTTGGACTGATCAAACAAGCCATACCCTCTTTAAGACTGATTATCTTAAGCGGTGAAAAATGTCCTCCCTCACTAGTAGAAACATGGGAAACAAATGGTAGAAGAATTTTAAATGTCTATGGCCCAACCGAGACTACTGTGAATACTACGGTTAAAGAATGTTATCGAGGATTGGAAATTACGATCGGAACCCCTTTAGCAGGATATCAATTGTATATCCTAGATGAATTAATGAATCGGGTAAATAAGGGAGAAGCTGGCGAATTATATATTGGTGGAATTGGGGTTTCTCGTGGGTATTTTAATAATGCAGAATTAACCCTCAAAACATTTGTCAAGAATCCATTTTATCAGATAGATGGAGGTTCACCAATTTTATATCGTTCAGGAGATAAAGTTTGTGAACTTCCAAATGGTGAAATTCAATTTTTTGGAAGACTAGATACTCAAGTCAAAATCAGAGGTTTTCGAGTAGAATTATCTGAAATTGAAGCAGTCATAAGCGAAGCTCCCCATGTTAAAAGTGTATTAGTTCAGCCATACCAACGTTCTCCTTTGCATTTGGAGCTGGTAGCATACGCAATACCAAATTGTGAGAAAGAGGATTTTAATTTTCAGGGAATTTTAACTTTGTTAAAATCCAGATTACCTGCCTATATGATTCCCTCTTTTTTTGATCTGCTGGATGATTTTCCCATGCTGGCCAGTGGTAAAGCAGATCGTAAAAATTTACCTACTCCGATTAGACCCTTAATTGATATCAACCAATCGGTTAAATTACCAAGCAATCCTATAGAAGAAAAAATGATCTTGGCTTGGAAACAGATATTTAAAATTGAAGCTATTTCTACTGAGGCAGATTTTTTCTTAGATCTGGCTGGTTATTCGCTACTTGCCGTAGAGGCTGTCTCACTTCTGAGAGCTAAGTATCAAATCAATATTTCAGTCCGGGACTTATATCATCTAAAGACTATAGAAAAAATTGCTGCCAATCTTAACAACGAACAAAATAAACATAATGCGATTAAATTAAGAGCTCCAAAGATTACTACCTCTGCAAAAGAGGTATTTAAGGCTACTTCGAAATGGGAAAGATATCTTTGTCTAGGATTACAAACTTTCTCACTATTTTTTATCTATTTATATCCAGTTGCTATTATCGGGTTTTTGACTTGGGTGGGACAACAAATTGTAGCTGGAAGTATCGCATACACTTCTTTAATTTATTTATCAATTCCCTTCATCCTCTTGGGATTTCCGTTACATCTGCTTACTTGCGTCGCTTTGAAATGGATAATTATCGGGAAATACCGTGCAGGAGCTTATCCACTATGGAGCTTATATTATTTTAGATGGTGGTGGGTATCAAGGATTCAAGCAGCTTCAGGCAGTGCCTTGTTAGTAGGCACACCCATGTTTAATATCTACTTGCGCTTAATGGGGGCCAAGGTTGGAGCGAATAGTCTTATCAACACTCATCATTTGGGAAGTTTTGATTTGCTTAAAATTGGAAGTAATACCTCCATAGGACAAGGGTCACATATTGCTGGTCATCGGATAGAAAATGGAATGTTGTTGATTGCAGGTTGTGAGATTGGAAATGATTGCTTTATTGGGGATCATAGCTGCCTCTCTTTAAATACCAAGATGAATAATAATTCTAAGCTGGAAGATTTATCTCTTTTGATTGATCATCAAGAAACCGCCGAAGGTGTCTCTTATGTTGGGTCTCCCGCTGAAATTGGAAAAATTACTTTACCAGAAATTAAAGATGATCAGAGTCAGGCAAAACCAGTTCGTTATTCTATTTTATTTCTTCTGGCCTTGATGGGAATCCAAGTTATCTTTTTACTATTATCACTTCCTTTAATTGCTATCTTGGCTGCAGGATTTTATTGGGGTGGATTGGGTGGACTTGTTGGTGCATTATTATTTGATGCAATATTTGGAGTTATTGTTTTCTGCTTGGGAATTGTAATAGTCAGAAAAATTATTATGCCCCAAACACCTACGGGAATTTTTAAAGTTTATTCTCTTTTCTATGTTCGTAAATGGATGATGGATAAAATTTTTGCTTCTAGCGTTGGAATCTTACACTCTCTATATACGACTATTTATTTACCTACCTGGCTTAGAATGATGGGGGCAAAGATTGGTCGACTGGCAGAAATCTCTACTGTATCCAAGATGACGCCTGATCTGACCCTAATCGGGGATGGCAGTTTTTTTGCCGATGGTTCCATGATTGGAGGTCTTCGCCTCTATAAAAATCATATTCTTTTAGCAAAAAATAAAATTGGTACCAGAAGTTTTGTGGGTAACAATGCTCATTTATCAGTAGGGAAAAGTTTAGGCGATAATTGTTTGCTGGGAGTACTTTCTTTGGCTCCCCAAGAACATATTACCACACCTGATAATTCTGAATGGTTAGGAGTGCCTTCATTTTCTCTTCCTCATAG
>Ga0208375_1004620_pt1 | contig 10691 bp, 10 predicted proteins | sample RifOxyD1_FD_184038 | JGI IMG/M metagenome (GOLD analysis project Ga0208375, IMG submission 184038) | Soil microbial communities from Rifle, Colorado - Rifle Oxygen_injection D1 (SPAdes) | ecosystem: Environmental > Terrestrial > Deep subsurface > Rock core/Sediment | place: Rifle, Colorado...
ACAACAGAATAAAACCATTGATCATCATGCCAAAGTCTTCTAATACTTCTATCTTGAAATACTATCAGTCCTTTTTGAGCCTCTTTTTCTACCATCCTAAAACTTAAAAGTAACTGTTACTTTAAATACTTTCTTAAACGATTTGCCCCCGATTCTCCTAAATTTTACTTTCTACAAGAATCTGTATATATCGCTTGTGCAGCATCTACATCTCCTCGTGTAAATAAACCTTCTTCAAGACCATAATCCAGATATCTTCTTCCTTGTTCTCCAAGACCATCTATACCGCTTGTAGAAACAAATCCTAATTCTCGTCTTGCAATTCTCTCTAAATCTTGAATTTTAACCTTCATTTTTGATTCACCTTACCCATAGTTATAACAACAAGTATTTAAACCTTTCAGTTATTCACTACTCTTAAGATACTACGTCAACTTCTACGCCCGAACCTCAAGCTTTGATTTTTTGCCTTCGGCATCGTTGCACTAAAATCCAACCTCTATTGAGGGAAACTAACAGGAATTTAACTGTTTCAGAAACTTGCAGTTTCTTCTACCCAAATCGCCTTCGGCGACTTCGTTAAATTCCGATGTTATATGTAATTTTTGAGAATGCATACAAGTTAGAGTTCAAACAAAAAATAGGAAATAATATTTTTTTCTCCCACCCAATAGGAGAAGTTGTTGCTCTATGCTTCGCACAATTTGCTGAAACTTCGTTTCAGGATTTATATTTTGGGGCTGACAAAAACAAAGGATTTTAAATACTTAAGAATAACTGTTAATTATGGTTAAACCAAATAAACTTAACAAAGGAGACACCGTTGCAGTTATCTCTCCTTCTAAAGGATTGCCTTCTAAGTTTCCACATATATTTGATAATGGGATAAAAACACTCAAAGAAAAATTTGGACTAAACGTCAAGGAATTCCCTACAGCTAGAATGGATTTAAACAAATTATATGAAAACCCTCAAATAAGAGCAAAGGATATTAATGATGCTTTTTTAGATAAAGATGTAAAGGCCATATTCACTTCTATTGGCGGAGACGATTCTATAAGAATTTTGAAATTTATAGACCGAGAAATAGTTAAAAATAATCCTAAGATTTTTATGGGCTATTCAGATACTACTACATTAACCACTTTTTTTAATCAATTAGGTTTAGTTACTTTTAATGGGCCTTCCATAATGGCCGGTTTCTCTCAAATGGCTAACTTCCCAGAATCTGAAAAACATGTTAAGGAAATTTTATTTAATAGTCCTCAAGACTATGAGTATAAACATTATTCCACCTGGTCTAATAATTATAAAGATTGGTCTAAAAAGGAAAATGTTGGGCAGGTTGGAGATATTGAAAATAATAAGGGATGGCATTGGATTCAAGGAAATTCTATTGTAAAGGGAAAGTTATTTGGAGGTTGTATTGAAGTCCTTGAGATGATGAACGGAACAGAATATTGGCCCAAAAAAGAGTTTTGGAAAGATAAAATTTTATTTATTGAAACCTCTGAAGATAAACCCTCTCCTGACTATGTAAAATATACATTAAGAAACTATGGTATTCAGGGCATTTTTGATAAGATAACCGCAATACTTGTTGGAAGAGCAAGAGATTACACAGATGATGAAAAAAAGCAATTAGAGACTAACATTATAGATATAGTGGCTAAAGAATTTAATCATCCAGAAATATCAATCATAACAAATATGGACTTTGGTCATACAGACCCCCAGTTTATCTTGCCTTTAGGAATTAATGCAGAAATAGATTGTAAGAATAAGGTTTTCAAATTAATTGAAAGTCCTTGCAAATAACTCTTATAAAGTCAGCCCCTAAAAATCTTAGAACCAAAGCATTTATATACTATTTCTTACATATCTTACTATTAAGGAGAGTTCAACATGAATGAAGAAATAAAAGATATAAGAACAGCAACGATAACAGAAAAAGGACAGATTTGTATTCCTAATATCGCTAGAAATCTAGCTGGATTTAGAAAGGGAACAAAAATAAGTGTAGTTGTTTATAAGGATAGAGTAGAATTAAGACCCTTAAAAAAAGAAAATATGAATGAAGCCTTACTTTGTATGTTGGCAAGTGAATCAGCTTTAGCTAAAAATTGGTTGTCGAAAGAGGATGAAGAAGCATGGAAAGATTTGTAAAAGGAGATGTTGTTGTTTTGTCTTTTCCTTATACTGATTTTTCAAGTGTAAAGAAAAGACCTGCTGTTGTAATTGCAACACTTAAAGGGCAAAATGTAATTCTTGCCCAGATTACCACCAACCAAAGAAACGACGAAGATTTGGTAAGTTTGGCAAAAAAAGACTTTGCTTCTGGTTCTTTAAGTTCCGATAGTTTCATAATGGCTTCTCTTATTTTTACAGCAGATAGTTCTAAAATAGAATACAAAATAGGAAAAATAAAACAAGAAAAAATCAAAGAAATTCAAAACAAACTTGTTGAAGTTTTTACGAGATAATTCTACTAGAAACTAATTCTAAGTATAAACTAACAAAAGTCAGCCCCAACGAAACTAAACCAGTGCCTTCTTAGATTTAATTGCCCGCCCAAAAAATATTATTTCTTAATACAAAAACAATCGGCGTCTCAAACTCAAAATCTTTCAGATTTTGCCACGTCTTGCAGACTTTCGCCTTTGGCTCAGGACAGATAACAGCGATTATCTGGGATTTTCCTGCGAAAAATCCCCAAATTTGCTTCGCAAACTTCAGATAATCGCATACGTTATACTCAATAGATTTGAAGTCCTAAAAAATTGATGAGGGCAGTTTTTCTTTCGTAACCTTTATATTCATACTTTTATTCCTTTTATATATGGCTTTAGATTATAAACTTTCAACAGAGAATATCAAACAAAGACTTTTGGTGGCTCATGATCCTAATCAAGCGGTTATTAGAGGTAAGTTCTTTGAAGCGGAATATACCTTCTTCCGAGAACACATAAGGAATCAAAGAGTTCTTGTTGCTGGTTCAGGGTTGGGTCATGATTCTTTTAAACTCGCAAAATATAATCAAAAAGTTGTCGGAGTAGAATTATTAGAACCCTTTATTACATATTCAAACGAACAAGCAGAATATTTAGGTTTAGATAATATTGTTTTTCAAGGTGGAGATATTACAAACCTCCCATTTAAAAATAGAGAGTTTCATTCTGCTATTTTAAATATGGGAACTATCGGAAATTTCGATGATAAACAAATGGTTCTAAATGAATTATTAAGAGTTGCTTCAAAAGTTTATTTTGATTTTTATCCGCCAACTTCTTCAGGTCTTGAAAAGAGAAGAAAAATGTATGCTGAAGAATTATGGGAAAATGTGCGAGTTCAAGGCACAAAAGTCGTAAGTGATGATGGCTTAGATTCTATCTCGTTATCACAAAATGAAATTAATTCTCTTGTTCAAACTTTAGGGGCTAAAGTAAAATATCATCACTTTCATGAATTCTCTGTTATGGCTGAAGTTTATAGGTAATGAAAAACTGCCCTTCCCTTCTGTGTCTTGATGTATTGCATTCGCTCTTTAGATAGACGGACTTCAAATTTACTTCTTCGTCGCTTCGCTCCTCGACCCACGCTACGCTCTCACTTCGTTCGGGGGAGTTTAACAGCGGACGCCGTCCCATAATTCTTTTCTGGGACGCCAAACCACAAGAAAAAAATAAAACTTCTTTCTTTAACGCTCAGAAGTTCTTGTTAACCTCCAAATCTTCCCCAAATTGTGCGCTATGCTCACTAAATTGAGCTCAATCTTCGCCTTATCCAAACCGCGAAGCGAAAACTCCCGAAAGCTAAGATTTTGCTTAACATTCCCAATCACCGGCTCAACAGTGCTTTTTCTCAGACGGTAAACATCTTTGGATTCTTTTTTCTTCATCTTGTCTCTCATCTTCAGCCGCTCTTTAAAGTAAAACGGCACATCTTTTTTCTTCCTAAGCGAGTCATTCCAATATTGGAAAATCTTCTTCCCGTCCTTCCGAAGGTAAAGCCCTTTGAACCTAAATCTTGTTTTGCCGACAATCAGCTCATCTTTATGTCTTTAACTAATTTTTAGAGAGCTTTTTAAAGTTTAGTTTTATTCTTATTTTAATGGCAAGTAGAATAGAAGTTATTACAAAAACTGGAGATACACGAGCAGACGTAAGAAAGAGAAAAATACAGTCAATGGGTTTTCATGTTGAAGATGTAAATCTTGTTGATGTTTATACTCTTGATGATGCTGTTAAAGATTCTGAGCTAGACAATGTTTCAGCCATGCTTTCTAATCCTGTAACGCAAGAAGCTGGAATAAATCAGCCAAAAGCACCAGAAAAGTTTGATTATGCAGTTGAAGTCGGGTTTTTACCCGGAGTAACCGATAATGTTGGAACTACTGCAAGAGAAATCGTAGAAGATCGTTTTAAAAAACATTTAAAAGGTCAAACTGTTTATAATTCACAAGTCATGTTTTTGTCAGGAAGTCTAACAAGAGAAGATGCTATTAAGATTGGAGACTCTTTTTCAAATCCAGTAATCCAAAGAGCTTCTGTCAAAAGTTATGATGAATTTAGAAGAGATAGAGGAATGGATGCAATAGTTCCAAGAGTAAGGCTTCATGAGGAGCCAGTTGCAGGACTAGTAGATATATTGCATGCTAGTGATGAGCAATTGTCAGTAATTGGCAAACAAGGGATTGCAAATTCTGATGGAACAAGAAGAGGACCTTTGTCTATGGATTTAGCTTATATGAAATCTGTTCAAAGTTATTTTAATGGCTTAGGAAGAAATCCAACAGATCTTGAATTAGAATCAATCGCACAAACATGGAGTGAGCATTGCAAGCATACAATCTTTGCAGATTCCATTGATGAATTTAAAGATGGATTGTTTTCAACTTTTATTAAAAGATCAACAAATGAAATAAGAAGTAAAAAAGGAGATAAAGATTTCTGCATTTCTGTATTTACAGATAATGCTGGGGGAATAGTATTTGATGAAGAATTTTTAGTTTGTGATAAAGCTGAAACACATAATTCTCCAAGTGCACTTGATCCTTTTGGCGGTGCTATAACTGGGATTGTCGGAGTTAATAGAGACCCAATGGGGTTTGGAATGGGAGCAAAACCAATTATAAACAGATACGGATTTTGTTTTGCTGATCCTACAGATTCAAGAGAATTATACAAGGGAAAAAATAAAACTCAAAAAATGCTATCTTCAAGAAGAATAATGGATGGTGTTATTGAAGGAGTTAATGTTGGCGGTAACTGTTCTGGAATTCCAACACCTCAGGGATTTGTTTTTTTCGATGAGAGTTATAGAGGAAAACCCTTAGTGTTTGTAGGAACTGTTGGGTTAATTCCAAGAGAAAGAAATGGGCAACCAATGCATGAAAAACAAGCAATGCCTGGAGATTATGTTGTAATGGTCGGAGGAAGAGTTGGGAAAGATGGAATTCATGGAGCAACTTTTTCTTCAGAAGCAATTGATTCTGGAAGCCCTGCAACTGCTGTTCAGATTGGAGATCCAATAACTCAGAAAAAAGAAAGTGATGCACTTATTAAAGAAGCCAGAGACCGAGGTTTATATCGAAGTATAACTGATAATGGTGCTGGGGGATTATCCTGCTCTGTTGCAGAAATGGCAAAAGAATCTGGTGGATGTTATGTTCATTTAGATAAAGTTCCTGTAAAATATCCTGGGCTTGCTCCTTGGGAAACATGGGTTTCTGAATCTCAGGAAAGAATGACATTAGCAGTCCCAAAAGAAAAATGGGATAGCTTTAATGATTTAATGAAGAGAAGAGGAGTAGAAGCAACAGTGATTGGAGAATTCACAAATTCTGGAAAGTGTGTTGTGGATTATGATGGAAATAATGTTATGGATATTGATATGGAGTTTTTGCATAATGGATTACCGCCAAGACCAATTAAAACTACTTTTACAAGAAAAACTCATGAAGAGCCAACTTTTGGTTGTTTAGAAGACTTAACAGCTTCTTTGCATGGAATGTTAGGAAGACAAAATATTGCAAGTTTTGAATTTATTTCTAAACAATATGATCATGAAGTTCAGGGCGGCAGTGTTATTAAGCCATTACAGGGAAGAGGAAGAGTTAATGGAGATGCAACTGTAATAAAACCTCGGCTTGATTCAAATAAAGCTGTTGTTATATCCCAAGGGATTAATCCTTCCTATAGTGAAATTGATACTTATGACATGGCTGCTAGTGCAATTGATACTGCAATAAGAAATGCTGTTGCAGCAGGAGCAGATTTAGAACATCTTGCTTTGTTAGATAATTTCTGTTGGTGCAGTTCAACTGAACCTGAAAGATTAGGGCAATTAAAAAGAGCATGTCAAGCATGTTATGATTATTCAACTGAATTTGGAACTCCTTTTGTATCGGGAAAAGATAGTATGTTTAATGATTTCAAAGGATTTGATGAGTCAGGAAACCCCTTAAAAATTTCTGTTCTTCCAACCTTATTAGTCTCTACAATAGGGGTAATGAAGGATGCACGAAAAGCGATTTCAATTGATCCAAAATTTGAAGGAGATTTAGTATATGTATTGGGAAGAACTTCTGAGGAACTTGGAGGAAGTGAATATTTTGCAATGAAAGGAGAACAAGAAAGAGGGAAAAAATATATTGGAAATAATGTTCCCCGTGTTAATGCTGGGGCAAACATCGCTGTGTATAGAGCATTTTCTAGAGCTGCTGAAGAGGGATTAGTTGCTTCTGCAATAAGTGTTCATAGAGGAGGATTAGCTACAGCTTTGGCAAAAAGTGCAATTGCAGGTCAATTGGGAATGGAAGTAGAATTGGAAAAAGTTCCAATTGATAATGAATTTGGTATGAGAAATGATTCTTTATTGTATTCAGAAAGCCAGGGAAGATTAGTTGTGACTGTTAATCCTGCTAATAAAACAAGATTTGAGGACATGATGAAAGGAGTTGAATATTCAGAAGTTGGAAGAGTAAGAGGGGATAATAGATTTGTTGTTACAGGATTTTCAGGGCAATCCCGTAAGACAGTATTAAATACTACAGTGGACAGAATGACTGAATCATATAAATCAACATTTAAGGATTATTAAAATGGCAAAACCAAATGTTTTAGTTTTAACAGGATATGGAATAAACTGCGACGAAGAAACAAAGTTTGCATTTGAGAAAGCTGGAGTAAAAGCAGATTTAGTTCATATTAATGATTTAATAGAGGCTCCAAAAAGATTAGATGATTATCAAATTGTTGCTTTTCCAGGAGGATTTTCATACGGAGATGATACTGGTTCTGGAAATGCTCTAGCTTGGAAAATAAGAAATAATTTAGGAATAGAAAGATTTACTGAAGATAATAGATTAGTAATTGGAATCTGTAATGGATTTCAAGTTTTAGTAAATCTTGGTTTATTGCCTGCAATTGAGGGGCAATATGGACATAGACAAGTTGCTTTAAATCATAATGATTCTGCAAGATATTTAGATAGATGGGTAGATTTGGATTTTAACGGAAAAAGCCCCTGGACAAAAGGAGTAGGAAGAATCTCTTTACCAATAGCACACGGAGAAGGAAACTTTTATGCAAGCCCGGAAGTTTTAAAAGAAATTAATGCAAGAGGGCTTGTTGCTGCAAGATATGTTGAAGGAGACATATGCAGATACCAAAGTCTTCCAGCTAATCCTAACGGCTCTTTAGAAAACATTGCTGGAATAACAGATGAAACAGGAAAAGTTTTTGGATTAATGCCCCATCCTGAAAGAGCAATATCTTTCACTCAATTACCTAATTGGACTTTATTAAGGGAACAATATAGAAGAGCAGGAAAAAAAATTCCAGAAGAAGCAAGAGGAATAAAAATATTTGAAAACGGAGTAAAATATTTTGAATAAAATGGTATTAAAGGAATTATATCATTCTGAAAGTGGAAGAATGAGAGTTGCAGGTTTAATGTCTGGAAGTGGTTCAAATTTAAGAAAAATTATTGAACATGGAAGAGCTATTGAATCAAGAGAAGGAAGAGCCCCTTATCAGGTAGTTGTTATTTTCTCAGAAAATCCTGGAAGTAATGCAGGAAAAATTGGAAGTGATTATGGTATTCCTGTCGTTGTAGGAGATTTAGAAGCTTTCTATAAAGAAAGAGGAAAACCAAGAAGAAATTTATCAGTCAGAGCAGAGTTTGATGAAGGAACTGTTGAAGCATTAAAACCGTTTAGCGTTGATGTAGCTGCTTATGCAGGTTACATGAGTATTGCCACCACTCCTTTAATTAATGCTTTTCTTGGAATAAATGTTCATCCTGCTGATTTGTCTGTTATGAGTGAAAGCAAAAGAAAGTATACTGGAGCTCATGCAGTAAGAGATGCTATTGTTGCAGGAGAAAAACAATTAAGAGCGTCTACACATATAATTGAACCGCAAGTAGACTATGGAAGAATTTTAATGATCTCTGCTCCATTGACAGTAAATCTCCCTGAAGGATTTGATCCAAATAATAAAGACCAATTTAATGCAATCTCAGATCAACATCAAAATAGATTAAAAGAAATTGGAGACTGGGTTATATTCCCAAGAACATTAGAATTTCTTGCTGATGGAAGATACTCGCAAGATGATCAAAGAAAATTATATTTTGACGGTAAAGAAATTCCTCAAGGAGTAAGATTAGATTAAAATGGCAAAACACACAACTTATGCAGATTCAGGTGTGAACATTGATTTGGGAGATGATGTTTCTAAAATTCTTTATAATGCTGCAAAACAAACCTGGGATAATAGAAAAGGAAGACTGGGAGAAGTAATTGTTCCCTTTGATGATTTTACAGGAGTCAGGGCAATTGATGTTTCTAATTTACCTGCTGGAACTTTAATGAATATTGGATTTGATGGTGTCGGAACCAAGATGGAATTAGCAGAGAGAGTTAAAAATCATAGAACTATTGCTTATGATTTATTTGCGATGGTTACTGATGATGCAGTTGTAAGAGGAGCAGAGCCAGTTTTAATTGGTTCAATACTTGATGTTAATTCTCTTGGAACTTTGGATAAATCTTTTATTGAAGAAATAAGACAGTTAGCAGAGGGGTATATTGGTGCTGCAAAAGCAGCGAATGTTGCAATTGTTAATGGAGAAGTAGCAGAACTTGGAAGTCGAGTTGGCGGATTTGGATCTTTTAATTATAATTGGGGAGCAGCAGTTGTATGGTTTGCAAAAAAGGATAGAATGTTTACTGGAAAAGAAATAAAGGAAGGCGATTATTTAGTTGGATTAAGAGAAGAAGGATTTAGGTCAAATGGATTATCTTTAGTTAGAAAGATAATGAAAAATAATCATGGAGATAACTGGCACCAAGTTCCTTGGAAAAAAGGAAATGTAAGTTTAGCGGATTTAGCACTAACTCCTTCAAGGATTTATACTGGTGCAGTTGTTGATATGTTCGGTGGTTATGACGGAGAACCAAAAACAGAAGTTCATGGAGTAGCACATATTACTGGTGGCGGAGTTCCGGGAAAACTTGGGCGAATATTAAAACCATCAGGACTTGGAGCAGTTATTGATACACCTTTTGAGCCTTCTGAATTTGTAGAATATACACAAGCATTAGGTGGAGTTCCAGATGTTGAAGCATATAAGACTTGGAATATGGGTCAAGGTATGATTATAGTAACTCCAAAGCCAGAGGGAGTTACAAGAGTCGCTGCAGATTATGGAATTCAAGCACAAAATATCGGAAGAGTTACAAGAGAACAGGGAATAAGAATAAAAAATAGAGGTGCATTTTGTCCTGATAAAAATCCTCAAGGCGGGCTTTATGCAAGGGGAAAAGAAGTTTTAACTTTCTAATTTTAGTTTGTAATCAAAGTCTTGACTACATGTCCTACAGTTCTATTGAGTAAATCTATCTCCCACAGAATTTCTTGTTTAGCTTACTCATCTTTACTTTCTTCAGCTAATTTAAAGATTGATGAAAGACCTCCTTCTATCCCTAAAGGATACATTCTTTCGTATTCCGCATCCATCACTTGCTTTATCTCTCTTTTACCATATATCCCAAAAAGGTGTTATATTTAAACGGTTTGGAATTTCAGGCATATAATATACCATAGATTAAAACGCTCCTGAGGGGATTTGAACCCCCGGCCCCTTCCTTAGGAGGGAAGTGCTCTTTTTGCCCGAACTTTTGAGGCCTTTTCAAAGAGTCCACCAGGCTGAGCTACAGGAGCATCATAGTGACAACAGACTTCGGCTTTTAAAATTAACCATTACTTTTATATATGCAAAACTCAAAAACAACCAAACATGAAAAGTGATGAAGAGAACATGAATCTGTGCAGTGGCTGCTCCTTGTGCTGCGAGTATGTTTCTGTTGAACTTGACAAGCCGACGGGAAAAGGGGACTATGATGAGGTGGTCTGGCTACTCTTGCACAAGAATGTGTGGGTTTACATTGATGATGAGGATGATTGGTATGTCCAGTTCAACACCCCTTGTGAAAAATTTGGGGACGACAAGCTATGCGGGATTTACCATAACAGGCCGAATGTCTGCAGAAAGCATTCTCAGGACTCATGCGAACGCTATGGAGAAGGGTCCCCCTACAAGAAAATATTCAGGAAAAAAGAGGATTTCATAAAATGGCTTGTGGAGAATAAGAGGGATTATAATTTTAGCCGCTTTGAGCATTA
>Ga0208375_1004621_pt1 | contig 10689 bp, 6 predicted proteins | sample RifOxyD1_FD_184038 | JGI IMG/M metagenome (GOLD analysis project Ga0208375, IMG submission 184038) | Soil microbial communities from Rifle, Colorado - Rifle Oxygen_injection D1 (SPAdes) | ecosystem: Environmental > Terrestrial > Deep subsurface > Rock core/Sediment | place: Rifle, Colorado...
ATAAAATCATCGGCAAGAATCCAGGCCGAAACCCCTGCAGCACATCCAATTTCAGTAATGGGAATTCTTCGTATATCAGATCTCATATTTAAATTATTAACAATATAAGCATCAAAGGAGGGTATCATAAATCCGGTACACGAGGTGGTGATCATCACATCAATATCCGTGGATTTCAAACCAGCCTTCTCGAGCGCTCCGACAAGTGCAAGTTCCCCTAATCTGATCGCTTCTTGCATATAGAGTTCATTACTTTCTTTAAGTGTTCTCTTGGTAAATAGTACTTCAATAGGTGCTATGCTATGCCGTTTGGTGATGCCTGATCCTTTGAATATTCTTACAGCTTTTTTTATAAAGTCCTCATCCTTGGCAGACAACCATTGTTTGACTTGTGCCACAACTTCATCGTTTGAGTAGTGATACTTGGGAAGTTTGGTTTCAAGAGCTAAAAGTGTATTGTTATTACCTTGCATAATATCTCCTCTTTTAATATTCAAACCACATCAGGACTTTTTGATCAAAGCCAAAGTGAACCTTTCTCTAAATCACTATCTATCTGTTCATGTAGATCAAGACAATCCTTTTGGAATTCTTTTTTGATTAAAACTACCTTTTGTGCGACACTTTCGCAGTATCCACATTTTTGACAGTCCTGATAACGACATTTTCTACGCCAAACATTTTCCAAAAAACCATCTAACAACGTATTATCTATATAGATTGGTGGCTTATTTTCCTTTATTTGGCATAGCATTCCACGTTTTTCTGTCAGTTTTTTTATATTTAATAAACGGTGCAGATTGATTTTCAAAGGACGTAAAAAATATCTAAGTGGTAGAAAGCTAGAATGGGCGTTGTAGCGGGGATCATCCTTACTGGCCTGATGTCCGTATGGCTGGACTAAATCAATTAAATTTCCGTCATACCTCCTCTCGCTATAAGCCTTGACTCTTTTAATCATTATTGAAGTCGGCAGGTTTCTTTCCACCAGCTTGAAATTATGATATCCCAGCTCTTCATAAAGATGGAGATCCTCCGGTCTGATCCAATCTGAGCGCAAGAGATTAACCGGATTTTTTAACTTCCTCTTGGCGCATTCCAAAACGCAATGATCAATAACGAAACGATTGTTTAAATCATTTTTTTGCGAACTATGGGCAAGCAAATTCATATGTGTTGGCGCCATTGAACATGAAGCCATACAGTTGCCATTAGCCAGCAACTCTAGCTTGCAGCTTAGGGATTTTGCCAAACTTTTTAAAGCCTCAAGGTCACGGTTTACCGTCAGCGAATCCAGGCAAATGGTATCCGCTCCCAGTTCTTCCCAAAACTTGGCTTTTTGTAGATGATCCACTCCCGCAAACACCGACACTCTGACTTTTAGATCAGGATAATTTTTTTTAATAATTCGAAGTAACAACGAATTGCTTAAGGTCACCGAAGACACATCAATTTTGGACAACCAATCCAGAATTTTCCGAAGCTCCTTTTGGCCACGTCTGGTGGTCTCCATATTGGAAAGGCATGAGGCATTCAGAAGATAATTAAACTCGATATTGTTTTTTTTAGCATAGGCTACATGTTCGATCAATTTACGTTTGGATATCTGGCCGAGCATATATGTTGAGCGCCCACCTCCAAAAAAATCTACCGGCAACTTTCCGTAGATGCTAGAAACAGGATAATCCTTAATCCCGTCAATTAATTGTTGATCAAAATTGGTTGCCACTGATAGCTTCATTAATATCCTTGCGAGCACCTATCCCCATAGGGTGGATGCACCTAAAATCTCTCCCACAATTTTTGGGAAGCGATTTGAGCACTTTTAAAAATAACATTTTCGTCTGCTATCAAAATTTTTCGATTTTCCATCAAAACCGTGCCTGCCACTATAGTAGTCTCCACTGTAGCATTACTGAGTCCAAATACCAGATGACCTAAAAAACTATCCTTATTAAAAGAGGTAGGTGAATTATAAGACAGGATTATTACATCCGCTTTATAACCTTTTTTCAACTCACCAATATTGTTAAAGTAACGATTGGCAATTTTTGCATTATTACATGTAAGTGCATGGGTGCATTCCATAAAGCCGGCATTGGGATCGCAACTTGTGAGTCTTTGCACCCATATGGAAGTCCTTAACTCCTCAAGCATATTGACCGTCATCGCATCCGTACCAAGTCCCACGCATATTTCTTGATCCATTATTTTTTTTATATCGCTGACTCCAACTGCATTATTCATATTAGACTGATGGTTTATGACAACGGCAGTATCGGTATCTTTCAATATTTTAATTTCATCATCACTTAGGTGGGTACAATGAGCACAGATTGACTGCTCACCTAAAATATTAAATTTGGAAAGTCTCTCAACTACACTCATATTATAATTCTTTTGAGTGTACTCTTGGTCGCTCATGGCTTCTGCTGTATGGATATGGCAGCCAACCCCCAAGGCACTGGCAATCTCGCCGGCAGTCTTCAATGTTTGATCACTCAAAGTAAATGAGGCATGCAAACCCATCAATCCTTTAACCATCTCATCTTTGGAATCAAGTGTTGCTATAAAATTTTTATTTTCTTCAAGTCCAAGTCTTGCAATATGGTCTCCATCCCTATCGGAAACTTCATAACATAAAGACGCTCTTATCCCAAGCTCCCTGCAAGCCTTTTTGATGACATCCAAGGACCCTGTCAGATTCATGGGTGAGGCATGATGATCGATGAACGTGGTGGTGCCTTTTTTTATTCCATCAATAATGGAGGTCAAAGCACTCAATCTAGTATCTTCCAAGGTTAATTCCTTATCCAGTTTCCACCATAAATTCTTTAAAATTTCATTAAAATCCTTGGACGGGTGCACCTTAGCCAGTCCCCTGGCAAACGAGCTATAGAAATGGGTGTGCAAATTAATAAATCCTGGCATGACAATTTTATTTTCGGCATCAATGATTTTAGCAGAAAACAAGTCATGCTTGCTTCCGCTTGGATAAATATCCTTGATCAGACCATTTTCAATTAAAAGATCATGATGATTTAAAACCCTGTTATTTTCCCCAAGAGTCACCAGTGTGGCGTTTTTAATTAGAAGCAAGTTCATTTTGTAATCCCTATAGGAAGTGAATACCTCCTCTTTTTATCATAAGTATAAAGCGCATTCGCCACTGCTGCGGCAGTTGGTACCAATCCGATCTCGCCAACCCCCTTGGCTCCATAAGGACCATGTCGGTCAGGAGCCTCAACTCCAATCACTTCCACTTCCGGCATTTCTTTGGCCCTAAGTATTCCAAGCTTTCCCAAATTAGTATGAACTGGATATCCATCTTTCATGGCAAAATTTTCGCTGAGTGCATACCCGAGTCCCATATGCAAAGCTCCCTCTATTTGACCTTCATAAAGCGTTGGATTCATGATTTTTCCAGCATCATGGGCAGCATAGATCTTGTTTATTGCGCCTTGATCATTAAGCGTTACCACTTGAGTGGCATAGCCGTATGAATAGTGAGTAAGATGACCAACACCAACTTTTTCTTTTCCGATCTCGCTGGTCCAATCACAAATCCACTCTCCGAGATATTCATTGCCAACCAAGTGATCCATATTCGATCTTTCCAGATCAATTTTAATTTTTTTGCAAGCATCAATAATGGCCAGCCCCACTAGCGAAGTTCCCCTTGAAGAGGTGGTCATGCCACATACTGTTTCGCTCTTGGTATCAACAATCACTTCAATAAACTTGGGATCAACCCCCAGTTCCTGGCAGATAGTATGTTGGGCCATGGTATGAACCCCTTGCCCCATCTCAGACCATCCATGATAGATTTGAATCCAATCTTTCTTTTTTATAACAATTTTACACTTTGTCGTATCAGGCATCCCGTTTCCAATACCCGTATTTTTAATTCCACAAGCTATACCCGCATATTTGGCTTTACTGAAAACATCTTTTACTGCCAGAAGAGTTTGGCGCAACCCCACCCCATCACCTTCTTTCATTAATTGCCCCGTTACCAGGCTCTCTCCCTCTCTAATGGCATTATCATACCTGATTTGCCAACGATCAAATCCGCCCTGTTCACAAATTTCATCAATAAGTCCCTCCATGGCAAACGCAGCCTGATTCACTCCAAACCCTCTCATGGCTCCGCAAGGAACGTTATTGGTATAAACACTCCTCGCAATCACATGAACATTTGGAACAATATAAGCTCCTGCACTGTGACCTGCAGCTCTTTCCAGCACTTTCATACCGACCGATGCATATGCTCCTGTATCACCATCTATTTTGGCCATCAAGGAAGTAAATTTTCCCTTCTCATCTGCCGAGAGCCAGTACTTTAGTCTCATGGGATGGCGCTTGGGATGCATCCTCATTGATTCGTCCCGGGTTAATTCTACTTTAACGGGTACTTTTGAAAGGTAGGCACAAATCGCCGCATGTCCTTGCACCGACAAATCTTCCTTGCCTCCAAATCCGCCACCATTTTGTACCTGAATAACCTGCACCAGATTTTCCGTAACCCCAAGTATGTTAGCAATTGATTTCCTATCTTCGTAAGCGCCTTGTCCTTGAGAGTATACTGTCAAAGTAGACATTTCGAGGTTTGGTACGGCTAAACAACATTCTGCCTCTAAAAAAGCATGCTCAATCCGCTGGGTATAAAATGTCCCATATGCCTTATATCTGGAATTTTCATAGGCACTTTGGGCGTTGCCAATCACCAATTTGGTTTTTGATAAAATATTTCCTTGAGAATGAATATGGTAAGCTTCTTTTTTCAAGGCTCCATCAACAGTGGTCAAAGGTATTAAAACATCATAATCAACTTTTATTTTCCCAGATGCTTTTCTAGCCGTCTTTTCATCAACGGCAACGACACTTGCAAGAACATCCCCAATATATCTGGTTTCCTCACCCTCCATGATCATTACCGGCCAATCTTTCACAATAAGGCCAGTAAATCGCTCTCCCGGAAGATCCTTGGCAGTATATATGGCCTTTACGCCTTTGACATTTAAAGCTTCGCTAATATCAATATTTAAAATCTTGGCCCGTGGATAATCCGAAAATTTAAGCACTCCAAAATGCATCCCGCCTCTTTCCATATCACAAACAAAGTCTCTTTGCCCAAGTACGACCCGAGCGGAATCATATTTGGGTAACCTTTGCCCAACTTTGCCGTTTGAGTCCGTTATTGCCCTGTTTCCCTTGTCCCTTATAATCTGGGCGGCATAAGCAATAGATTCAATGATTTTTTTATATCCCGTGCAGCGGCAGATATTTTTATGTATGGCCTTTTTTATATCATCACTCGTAGGATTTAAATTTTCCATAAGCAGCTGACTGGCACTCATAACAATACCCGGTGTGCAAAAACCGCATTGGACTCCGCCTTTTTCAACAAATGCCTTGGCAAATACTTCCCTGATTTCCTCTCTTAACCCTTCCAACGTGACTACCACTTTACCTGCCAAGGATTTCATTTTGGTTTTACAACTTAAAACAACTTTTCCATTAACATGCACACTACATGCCCCACATACACCCTGTCCTGAACACCCATTTTTGTGGGACTTTATTCCCTCGATATTTCGCAGATATTCAAGCAAGGTTAAGTTTGGGTTATCCTTATAGTTTTTCTGCGCACCATTTAAAATAAATTCCATGCCAGCTCCAAATTTTTACATATTAACGTACGCACTGGGAAAGGTTGCATACCAAGCACATGCTTTAACTAAATGTTCAACCGGCACCTGATCGGAAATTGCATGAGCATGAATCTCATGAGCCGGTCCAAACCCAATCGTTGGAACCCCCATGGTACCCATGGTGGCCACACCGTTGGTGGAAAAAGTCCATTTATCAACTTTGGGCTCTATCCCGAGCACGTCCTTATAATTTTTAACTGCAGCTTTGCAGACCACATGATTCTCAGGTAACACCCATGTCGGATAATATTTATCAATTTCATACACCAGTCCTGTATAGCTTGGCGTATTGTATTTTAAAACTTCGACACTTGCCTCGATCTGCGCTCTCTTAATTGCATCTTTTACCTCAGCCACCGCACTCTCTCTGGTTTCACCTTGAGTGAGCCTTCTATCCAGATGGATATAGGCCCGGTCAGGTACTGCGCAAAGAGATGGAGTATTGCATTCAATATAACTTACTGTAACTGATCCCTTCCCCAAAAATTCATCTTGCTTAATCCGCTCATTTAACTTTTCAATTTCATTCACCACTTTTGCCATCATATAAACTGCATTTTTGCCTCGTTCAGGAGCGGAGCCATGACAAGAAACTCCGTTAGTAGTAACCCCGATTTCCATTCTTCCCCGGTGTCCCCTATAAATATTGAGATTGGTAGGCTCGGTGATTACCACCACTTCAGGCTTTTCAATTATTTTTTCCTTCAAAATATACTGCCAGCAAAGTCCGTCACAATCCTCCTCTTGAACAGTTCCCGTAATCCATAGGGTGTAATCATCCTCAAGTTTTAATTCTTTGATGATTTTAGCGGCGTATACCATGGAAGCCATCCCGGCTTCTTGATCGCTAGCTCCTCGCCCATAGATAATACCATTTTCTAATTTTCCTTCGTAAGGATCCCATTTCCATGCGTTCTTATCACCAACCCCAACGGTATCAATATGGGCATCCATAGCGATAACCTTTTTCCCGCTACCTACTCGCCCTAAGATATTTCCCATCGGGTCAATGCGAATTTCATCAAAACCCACTTTTTCCATTTCTTTTTTTATCCTCTGAATGACTTCCCGTTCCTGCGCACTCTCGGAGGGAATTCTAATCATATCCCGAAGAAATTTGACCATATCCGGTTCGTATTTTTTGGAAAGTTCCATTACTTTTTTATAATCAATCATATCTCACCTTATCCTAATATTCTTTTTACGTTGCGCTCTTTAAGCATGGTTAATACTTTAACCGGGTCTTTAATTCTGGAAGTTAAAATCATGGCGGCGATGATATAGGGTTTAAATCCCGCTTCCTTATAGGTCTCCACTCGGTATTTTTCAAAAACAGATTTACTGACTTCACCAGCTTTGCAAGATACGTCGGTGATATCAGCAGGCAGACAGTGCATGTAGAGTGCCTTCCCATTTTTAGTAAGTTTCATCTTCGGTTCATCACATTCCCAGTTCTTATAATTGGCATTTTGAGCCAAGCACTCTTTTTCCAATTTCTTCAGACCATCATTATCATTTTTCTTAAGCAGACCAGTTCTTTTCTCCATAACTTCAAAGGATGCCCAGCTTTTAGGATAAACAATATCCGCATTCTTAAATGCATCTTCCATAGATTCAGTGTAAGTAAAATTGCCTCCGCTTGAACTGGCATTCCTTTTAGCAACTTCCATACATTCAGGTAGGAGTTTATATTCTTTGGGGTGTGCCAGAGTTACCTCCATGCCAAATCTGGTCATGAGTCCAATGATCCCCTGGGGCACCGAAAGTGGTTTCCCGTAACTTGGCGAATAGGCCCAGGTCATGGCAATTTTTTTACCTTTTAAGTTTTCCAAACTACCAAAATAATTTTTTAGATGTAAAAGATCACTCATGGATTGGGTAGGATGATCGATATCACACTGAAGATTTACCACTGTAGTTCTCTCGGGTAAAACCCCTTCTTTATGCCCTTCATGTAAACTTTTAGCAACCTCTCTCATATAAGTATTTCCGGCACCAATATACATATCATCTCGAATACCAATAACTTCTGCTAAAAATGAAATCATGTTAGAGGTTTCTCTGACGGTTTCACCGTGCGCCACCTGTGACTTGCCTTCATCTAGATCCTGGACATATAGTCCGAGCAAATCACAGGCTTTGGAAAAAGAAAAACGCGTGCGGGTTGAATTATCTCTAAATTGACTTACCCCAATTCCAGACTCAAAAATACGTGTGGAAATATTACTATCTCGAAGACTTTTTAAACTTTCAGCAACGCCTAAAACAATTTTTAAGTCATCCAGTGACTTTTCCCAAGTCAGTAAAAAATCTTTTTCATATAATTCATTTTTTAAATTTTTTAGTCCATCAATCAAACTGTTTAAATTACTCATCTAAAGCTCCTCTTATTCCGGTGGATAATTAGCAGATCTCAAGAGGAAAATATTCCCATATCTGCCACCACTTCGCAATGAAAGACTCATACCAAATACGTATTGCTTAACAGAAAACTCCTTGCTAGAGTTTTGTCTATATCTAATTTTATTTGTGAGAAACTCATGTTTCATTATCGTTGCACAGATTGCAATAAGACCTTTGATATCAAACCAGACGTCATGCTTTGTGATAGTTGTGGTCCTAAAACCAAGAAAAATTCTCCGCTACTGGGTGTTTTAGAAGTTATCAATTCTAACCACCGAAGTTCTCTTGACGATATTTTTTCTTTTTTACCCCTGGAAAAACAATATTTCCCCCCCTTACCTGTTGGTAACACACCGCTCATAAGACCCGAGAGGCTAATAAAAGACTTAAGCCTGACTAATCTTTATATAAAAAATGACAGCACCAATCCCACCGGATCTTTTAAAGATCGCGCTTCTTATCTGGTAAGTGCTTTCGCAAAGTGCAACAACATTAATGAAATTGTATTGGCTTCAACGGGGAACGCTGGTTCTTCAATGGCAGGTATTGGAGCCTGTGCAGACCAAAAGATTACTATTTTTTTACCGAAAAATGTTCCTGAGGGAAAACTCATTCAATCACTTCAGTATGGGGCAAATGTCATTATGGCCGATGGTAATTATGATTTAGCTTACGACCTTTCCATGGATTACAGTAAAAAATTTGGTGGAATAAACCGGAACACTGCTTATAATCCGATGACTATCGAAGGTAAAAAAACCGTTTCGCTGGAACTGGTGCGTGATCTTGGACAAGAACCCGATCATGTTTTTATACCAACCGGTGATGGTGTAATTTTAGCAGGAGTCTATAAAGGATTTTCTGATCTACTTAGTCTCAAACTTATCAATAAGATTCCCACAATCTACGCTGTTCAAGCCAAATTTAGCTCTGCCATTCATCGGGCATTATTAAATAACGGGATTTTTGATTATCAAAATTCAACCACCATCGCTGATTCCATCTGCGTAGATGCCCCAAGAAATGGCTTCCTTGCCTATAAATATCTCAAAAAATATAACGGTAAAACTATTATCGTCTCTGATGATGAAATTCTAGATGCTCAAAAAATATTATCCGAAAAAACCGGACTTTTTATTGAGCCAGCCGGAGCGGCTAGTTTAGCGGGGTTGCTCAAAGTTAAGGACTCACTTTTAAAAAATGAAAGAATAGTTCTGCTTGCCACAGGTAGCGGACTAAAGGATACGCTTTCAGCCACCAGGAAAATCTCTAAACCTCAAAAATTCATAAAAAATATAGCGGAGTTAAAATGATTGATCTAACTGTTAACAAATCAAAACGTGACCAAAATGCCAAACATCTAAAATCCTTGGGTGTGACTCTTCCCACTTTCAAAGAAATGAAAAACCCCGAGACCATTGATAAAAAAATTAGAGACGAATTGAAAAATATAGGCCTTTGGGATATTCATCCAAAAAATTTATACCGCATCACCTGGAAAAATGAACAAAAAGAAAAAGGTGGAGGATATGGAAACACCAATTACCTTGTTTTACCTCCCGCTTTAACCGGGATCAAAGCGACAATTATTGCCCTGGTGGGAAAATGGTTTCCAACTGGTGCCCATAAGGTTGGGGCCACTTACGGTTGCCTGGCCCCAAGACTGGTAACCGGACAATTTGACCCGGAAAATGAAAAAGCCGTGTGGCCTTCCACTGGTAATTATTGTAGAGGAGGAGCTTACGTCTCCGCTTTACTAGGCTGTCAATCTATCGCTATTTTACCAAAAGAAATGAGTAAGGAAAGATTTGAATGGTTATCAAAAATTGCCGGTGAAGTCATAGCAACTCCCGGTTGCGAAAGTAATGTAAAGGAAATCTTTGATAAATGCTGGGAGCTTCGAAAAACCAGGAAAAATATTCAAATTTTCAATCAGTTTGAGGAATTTGGAAACCCACTTTGGCATTATCATGTAACTGGATCAGCTTTAGAAGACGCTCTTAAAGCAGAAATGAAACCCGGAAGTACTTTAAGAGGAGCAGTTTCCAGTTCTGGATCAGCAGGAACCATGGCCTATGGCTATTATTTGAAAACCAAATATCCGCAAATGAAGTTGGCGGCAGCCGAGGCTTTGCAATGTCCTACACTTTTAAATAACGGTTTCGGTGGACACCGAATCGAAGGCATTGGAGACAAGCACATTCCATGGATTCACGATATGAAAAACACCGATATGGTTATCGCCGTTGACGATGAGGCTACTGTTAGAGCACTTCGATTATTTAACGAAGAAAAAGGTCGCAAACAATTAATTGAAAATGGCGTTCCTAAAAATCTCGTGGAAACTTTAAATTCGCTGGGCATATCCTCCATCGGTAACTTGCTGGCAACTATCAAAATGGCAAAATATTACGAAATGAACGAAAATGATTATCTGGTAACAGTGTTCACCGACTCCCTTGATTTATATGGATCAAGATTAAAGGAGTTGACTGATGAAAGAGGTGCCTATCAGGAGAAAAATGCGCACATGGATGTGGAGATGATCCGCCAACAAGGCATTGATAACATG
>Ga0208375_1004624_pt1 | contig 10683 bp, 9 predicted proteins | sample RifOxyD1_FD_184038 | JGI IMG/M metagenome (GOLD analysis project Ga0208375, IMG submission 184038) | Soil microbial communities from Rifle, Colorado - Rifle Oxygen_injection D1 (SPAdes) | ecosystem: Environmental > Terrestrial > Deep subsurface > Rock core/Sediment | place: Rifle, Colorado...
TCTGCTGCCGAGGGTTCGGCGGCGGTTGCAGTGGCTGGCGCCGGGGTGGGTGCGGGTGGCCGCGTGATTAATGGATGGTCCATTACTTTCTCCTTTTTCAAGTTGACTGTTTTAAGCGAAAAACGCTATGACGGTCGGATACAAAACTAGCCGAAGCTAGACCTTTGAAGCACATATAGCTATAAATATACTTCTGATTACAACACTACACTAATACCTATATTTGTCAAGCTCTAACGGATTATAGATTTTTGTTATACCAAAATTAATTTTGTAATTATTTTTTGATAAAAATTAAATTTTTTTAGAAAATTAAAAAAGGCCGCTCGGAACTTCCGTGCGACCTTCTATTTTGTGTATTTCCTTTTGTGTACTGGCGTCTCACGACAACCGATATTTGGATTTTTATCACCCGGATACATATATTCCGGATAGATTTTTTCACACCCTAGGCTTTTACGAAGCTCCGTCTCTTGGTTGAAATTTTTGATCCGCTCTTTCATTTCAACATTTTTGATGTATACAAAGAAACCAGCACATAGGAATATGCTAAGAATCATTGATACAAAAAATTCTAAGCTCGTCAGATATTCCAAAACTCCAGATTTCTTTTGTGGAGCAGAGTGTTTCTGGCTTGCTTGCTTAACCACTGGATTTTGCATCGGAGGATTTTCAGCAAGCTGAAGCTCTAAGTCGTATTTTTTACGATCTTCAGGAAGTCGGATAGCTTTGTATGCTTTTGTAGCCCCAACAAAAATGACAAGTAATTTTTTATCATTACCAGTATTTTGTGGGTGCGTACGCTTGGCAATAAGCCGATACGCTTCGTGTATTTTTTCAGGTGTCGCATCACGCGAAACACCCAATGTTTCGTAGTGAGTCATAGGACACCTTAAAAATTGTTGATGAACGATTTGCTTTTATATTTTTATGAGCAATTAAAATTAATCTATCACAAATATGGATTTTGTCAAATTTAGGGTGTGTAAATTCTCATAGGTCAGACCCATGTATTAGGCCGGGCCTAATACAATTAATATAAAAATTTTGTTTTCCAAGGCAAGGCCTTGGAAAAATCCTTTGTAAAAATGAAAGAAACGGGTACCCAGCCACACACTGTGTGGCTGGGTTGTTTTTTGCCAAGTGGCTCAGGCAAAAAACCAATACAAAAAGCGCGACCTAATTATTATTTTTGTTTGTCATGGACAAACATCGGTCGCGCCCTTCTTTCATCATAGCCCGACCACTGTTCGCATGTCCGCGAAAAGGATAAATAGGATGATGAGAAGTCTCACACATAAATTAACAGATTGCCATTGCCTGTGCGAGCGGGCAACGTTGTCGGGTGCTTGTGTGGCCTTGTAAGAGAACCAAAACGCCACAGCCAAATATATTCCAACTGGTATTGCCCATTGTAATGTTGGCCATACGAAGTTGAAAAGTTTCATGAGTAGAAAATATCCACTCACAATCACTATTCCAGCGACTATCACAATGCCAAGTGCTGAGGAAATAATATTCCAAAATCCCCAGCGCGGTTGTACTGTCATGTCTACTTTTTGAGATTTACTCATTTCAGTTACTCCTTTTGTTCAATTAATACAAATCTACTACAAAATAATATTAATTACAATATCTTTGGCTTTTTGTCATATTTATGCAAGAATACGCACAAGCTTGCAAAAGCGAGATTTTAGTCCTTTAACTTGTAGAAAGGGTATCTCATGAATGAGATAAAAATGGTTGGATTCGCACTTCTATTCTTGTTGTGCGTTTACTATTGGTGGCAGACAATTGATATGCTATCAACAAAGCCAATGGACGTGGTGAACACTGTTGTGGTTGCTATTGCGACTTGTGTTATCACATACATTGTGTACTCATGGTCTCCATATATAAAACAAATAAAAAACTCAGGAGACTTCGATTTTGTTTTGATTATTATTTTTGTTTTCATGGCTATGGCATTTACTGCCACGACCTATGGATTCATGAAAATAAGCAAAACAAATTACCAATATACCGAAGGTGAAGGTCATTTACTTGTGGCTGGTCCGGCACTCGTTTGGTCTTTGCTTTGGCTTGTTACCTTGCGTGTACTTGGCCCCATTCATTTCGAAATCTTCGAAACACAAAAGGTAACCAATACTTCGCTTCTCGTCTCACTCTCCATTTTTGCAGTTTTATTCATCAGTGAATATGTTGGCAATCTACGGAACATCGAGGCTAAGATGGCTGAAGTTGTAACCTTCCGAGGAGGGCGACGAACAGGTCAGGGATTGAAAGAGGGAATAAATCCTTTACCAGGAATACTGCCACTTTTCTTTCAGGTCGGTTTTTACGCACTGGCTCGTTGGTCAATTTTCTTTGGTGCTGTACGCGGCTTTCCTACAACCCCGATAACATTTACTGGCACAATGGTCGCGTATTCTTACGACGGTAAGGCTGTTGTATTAAATGTCAGCGCTATCGGTAAGATTGTTGACCCAACCATAGTCGATAATCTTATGGAAGATGGGGCAGAAAATCCACGTGAACAACTCAAAAGACTTTTTGCTGAATGTTTCCAACAAGGTGCAAATATGTTTATTCTAACTTGTCGTTGGCAAACGCTTGTAAATGGATCCAGCCTTGCCTCTCAAATGGTTCGGTCCATGAAAGAGAGTATGAAGCACCTTGGCTTGGAGTTGACAAATGCCAGCATCGAATGGCTCGGCTTCCAAGACCAAGAACAACAACGCATCTTCCAACAGCTCGCAGGAAGAGATTTCCGTCAAATGAATCAGTCTATGAAGGCTGGTGAAATTGAGCGGATGGTTCGATCTGGTCTTAGCAGAGAAGACGCCGAACGCGTTTGGGAAGCTTTCACGAAAGATGGGCGTGGGTCGTTTAGACTTGGAGCGTGAACAGTTCTTTACCACTTTGAAAAACATCATTCGGTCAGTTTGGCTTTCGGGCTAAATGACTACAACTCTTTTTAACGAAAGGAGAAATGCCGACCCATTGAGGTCGGCTTTTTTATGGGAAAGGACTTGGTTATATCATTTCTGAATTAAATTTTTTGTATGTCATTCCAAACTTGATTTGGAATCCAGTGGACACAAGACGTTAATTTTTATACGGGTGGCAAGTATGTAAAGGAATTGGTCACCAAATTGGTGTTTTATTTCATACCTTCGGTATTCATAAAACACTCAATTTCGCGACCCCGGGAAAAACCGACAAAATAAAATCATAAAAATACTGGGCTCAATTTTTATGATTTGATTTCGTAACCGGTTTTTCGTTCAAGTCCTTTCCTGGGCATAAAATAAATCAGCCAAAGAGAGGACTTGGTCACAAAACTACCTCGCTTCGCTCGAAGTAGTTTCGCGACCCCTATTCAAGTCCTTACGCAAATGACGAAGGTCATTTGCTTCCAATACTCGCAAAATAATAAATACCCATACTGATTACAGAATGGGTATTTATTATTTTGTGCCCAGGAAAGGACTTGAACCTTCACGCCTTGCGGCATCAGTTCCTAAGACTGATGTGTCTACCAATTTCACCACCTGGGCATATTTCTTATTTCAATAAAAAGCATTATACACGAAAATATGTTAGAGTGCGAACACTATGCATATCCCTGTAATATTCGAGGATACAAATATCGTTGTATTAAATAAACCATCTGGTGTCGTTATGCATCCATTTGATAATTCTACTGAAGAAACTTTGGTTGATTTTTTGATTGAAAAATATCCAAATATGTTTAGTATTGATAATCAAATAATTCTTCAAGATGGAAGAACAATTAAGCTTGGTGGTATTGTTCATAAATTAGATAGAGAAACTTCTGGTGTGATTGTTGTTGCAAAAACAAAAGAAGTTTTTGATGAATTGAAAGAGCAATTTACAAATCATTCTATAAAGAAAACTTATATTGCTGTTGTTGAAGGAAATGTTAAAGAAGATAATTTTGTTATAGATGCGCCACTTGGGAGAAATAAAAAAGATTATAAGCAACAAGTAAATCCTAGTAATCCGCGAGGGGAATTACGCTCTGCAATAACAGAAGTTGAAATTATAAAAAGAAATGATAATACAACTCTTGTAAAATTAATTCCAAAAACTGGACGCACTCATCAATTACGTGCGCATATGACTTATATAGGTCATCCTATAGTTGGAGACATTGCATATGGAAGTAAAATAAAATCCGAGCGTATTATGTTACACGCTCTTAACCTTAAATTTAAAATAGGAGAAAAAGATTTTGAGTTTGAGGTGGAGGTGCCGGAGGGGTTTGAGTAGAAGGTGGGGATTCGGTCCCACCAGTAGGATTCGGCTACAAGTAAAATTTTTTCGTCAAAAAATTTTTCTCGCAGCCCGCCTCTCGTGGCCCAGTCTACCGTGTAGGCCGGGCATCACTGTAATACTTCGATTCTTAACGCAAGGTAAATATATTCCAGTAGGGATTCGGTCACCAAACATATCTTTTTCTTTTCGTTCTACGAACTCTATAAAAAGATTGTTTCGCGACCCCGGGAAAAACCGACAAAAAAGTATTTCAAAAATAACTGAGCCCAATTTTTGAAATACTTTTTCGTAGACCGGTTTTTCGTTCGATCCCTAACGCATGACGTCTATACGTCATGCTCTGGGGGCACAAATATTAAAATGCTATGTCTTAGACATAGCATTTTAATATTTGTGCCCCCAGTAGGGATCGAACCTACGACCTGCGGATTAAGAGTCCGATGCTCTACCAGCTGAGCTATAGGGGCATTTCTGTGCTGAATACTATACCATACACAATAATAATTTTCTAGAGTACTTTTAAAAAATATGCTAAAATAGAAAAACTTTTATAAGTAATTTGTAAAAGAAAATAATAAGACGCGGTGGCGAAGCGGTTCCACGAGCAGAGCGAGATGTATATATAGCTCTACGGTTTAAACCGTAGCGTTAGAAATATTAATCGAAGATAATTACCGTTTTAAAATAATAAGACGCGGTGGCGAAGTGGTTTAACGCTACGGTTTGCAAAACCGTCATTCGTGGGTTCAAATCCCACCCGCGTCTCAAAAACAACTGCTTGTTTTTTGGGGATTTGAATAGGGGTCGCGAAGTCTTATATTTTTGTAACCAAAAATAGACTTTGTGACCAAATCCCACCCGCGTCTCACGAGGTTGTATATTTCTGCTATACTTTTAATAATGCAAAAAATTAAAAAGTATTTTCCACATTTTTTATTAGTAATTTATGTTATTGAATTTGTTTCATTAGGTATTAACCCGTATTCACGCGATGTTTGGTATGCAGAGAATATTCCAATCTTAGGTGTTGTTTTATTCTTAGTAATCTTATATGTTAGAGGAATTAGATTTTCAAATACTGCGTATTTATTAATGAGCCTACTTCCATTTTTCCATACAGTAGGAGGATATTACACATTTGAAAGAGTTCCATTTGATTGGTTTAATAACTTCTTTGGATTTGAAAGAAATATGTTTGATAGAGTCGGCCATTTTCTTGCTGGCTTCTTTGCTTATGGATTAGCAGAATATGTTCTTACTTATAAAAAAGTTTCTACAAAGTTTTGGGCATTTTTCTTGGGTATATGTTTTATTGGAACACTTGCCATGACCTATGAATTAATTGAATGGCAATATGCAGTAAAACAAGGTGGAGATGCTGGTATCGCATTCCTCGGTTCACAGGGAGACATTTGGGACGCACAGAAAGATATGTTGATGGACACGCTCGGTGCAATCTTTGTATCGATTATTGGTATTTTTACTTTGAAAAAATAACGCTTTTAAAAAAGTGAAATTTCTTATATACTATGCACCACCTGCCCGGGTGATGAAATGGTAGACATAAGACACTTAAAATGTCTGGCGCAACGCGCGTGCGAGTTCGAGTCTCGCCCTGGGCACATGAATACAAAAGTATCCTACTTAATAGTAGGATACTTTTGTATTCACAGTGTCAGTAGAAAGCAAATGACCTTCGTCATTTGCGGAGACGAGAATACGGGGTCGCGAAGTCTTATGTTTTTGTAATCAAAAATAGACTTTGTGACCGAGTCTCGCCCTGTATTAGCAACGAGGCAGTTTCGTGACCGAATCTCGCCCTGAATCACGAGCGGCGGCCGGCGAGAAATTTTTGTGACGACAAAAATTTACTTGTCGGAGAGTCTCGCCCTGATTTATTTTGTCAGTAGAAAGCAAATGACCTTCGTCATTTGCGGAGACTCGAATAGGGGTCGCGAGAGCTTTTCGAGCGAAGCGAGTGCTCTTGTGACCGAGTCTCGCCCTATATTTGTATCATAGAGTGGTATACTTATTTATATTAGATAAGTAATTTTAAAATCATAAAATGAATATAGAAAATAAAAATGGAGATAAAGCTGATTTGAAGAAGCTTTATAAACAATATATAAAATTATTTATTTTTGCTGTTATATCAGGGTGTATTTTCTTGTTTCTATACTCAAAGTCTCTTTCTCATCATGACAAAGGTGAATTCGATGGATTGGCTTTTACTCTCGCGCTTAGTCCTTTTATTTTTGCTGGCTTCGTTGCATATTTAATATCTTATATTTTATGTATTATTAGATATTTTAAAATATTAATACATAAAGGTCCCTTATTATATAAGATTGGTTTAACTATTTGGACTATTATTCCTATCATTTTTGTTATTATTTATAATAGTATGAGTAATACGGCGGATATTAATTTTAAACAAAAAGAATTATCTGATCAGAAGAATTATCTTTCCAATTACGGTCTTTTTAAAGTAGACCAAAGTACTTCGGATAATACTGTTAATCAGAATACTTTTTTGAAAAGATTTTCAGAAGAAATCCCAAGTCTTTTTAAAAAAGATGGAAATTTTTTAAAATTTCCAGGGTCATTAGTTAATGATGGTTGGTTTGCTGTATATTCTAAAGATGCTTCTTGCGCGGGTGCTCCAGTCTATCATTTATCCCCGCAAGGTGATTATATGAGTGTACTATTAAAAAAGTGTGATAACTCTGGTCAATATTACTGTCTCGGTGTTGTAGGAAATAAAGATTATGAGCGAAACGTTGTTTTATCTACAAAAGAAAATGCCAGTGAAGCTGAAGCTTTAGACAATAGTTATTTCTGTGATGTTCAAATTGCATCCAGTACTTGTCCATATGTTAATTTATCATTAAAACAAAAAGCCGAATTAGATAAAACAAAATTAACTGACCCAGAGGCTATTATAAAAGAACAAAAACATTATCTTGATTTATTTTCTAAATTTATTGTTAATAAATCTTATTCTCAAAAAACAAAAACATTTTTAAGAGATTCTTTAAATTCTAATGTTTCTGCTTCAGATCTTTGTCTTCACCCCGGATTGGCTAGTAGTACTTTTAAGTTAAACCATCCATATTCTATGATTGTAGAGAATAAGAGTATGACAGAACTCAATTTTATTCAAAGAACCTTTCAAGAGTCTGCAGTGCCTGGTAAAACCCCTGACTCAGTTTTTGCAAAAAAACATAAAGAATGGTTATGTAAGTCAATATCGATCAGTAAAGATGGAACTTTTGTTGAAAAACCTACTTTAGAATTAGATTCAGAAGACTCAACAAAATTTCCTACATGTTGGTCTAGTGTCGAATAAAATAGTTTATAATTAAAAGCAGTATCAATAGATACTGCTTTTAATTTTCTTAATTATCCTCCAACTCTCCCGCCTTCTCTTTCAACATTTTTTGATAAGCTTCATTCGCTAATTTATCTTTTCTTAAAAGTTCATCTACGTGTAAACGATTTTTTTCTCCATAATCAATTTCAACTTCAAAAAATGGGATGACTTTCACCGGAAGTCTTTTCATTACATAGTGACGAAGCTCACTTCTCATACGCTTTGCGAAATCTAGGGCAGCAGCTTCTTTGGATTCTGGTAATACAGTCATAAAAATAGTTCCATTTTTCATATCTGCTGTAACATCACATCTTGTAATTGTGATTAATGAAGCACCGGAAGATTCACGTTGAAAAAAGTCCTGAGCAATTGCTAGTACTTCAAGCCCTATTTGTATTTGTCGTTTGGTGGGTTCTCTACTTATATCCATAATGTTAAATTGTTATATCACACCATCTACTTTGTTATGGAGCCTCACTTTTTCGTGCAATGTAGGTCTACTACATTTTACTCAAAAGTTTCTCCATGCCTCGTATCTAGTGTAATCTAACAATTTCACTAGATTAAGGCAATTTTATTAAATTCTCAACTTTTCCACCAATATCGCTTCCAATATATCTGTTGGTATCATTTCTACTTTACTTTCCACCATTAATCCACATTCATTTCCCTCATTCACTGTATCAGTCTTTATTTTTTGTGATTGAAGTTCAACAATTCTTCCTCTGCCCAGTTCTACTCCACGGCGTATAACTTTTACAACAGTATTATTTTGTATTTTACCAGTCTCTACGCGTCCTCCGATAACGTGCTTATCTTTTTGTGAAGAAAAGTTACGAAGAATTTTAAGTGTTCCTAACACAATCTCTTTTTCTTCAAATGGAAGGCGACTTTCAACTAATGTATCAAACCATTCTGAAAGTTTATAAATAATATCAAAAAGTTCTGGCTTAATTTTAAATCTGTCTGCTTGGTCGCGAGCCTTTGCTTCTAATTTAACAGCGAAACCAATAATTACAGTTTTTTCATCAGATGAAGCGAGCATTATGTCTCCTTCAGAAATTGTACCAACACCTTCTGCTATAATTTTTATTTTTACATCATCAGTCTCACGTTTCTTTAATTCCATTTTTACAGCGTCTAATGTTCCTAGCGAGTCCGCTTTTATAACTACAGGGATAACAACTTTTGCATTACGATAAATTCTTGGATCAAGAACTGTTTGAATTGCATTTGATTTTGTTTCTGATTGCAAAATCTCCATTGCTTTTTTGTCCGATGAAGAAACAAATATTGCTCCCGCTTTTGGAATCTCATCAAATCCTGTAACTTTTATTGGTTGGCCAGCACGAGGATTTTTTATTAAACGTCCAGCGAAATCTTCAATGATACGAATAGGGGAAAGTGCAGTACCGGCAACTATTGCACCATTTCCTGCGAGTGTTCCATCTTTAATAATTAAAGTTGCAGAGATACCACGCTTTTGGTCAACAAAACTTTCAAGTACATAACCAGTGGCTTCGGTTGAAAGGTCAGCTTTAAGTTCATTCATTTCTACTAAAAGTAAAAGTGTTTCGAGTAAGAAATCAATTCCTTGCCCAGTTTTTGCAGAAATTTCTACACATGGCACGTCTCCTCCATAACCTTCAACATAAATACCATTTTCAACAAGAGAGTTTTTTGTCTTCTGAATATCAGCTCCTGGCTTGTCTATTTTATTTATTGCAACAACATAAGGTAACTTATGAACGTCAATTGTTTTCCAAGCTTCTATAGTTTGAGCTTTTACACCGTCCTCAGCTGAGACAATTAAAATCGCAATGTCTGCAATTTCTGCGCCACGCTCACGCATGGATTGGAATGCAGCATGTCCTGGAGTGTCTAGGAAAGTTACAGATTTTATATCTCCTTCGCTTAGTTTTTGTTTAACTTCGTAAGCAGAAATACGCTGAGTAATACCACCAGCTTCGCCATCTACAACATTTGATTTGCGAATGAAGTCAAGCAATGATGACTTCCCATGGTCGACATGTCCAAGAACCGCAATGACGGGTTGGCGAGAAACAATCTGTGGTTCAGAAGTTTTTGACATAAATATAACGGCAATTATACCACGTTTTCGTGAATTAGTCACGAAAAAAATAGTAATTAGTTATTTGTTATCAGTCATTAGTTAAAAGTGGATACGGGTGGCGCCGTAGGCGCCACCCGTATCCAACTAATAACAAATAACTAATTACTAATAACCACCCCTTAACTATCTCCTATGTGCCTTCTTACTTTCTTCAATCACACTTTGCTCCTCTTCTGTTAAATCATGAGTGGAAAGATATTTTTCAATTGGTTTTGCAAATGTACTAATACGGTCGCGAGCATGCAATGTCGAAAGCACAACACCATTTCCTTTTTCATTTAATAATGCAATAGAAAAACTTTGATTAGAGCCATTAGCTTCAAATGCTTTGTAACGAATAGTTTGAGCGTTTCTTATAGATTGAGATACGCGGTCATCAAGTGATAGGGCATGTTTAGAAATTAATTCGTTTCTTTTTTCAATCTCGGCAACAGAGTCAACACAATTTTTAATTAAAGTCTCAAGTGATGCACCATTTTCTCCGCGAGTGAAGTGACTTATTTTTCTATGAAGATAAATAACATAAAGGAGAAGAATAATTATTGCAACAGCCAGTGGAATACTTGGAAAAGTTTCTATAAGTTTTAGAAAGTAGGGGAGATTCATGAGATGAGTGTAACACAGGATTATTTTTCCCTGTGGAAAAATAATCTTGTAGGAATTTTCAATTTTGCAATTTCCAATTTTCAAACGAATACAAAATTCTTTTTTTATGTTATCAAATAAGTATTTGTCATTCCAACGAAAGTTGGAACCCGCCTGCCGGCGAGGCAGGTCCAGTGTCTGTTCACGCATTGGTATTTTTTTTGAAAATTGGAAATTGATAAACAAAATTTTGCGTAGCAACTGTTGACACAAATTACAATCTCATTGT
>Ga0208375_1004626_pt1 | contig 10681 bp, 11 predicted proteins | sample RifOxyD1_FD_184038 | JGI IMG/M metagenome (GOLD analysis project Ga0208375, IMG submission 184038) | Soil microbial communities from Rifle, Colorado - Rifle Oxygen_injection D1 (SPAdes) | ecosystem: Environmental > Terrestrial > Deep subsurface > Rock core/Sediment | place: Rifle, Colorado...
CTCCTCCTACAAAAGGTGAAATACTAAATCCTAAAATAATTGCAGGAATTGAGGCAACAACCGGACCAAGATATGGAACAATCTCAAATATACCAGCAAGAAGGGCAAGTGGTAGAGCGTATGGAATACCTAAAATAATAAATCCAATATAACTTGATATACCAACCAGAAGCATCAATAGAAGTTGCCCCCTTGCCCACCCCCCAAGCCTTACCTCAAGCTGATTTATTAACTTAGACATATCATCACCCTTAGCCTTACCAAACATAAACTCAAGATTTTTTTCAAATTTATCTCTAATCAAAAGAAGATAAAAAGCAAAGATTAGTACAGTTAAAATATTTAAAATATTTGCAAAGAATGAAAAGCCTGCCTTAATTACCTGACTAGGAACACTTCCAAGTTGTGATACTATTTCTTTCAAAACATCTCCGTTAGCATAGTTTGTAATACCAGAATCTTGAAAGTATTTTGGTAAATTATTAGCAAGATTTGTTGTTTGTTCAACAAGAGGTGGAAGAAGTATTCCGATTGCAAAACCAAAAACACCAAATATTAGTATGTAAGATACCAGCACTGATAAAGTCTTTGGAATTTTTATCTTTGAAAGTTTCTTAACTATTGGATTTAAAATAGTCATCAATAAAAGCGCAGCAAAAAGCTGTAGAACAATATCCCTGATAAAATATAAAAACCAGAGTGAAGCAATAAAAATTGCTGTAAAAATTATTGTCTTGTATGAAATCTCAACTTTTCTTACCATAATAGCTATTATCCCATTTTGTGACCATTTTTTCTACTTTTTTATAAAATTCTGGGTCTGTAACATCAAACCAATTAATTCTTTCGTCTTTTTTAAACCATGTTAATTGTCTTTTGACATATTTAAGTTCATTCTTTTGCCACATCGAAATAAATTCTTCGTAGGTCAAACCGCTTTTAAAAAATCCTTCAGCCTCTTTATAACCTAATGTATTCATAGACTGCATCCTCCAAGATATTCCCATCTTGAGAAGATCCTCCACTTCATCAATAAATCCTTCTTCTATTCGTTTTTCAACCCTTTGTCCAATTCTTTTCTCATAGATTTTTTTGGAACATTCAAGACCAATAAATAAAGCGTTGATATTTTTCAATTTCTTCTTTTTAATTGCCTTTGACTCATTCTCGATCTTCCAAATCGCAACTTCTATTGCCCTAGCTAACCTTCTTGGATTTTTTTTATCAGACAAATTTAAAGACGCTGCTTTTGAACTATCAAGGATTGCCAGTCTGTCGTATAGTTCCTCAATACTTTTTTCTTCCAAACCGCTTCTTAGATCATCACTTCTTGGGATATTGATTGTCTCTATACCATCAACAATTGCTTTGATATATAGTCCTGTCCCTCCGACCAAAATCGGCAATTTATTACGTGACCAGATGTCTTTCGTTTTTTCTTCTGCAAACTTCAAAAATTCAGAAACTGAATAATTTTTTTTCGGATCAACCAAGTCATAACCCCAAATTTGTGCATCTCCCCATTCTTTGCCGGTCCCAATGTCCATATATTTAAATACCTGTCTAGAATCGGTTGAAATTACCTCTCCATTAAATTTTTTGGCCAGGTGAATTCCCAGCTTTGTTTTTCCCGTTGCTGTTGGACCACAGACTATAAGTATCTTTTTTTCCATTTTTTTTAACTACTGGCGCTTGTGTATTTTTTTAATGCAAAGTGCCAAAATTTAATCGATAAAACTAGAAGGGCTATACCAAAAACAAGTGATGAAACAATACCCACAGGACTAACAAGCCCCATTATAGCCTTAGCAGGAATTGTGACCATCACACCAACCGGAACCAAAAAGGTAAGTATACTTTTAAGTGGTTCTTTATAGATATCAACAGGAAGTCTACCCATTGAAACAAGATCTCTATAAATCATAACAGTGTGGTCAATTTCCAAAGTGATAATTCCTAGTGCCAAAACTGCAATATGAAAAGATGCTGAAACTATTAACCCATTTAAAACTAACAAAACGTAGTAAAAAATGTTTAATATTGAAGGGTTTAATAATGAACCAATGTAACACACTATAAATACAATTGGTGGAATGGTAATTAAATCTATTAAATCTGTTCCCCCCAGTAAACTTCTAAAAAGAGTATTGATTGGCTTTAATAAGACCAAATCTAAATCACCACTTACAACAAGTGGTCTAAAATTGTAGACCGATCTAAATAGAAATTGGGCTACGGTATCTATTAATAAATATGTTGCTACAAAAAAAAGAATTTGATTTCCAGAAAAGCCAGCAAAACCGTTTGTATTTTTAACAAGAAAAAACAAAAAGGCGAAATAAAATGTATATCTAACAACCTTTCCTGTAAGGAAGAAAAATAATGCCCCGCCTCGATTAAGCCAGACAACAAAAGAGTTCTTAGACATCTTCAAATAAACTCTTAAATATCTTTTATAAACTCTTAAAAAATAGAAATAATTCTTATGTTTATCTGCCGACCGCTTCATATATTTTTAATCCTTTCTGCCAAACTCTCTTCATCAAAATCCAAAGTATTAAAGACCAAGTAAAACCTATTAACAAACTCCCGGATGTAGTTGATATGCTTTCTACTCCCAGATAAGTCTTGATTGGTACAAAAATTAAATATGGAAATGGAGTAAACCTTAAAAATTCATAAATTGATTTAGGAAAAACGTCTAACGGAAAGAAAGCTCCTGATAAAAACTCTACAAATACCACAATTACCAAAAATTGTGCACCCCAAGATACTTCTGGAATCCAAAATGGAATAAAACTGGTAAGCATGGCTATACAAAAAAATATAAATGCAGCTATCAATAACGATGTAATAAATAATAGAATCTGGAGAGGATTGGTTTGAATAAATATGTTAGGTTTTAAAATCAAAAATAAGATTACAATTTCAAAAAAGGAAAAGATAATATTTAGAAGTTTTGACGAAATGTCTCTTGTAATCCAATATTTGAAAAAATTAACAGGTTTAATAAGAAGGTTCGACAATTCTCCATTTGAAATTATTCCCGCCACGTCAACAGATCTTGAAGACATTACAATTGCCCTAACTAATATTAGTAAAAAAGCATAGGCAATTATTTTTTCTTTGTTATAACCAAAATAATTTGAACCTTGTGCGGCAAAAACAGAACTCCATAAAAAGAAAAAAACTAGAATCTGAATCACGTTCCTAACTCTCCACATAATAAAATTCAGTCTATAGGTAAATTCTTGTTGAAAAGAAATTTTTAGGATTTGAAGATATTTACTCATTTATGCTTTGTTGCCAGAAAAAACTTTTCGCTGGTTAAAAACCATTCTTATGACGTCCTCAATTGGCAATTCTTCAATCGTTAAGTCTGATATCGGAAAATTTTGTAATATTTCAGACGCTGCAACTGCAACTGTTTCCCGGGGAACTGACAAAACCGCTTCAGGAAAATTTAATTTCTTGACTTCACCGATTTCCTCTAATTTCTTTATGTCTACCTCACCTGTAATTTTGACTTTAATTAATTTATCTTTTGCATATTTTTGAGTTAGCTCTTCTAAAGCTCCATCATATATTAATTCTCCATCATCTATGACTATTACACGTCGGCAAAGGTCAACCAGATCCTTCATGTTATGAGAAGTTAAAATTATTGTTGCATTATATTTTTTGTTGTACTGATATATAAAATCCCTAAGGTTTTGTTGAGCCACAAGATCAAGTCCAATTGTTGGCTCATCCAGAAACAACACCTTTGGTTTATAGACAAGGCTCGCAATTAATTCCATTTTCATTCTTTGTCCCAGAGATAACTTTCTTACTTGGGTTTGCAAAAGTTCGGAAACATCCAATAGGTTAACCAATTCTTCAAGATTTCTCTCAAATTCTTTTTGAGGAATTTCATAGATTTCTTTGTTTAGTTCAAAAGATTCCATTGCTGGTAAATCCCACCAAAGTTGATTTTTTTGTCCAAAAACCGCTGATATTTGTTTTAAGAAGTTATCTGACTTTTCCCACGGATCAAAATCCAGTACAGAAACAAAGCCTGATGTAGGGTATAAAAGACCTGAAAGAGTTTTTAATGTTGTTGTTTTACCGGCACCGTTTGGACCAATAAACCCAACGAGTTCTCCTTCTTGAATAGTAAATGACAAATCTCTTACGGCGTTTATCATCCTTTTTTTAGGATGAATCATTGAAAGAAATGAATTTTTGATTCCAGTTCCTTTTTCAATACTCTCAAAATTTTTAATTAGATGATTAACTACTATAGCCTTCTTCATTTCAAGAATAGATTATATCACTATCCCTATATACAAAACTTAACTTTTAAGTGGTAAAAAAATCAATTATCGAATTACTTGTCTTTTAAGGGTTTTGCCTGGGGTAAACCTTGGAGATCTGTGGGTTTTAATTGTTACCAACTTGTCAGTTTTTGGGATTTTTACAGTCTTACCCTTCATTGAAATTACTCTAAATGTTCCAAATCCAGAAAGTACTACTTTTTCACCCTTGCTTAGAACTCTACCTATTTCTGCCAAAAATACTTCAACAGCTTCTTCACCGGCTTTTTTAGTTAGGTGGGCTTTTCTTGAAACTAAATCAACAATTTCTCTTTTTGTCATTCTTTGCTTAATATACTATTTAGCTTTGGTTGTGTCAACAGCTCTGACTTCGCGGACCGCCGTAACTTTAATTTGTCCAGCGTACTCCGCTTCTTTTTCTAGTTTTTGTGTTATTTCATGAACCAACACAGTTAATCTGTCATCATCTACTTCGTTAGGGTCAACAAAAACCCTAACATCTCTTCCCGCTTGAAAAGCATAGGCCTGATCGACACCATCAAACCCTTTAACTATCTCTTCAATTTTGTCCATTCTTTTTACATAGCCTTCATGGGGTTCATAACGAGCACCCGGTCTTGACCCTGAAGCAGCATCAGCTACCCAGACAATATAGCTCTCAACAGAAGAGAACGGTTTATCTTCATGATGTTCCGCTATGCAATTTACTACTTCTTTTGGTATGCCAAATTTTTTAGCTGTAGTTACTCCTACATCTATATGATTTCCTTCTTCATCAGTTACTACTTTTCCAATATCGTGTAGTAAACAACCAAGTCTTACTACATCTACCTTTGCACCCAACTCTTCTGCAATCGCAATCCCCATCTTTGTTTCTTCAATTGTGTGATGACCTAAATTTTGACCGTATGAAGTTCTAAATTTAAATTTGCCTATTAACCTTAATAAGTCTGCCGGAAGATTGTAAACACCACATTCTTCTGCAATTTTTTTACCTTCCTCAAGCAAGACTTCTTCCATATCAGATCTTGTTTGTTTTAGAACTTCCTCAATTCTAGAAGGTTGAATTCTTGAATCTCTAATTAATACCTCCAATGCCCTCTTGGCAACTTCTCTTCTAACAGAATCAAAAGAAGAAATTCTAATTTCGTTGGTTTCATCTATTAAAATTTCTACTCCCGCATCTTTTTCAAAAGCCCTGATGTTTCTACCTTCTGCTCCAATAATTCGCCCCTTTACTTCTTCATTAGGAACAATGATTGAAGAAACAGTGTATTCTGCAACGAAAGTGGTAACACCATGTTTTAAAGCATCTGCTAAAATTTCATTTGCCTTTTCATGAGCATCAATTTTTATTCTTTCCTCTGCAGCTCTAATTTTTTTTGCAATTTCAGAGGTTAAATCACGGGAAACTTCATCCAAAAGAGCTTTTTTTGCCTCATCAGCAGTCATTTTAGAAACAGATTCTAATTTTTTAATATAATCAATTTGTGTAGCCATAAATAACGGAGAGGTTTTTTGAAGCAAATTTATTTAAAAGTTTACCCATATCCATTCTCCTAAGAGTTATTTTAGCACATCTTGAATAACATTCCAATCAAATCCTTTTCCAGCCAAGTATTGGGAGATTTTTTGTTTTTTAATTTTTGGATCGAATCTCTCCCATTTATACATTTTATTTTTGATCAATTCTTTGGCTAATTTTAATTCATCAATTTCTATTTCTTCTAAAATCTCTTTTATTATTTCTCTATCTATTCCTTTAATTCTTAATTCATTACTTAAAACTCTTTTTGTTTTTGGTGAAAATGATTGTCTTTGTTCAACCCACCATCTTGCAAATTCTGTATCATCAATTAGTTCTAAATTGTTTAATCGTTTAAAGAGTTCCTCAGTTATACTTTCAGGGCTTTTTTTTCTTCTTAAATAATCTTTTATTTCTTTCTCGCTTCTGGGACGTAATGTTGCAAAGTTTAATAATTTATCTAATATTTTTTTAAATTCTGCTTCTTTGATAATTTTATTTATTTGTTTCTCATCTAACTCCTGATCCACTTTTAAGTGAAACTTAACAAAGTTTTCCAAGTCGAGCCCAAATGCAAACTTATCATCAAGATAAATATTTAATCTCTTGTTATTTTTCTGAGGCTTTATGGAAGTTATAACTGGCATTAGACCTAATTATATTACTCTTCATCTTTTTCTTCTTCTCCAATTTCTTTTGGAAGTTTTTTACCTGAAGTTGCCATCTCTCTAATCTTTTTCTCGATCTCTGTAGCAAATTTTTGATTTTCTTTGATATAAGCTTTTGCTCCTTCTCTTCCTTGTGCAATTACTTTGCCTTCATAGTTAAAAAATGAACCGGATTTAGTAATAATTCCAAGATCTACCGCAACATCAAGTAAATTCCCAGATTTAGATATTCCTTCATCGTTCATGATGTCAAATTCAGCAACCTTTAATGGAGGTGCAACTTTATTTTTAACAACTCTTACTCTTGCCCTAGCACCAATAACATTGTCCCCATCTTTGATTGATTCAACACGTCTGATATCAAGCCTTACTGAAGCATAGAATTTTAATGCTAAGCCTCCAGTTGTTGTTTCTGGATTACCAAACATCACTCCTATTTTTTGTCTTAATTGATTAGTAAAGATAAGAATTGTTTTTGATTTTGAAATTGCTCCGGTTAATTTTCTTAGGGCTTGGCTCATAAGTCTAGCTTGTAGTCCCATAACAGCATCTCCCATTTGTCCTTCAAGCTCTGCTCGCGGAACAAGGGCTGCCACAGAATCAACAACAATGACATCAATTGCACCCGACCTGATTAATGTCTCAGTAATTTCTAGAGCTTGTTCTCCCGTATCGGGTTGTGAAAGAAGAAGATCATCAAGATTAACTCCCATTATTTCAGCTCTTTGGGGATCAAGGGCGTGTTCAGCATCTACAAAAGCACACTGACCACCTAATTTCTGTGCTTCGGCAACGACCGCCAAAGCTAGTGTGGTCTTACCAGAGGCTTCAGGACCATAAATTTCAACTATTCTACCCCTAGGTAGGCCTCCCACACCTAAAGCCAGATCAAGGGCAATTGAACCGGTCGGAATTACATCAATTTTGTTTCTACTATTTGCATTTTCTCCAAGTCTCATAATAGAACCCTTACCATATTGTTTATCAATCTGTTCCATTGCAATCTTAATTGCTTGAAGTTTTGCCGTGTTACCTTCTTGTTTTACTGGAGCGTCTTTTTGTTCACCTTTTTTCTTTGCCATGTTTACTTTCTACAAGATAATACGAACTTTCCCCAAATGCAAGAAGTAAAATCTTATTAGACTAAAAACGATAACCTCTCGTTAAGATTTCCTTTTGGAAAGAGATCTTTGGGAAATATTTTGATTAAGTTTAGTTTCAGATTCCTTGCAATTCTCAACTTTTTTCTCATTAGATAATCATATTTCGTTAATTCTCCACTTAATCCAAAAAATTCAATCCAATATTTATTCACTACAAAATCGGCAGTAAATTGTCCATGATCTGGATATGGAACACTTCTCATGTGATCAATCTGTCTTCTAGATAACCAATCATCAATTATCTTCTCGGATAGAGAGTCACATTTGTGACCATCTTTGGCAATATATTTTTTAGCAAACATAACAGGATTTGGATCAAAACCCGCCGTCATTATTGCATTATTCCAACTTTTGAAACGTGTCCTAACTGCATGATAATGATTACATTCACGTTTTAAAGGAATTCTCGAATTAGCTATGTAGAACTTTCTTATCCAATCAAGTAAGAATTCAGCGCTTTGAGTAGTGCCTATATATTGACATTTAGGCGAACAGTAAATTTTTCCACATCTCAACAAGTTATTACATAATTTACACTTTTGTTTGGGCTTCAAAACCTTTTTTGAATTAACCACCATGGCATTGCACCGATGAGAACAGTAGTGATTTTTAAATCGAATATGTTGGTTAAAAATACGAAAAAACTTATTATTACAACCAACTCTAGAACAAACAAACTCTTTTCGATTTTGTTTTGATATGGCCAAACATTTTCGAGAACAATATTTTGAATTCTTCCAAGGTATACGATTACCGCAAAACGCACACAAAACCGCTTTAATCATTAACTAATTAAATACCGAATGTTAACCGAAGTCAATATATCAAATATACTTGTCAGAGCGACTGGGTTCGAACCAGCGACCTCTGCTACCCCATAGCAGCGCGCTACCAACTGCGCCACGCTCTGATTATTTTATTTTATCAAACAAATTTATTCATATCTAATAGCTTCTATGGGAGAAAGTGAAGCTGCACGTTTTGCAGGAAAAACTCCAAAAATTATTCCAATAGCTGAAGAAACAACAAGTGCTACTAAAATTGCAATTAAATTAAGACTTGCTGGGAAGAATATTCTGATGATGGCAACAATAATTGCAGATAAAACAAGGCCAACAATTCCACCCAACAACGAAAGGATAATTGATTCAGACAAAAATTGAACAAGGATATCTCTTTCTGTTGCTCCTATTGCACGCCTTATTCCAATTTCTTTGGTTCTCTCGGTAACTGTTGCATACATAATATTCATAATTCCAATTCCTCCAACAAAGAGAGAGATTGAACCAATTGCAACTAAAATGGTATTAATAATTGCAAAGATTTGATTAATTGAAGAAAGAATTTGAGACTGTTCAGTTACTGAAAAATCATCTTCTTCATATCTTTTTAATAGCGCTTCTTTCGCTGCTACTTTAACAGTTTGAATTGTTTTTTCTGATGAAGCACCCAAGTAAATTGTAAAAAAAGTTTTATCAGGATTTATATTTCCAAAAGTTGCAGTGTATGGAATAAATGCACTACTATCCATTTCTCTATCACCTTTTTTCTTAACAACTCCAATTATTTGATACCTTTGATCATTTGCTTTTATAGTTTTACCAACTGCCGATTTTGGATCAATAAATAAATCTTCTGCTAAAGTGTAACCCAATACAGCTTTTTTAGATTTTCCCAATACATCTGATTTGGAAAATTCTCTACCATCCATAATTTCAAGATTTAAAAGATTAAAAACATCCTCACTAGTAGCCATGACAGAGCCTGCTGCTTTTTCTTTCCCCGTTTCAAAAGTTAAACTTTTCATAAACATGGGAACCACATAATTAACATCGGGTACCTTGCTCAAAGTTCTAACATCTTTTTCATCAAAACTGGCTCCACCAGCAAAGCCAGCTCCAAAATTTCCCCCAGCACCGCTTCCTTCTGAAAAAACATTACCTGGAAAAATAATCAGTAAATTTGCCCCCAAACTTTCAAATTGTCCCTGAATATAATTTTTTAAACCAAGACCCAGTGCAATTAATAAAACCACAGATAAAACTCCAACCATTATTCCCAAGGAGGTTAAAAATGTACGAATTTTATTTCTTCTAAAATCATCAAATGATGCCTTGATTAGATATTTATATTTTTCCATATTTATTTATAAGTATTTATTAACTATTTTTCCATCTTTAATGTATATTTTTCTTTTTGTTCTATCTGCTACATTTTTTTCATGAGTTACGAGTACTACAGTTACACCAATTTTTTTATTCAAGTCTTCCAAGATATCTAAAATTTCATCTCCTGTTTTGCTGTCTAAGTTTCCAGTGGGCTCATCAGCCAAGATTAATTCAGGTTTCATAATTAAAGATCTGGCAATAGCGACACGTTGTTGTTGACCTCCTGAGATTTTATTTGGATAAAAGTTAAGTCTTTTACCCATTCCAAATTTTACAAGTAATTCTTCTGCTCTTTTTGTGGGATCAAAATCCAATTTGCCTTTAAAATACATTGCAGGTAGGGCAACATTTTCAAGAACTGTTAACTTGTTTATTAGATTAAATTGCTGAAATACAAATCCAACATATGTGTTTCTGAATCTTGATATTTGATCATCGTTAAATGATAAGATATTTTTTCCGTTTACTTCAAATTTACCCGAGGTTGGTTTATCGAGAAGTCCAATTATATGCATTAATGTGGATTTTCCAGATCCTGAAGTTCCTAAAATACTTACATACTCTCCCTTTTTAATAATTAATGATGCATTATCAACCGCTTTTACTTCGTCATCCCCCAAAGAATAAGTCTTGTATACATTTTGAAGTTTAATCATATACAGTCTGGCCCTCATTAATTTCACCTATTATTTCAATTGTATCTTCTGATTGGAGTCCAGATGTAACGTATACTTTTCCATTCTTTGAATTTGTTTTTACATATTCTCCCGTTTTATCCTGTTTCAAAAAATTTGTCGGAATATAAAATGCATCGTTTTTTTCTGAGACAACAAATTTTGCA
>Ga0208375_1004628_pt1 | contig 10677 bp, 11 predicted proteins | sample RifOxyD1_FD_184038 | JGI IMG/M metagenome (GOLD analysis project Ga0208375, IMG submission 184038) | Soil microbial communities from Rifle, Colorado - Rifle Oxygen_injection D1 (SPAdes) | ecosystem: Environmental > Terrestrial > Deep subsurface > Rock core/Sediment | place: Rifle, Colorado...
TGAGCTCCTCTGGAGATAATGCAAAAAATTCGTTTAAAGCAAAATTTCCAGAAACGGTTAATTCACAATGATCACAACCCAATTTTTTGGGCATTAATGGTTTTTGGCAAGATGGACATTGGATGTTTGAATTAATTTTCTTCATATTTATGCAATTTAAATTAAATATTTTAATATTGCAATTGAAATTTTTAATTAAATGATGATTTTTTATAGCTCAGCGAGTTATTTATAATAAAATTTGCATTTCACCAAAACGCTTTAATTTTTTAATCTCCACAAAACCTAGCTTTTTAACGAGGGCAATTGACTTCAAATTCTTTGCCTGCGTTTCTGCTAATATTTTATCAATTTTTTGACCTTCAAACATATATTGAATAACCATCTTCATCGCTTCGAGCATAAATCCCTTACCCCATGCACTTGATATAAGCTGGTATGAAATTTCCAATTCATCAGAATCATGATGTTTACCTATCTCAATAATCCCAATAAATTTTTGGCACTTGTCTCTTAAAATCCACATTTGTTCTGACAGTTCTCTTCTTATAAGACGTTCAGCTTTATCACAGGCCAAGTTATAATCCAAGGCCCCACCAAGATATTTTCGAACTTGTGAGCAGGTAAAAAGATTTACCAAATCTTTAAAATCATTTTTTGAGACACTTTCGAAAATAATTCTTTCTGTTTTCATATTAATTTTATGCACTAAGTTTAATTTTGCAATTAAGCCCGGCTCGAATAAGTTGATCTTGAAGCACATATTTAGCAAAAACTTCGGGGCTATCCTTTAAAAGTTTAGCAAAACGAACCGCCCTTTCAACACTTACACTTTTGCGTCCCTTTTCAATATCGCATAAATCCTGTTGAGAAATATCTAGAAGTTTTGCAAAATTTTTTTGAGAATGACCTTCTGAATATCTGATAGAACTTAACATTTCACCAAATGAAACATGTCCATATAATTCTTTAAAAAAATCTTTTGCTTTTGTGTTGTCCATATAGCCTCTAATAGTCTGGGCATAAGGTAGTCCCATTAATTCCACAGTATCTTGCCACCTCATCAACTTCAGACCCAGGTATTTAGGAATTTTTTCAATATCTTTCTGAGCCTGCTTGGAAATTGTCACCAAGTATTTCTTCAAATAACACTCTCCCTTAATAATACACTTATTTAGTGTATTATACAATAGTAAAACTTAAATCTTATTTTATATAAGCAACTACTATCACAAGTTTAAATATGTAAATTATTGATCTATTAACCAACAAAACAATCTAGAAATTATTTTTGATTATTTAGCTAACAAATAAGTAGTATGTTTAATACCCTAATGCATGGGACTCCTCTACTTTATGGTACAACTTTCATGTTAGTGGGAGCACGAAGGGCAGGAGTGCTAGAACCGCTGATCTGCCACACGTGAATTTGAGGAGATTCTCCATAATCAAAAGCTGCATATATCCTGCGTGTGTTTGGATCATAGGCAAGACCGGAATAAGCAAATTTTCCACAACTATCGCTCGGGCCAGCTAGTGTCCACCACCCATAGGGCTGTATTTGATAGGGTTGTTTAGATCCGTTTTTTACGGCCAATAGATCATTGGCATCAAAGGCAGTAACCTGACGCCTGTATGGTTTTGCACCTTCACCACCTCCACCTCCACACCCCCCATCATCTTGTTTGTATGTTGGTGCGCCATATCCATGTCTTGCAACAAAGAGTACAGACCTAGTTCCAGATGGGAAAACAATACCGGCATTGTTTTGATCTGCCCGAGAAAAAAGATTATTGGCAGAATTGGGATTTGCAAGCATATGATCTGGATAATCAAAATACATCAACGGTGTACTGGGAATTGGAGACTTGACACCCACGTCATTAGGATTGAAAACATAGAAAGAAGGACCATTCGAGCACATACTATTGATTGACATAACGCTATTGCCAGTAAAAGCTGAGCCGCCAAGAAGGGTTTGCCATTCTGGTGGGATTAGTCCCATATAACCGTTAGCAAACTGAGCCGAGTTTATGTTCGCCAATCGGCTAAATGAACTGAATCCACTAACATTCAAGTTGCCAACGGCATGAGTTGATCCCGTACCGTTGGTGTCGTATGGGATTAGTTTTTGTACAATTAATCTGTCATTGTAAACAAGCGCACCGGCAAGATTGGTTGTACCTGAGCCAACGGATCCAGGAATATTTACAGGTGCCTGAATCAAGGTAGCGGTTCCCCCGATAGGATTAGGGATAGCTACACGGCCCAGAGACTGGTTATATATATGACCTCCCACGTATAATTCCTTTCCATCTGCACTAACAGTAAGCCCCATTCCACCATAATCGAACGACTTGGGATCACTGCCATATGCAGGCTGTGGCAACTTGAATGAACCTATGTAAGTAATATCCGGGCCGTGAAGAAGCGGCTGCGTTGTTGGATCAGCGGCATAAGCGAAAGGTGATACCACCAGTAACGCTATCTAACTGAGCTATAATAGTGGGGATAAAATATCTTTAATCATTTGATATTTTTAAGATTTGCATCAAACAGCTGGGAAGTTTGCTAGGAAACCCGGTTAATTACCAGAAACTATAGACATCTTGTTTAATTCATCCCCACGCTTGTAGAGCAGTTTAGAGACAAGTTGATGGTGATTAGTGCACTTGCCTTTGATTAACTTGATGCCTTTCCTCATTATGATGTTCCTGACTTTGCATCTGTAAGTAGGCATAGTCATTGATGCCACTTTGAATAGTATTAAAATATATTTTATTTTCTTCAAAACTGATCATCTTTAAAAGCGCCCAAGGCAAACAAACCTTCTCTCCACCTTGTGTTGAAATCATAAAACAATGAATATTCCATACGCTTGTATCAATTATAAAATCTAGAAGTTTACCCCCCAGTCCATCATTAAACTGAGCGGTATACCCATTCACCACTCTGGTGGTTCTCAAATGTGGATCAAAAAAAGACCCATCCGGGTTCTTAGGTTCTATAAGAAAATATGTCTCATGCTTTGGATTAGAAGGTAAGACTTCCGAACCCATATAAATTTCCCAATCATAATGTTCATGTTGATGGGCCTTTCTTTGCTCAATGATCGGCTTTTCGTTATGGGCCAGCGGACTCTTCTTTAATTCATCGCTTGTCTTTTCAACGTACAAAGTGTGATCAATGTCATTTATTCTTGTGAGTTCAGGTTTTATCAGAATCTTTTTGTGAATAAAAACTTTTACGACATCAACCACAATATATTTAATATTTCCGGATTGATCATCAAAATAAAATTCGGCAATATGTCCGAGCGGACCATCTAAGGCATTAATAGGTTTTTGAATAAAAGAATTGGCATTTTTCAATGTATTCACAAAACACCTCACAATCTTTTTTCATGTCGCTTAAGTTGGGTGTTCAATTAACCAATGTTATTACTTAAATAGACTGGAATTATGGGTTGAATCCCATAAAAGATTTAGATTATCTTAGATATCATCCCCATTGTGGTAGACCAGTTTAGAATTATTCAATTTCCAACTTGATGATACCATTAACAGCCGCGTTAAAATCGTCAACAGTAAATTCGCTATCACGCGGAGAACGACATAAGAGATTAAACCGAAAATCGGGTTTTTGAAAATGAATATAATAGAGATTATTAGTAGAGCTAGTGGCCTTAGTAATATGACTTACTTCTAAAACTTCACCTTTTCCTAAAATATAGGGTGTTTCAAAACCTTTGTGAGAAGACAAATTAAAAGCAAGCGTACAGGAATTTTCTTGCGAGTTGTACGTCACATCTTTTACATCTTCAAACGTTCCATCTTTTAACAAAACTGCAACTTGCCAATAAAACGGTCTTCCATTAACTGTTCGAGCAAGTTCGGTAAGATCTTTTCGATTAGGAAATTGTATTGGAGTTAAAATCTTTAGAGTTTTGGCTTCAAATACATTTAAACTGGTTAAATTATTGGGATCCACGGCAACCGACAATGAGTTATTTGCGTCGGTGTTACTTGAAGTAACAGTAATTGAAAAATCCGCAAACGCGCATATCGATACCAAAAAAAAGCCTGCCATTAAAGATATGATTTTCATTTTAGTCCCCTTCAAAGCTTAAATATTAGCCCATTTTTAACAAAATATAACACTATGCATTATTTATCAACAAATTTATTCTGTTTATGTAATTTTTACTAGTATATTTGGCATTACCCGTTAATTTTGGACTTTAAAAAAGGAAGCTTACTTATTTTTTTAGAAAAATTGATTATGGAAAAAAACATTTTTGCAATAACGTCTCTTTCATTTCGTAGCAAGTTGCTTTCATGAGCATGAGCTTTAATAAGAAAGGCAATTTGATTTTTTTTGATATCCGTCATATTGATAAACTTTGCTCCATATCCAATAATGTTACGAATCTCAGATTTATGTACGGTTATGGCCTGAAATTTGAAATCATCGGCTCCAATTGTAAATTTTATTATAATTTCAGTATTAACATTAATATTCGCAACGTTAGAAACAAAGACTCCTGATTTTGAGATATCAACTAATTGACTATTGTTTCCAACTTCTTCCTCTCCTTTAAAGACTCTCACCGCTATAGCACTTTTATAGCGAGGATCTGTCTCCCAAAAACGCAAAGAGGTATTAATAAACACAAATCGAATACTGGAAGTTAAAAAATAAAATAAAAGCACTAAGTGAAGTAGAAAAAAGAATAAGTTCAAAACAACAGGAAGGTTGTACTGATTAAATTCTCCAACAAGGAATATGCTTCCATGAATAGATACCATATACACTTCGACTAAGATAAAAAACAAATAACTCCACTTTTTGGCCACATAAAGGACAATCCCTGTTACTGGTAACAAAGCAAAGGTTAAAATAAAATCTAAATTTGAAAGTTTATAGTATTGATACTCTAATAATATATACCAATTAACCTTTTCCCATAACGAAGAAAATAAAACTTTAGCTGCCGGTTCAAGGCAATATAAAATTGTAATTAATATTATAATAAGAGGTCTAGTACGCATTATCTTCGCTTCTGGTTATGGTTTTTGTATTCATTGAATTCATTTTGTATTTTTTTAATTTCATTTTGCTGTTGTTCTTGGATCTCTTTTTTTTGTTTTTCAAATTCGCTGGAACTTATGATTTTACTTTGAAACTGTAATCTTGTAACAGCAATTTCATCCATCGTTTTTTGTGCAAGATTGCCAAGCTCACGATGCATTAATGATTTTTTCACTATAATGGCATCATTGAAATTATAAGACATCAGCGGTTTCCCACAACCGACTAAGACAAAAAGGATGAATAAACAAATAATTTTAAGCATATACATATAAATATTATATCAAGATCTTTAATTGGTCTCGTTATTTCCGCCAACTAACGTAATGCGTTATGCATAATTTACACAGTGCTTTGATCTCATTTAAATTTAGGGCTATTTATCTTGCAACATAACGTTCGCTTCTCAAAAGATAAGAAGCTATTTATTTAGGAGAAATTTATGAAAAGCCTCATCCCATCCGCTATACTAAGCCTTGCCTTAGCAACAGGTGTATTTGCCACAACTCAAGATTTCAATGGAACTGGCATTGATGGCCAACCTTGTTCAGTCAAAATTAACCGTGAAGGCAATCAAATACAATCAATTGAACTTGAAGGGGCAACTGAAACTTTTGAATTATTATCGGAAAACGGTAGTGATTATGGTTCATCTACCGAAATAGATGAAAACGGAGCTTCCAAAATGCTCGAATTACTCCAGGCCAATAACCAGATGTTTGCTTATATGACTGTTTCTAGCATGCTTTTTCGTAAAGGCGAAGTTATTAACTTCAACTCCAACAATGTGCCTCGAACCAACGAAAACAGCAGCAGCGGTTGGTTTAACATGACCTTTTCGATGGATTTAAATTATGACAAAGCAGGAAATATTAAAGAAGTAAAAGCAAAATCTAAAATGAAAACAGCACTGGTATTTACTCTTGCTTCACAACTTTTTACCTGTAAATAAAACGAACCGCCCCCCCCCCCAGCAATGTTGGGGGCTTACCTCTAATGACAATTTACAACGTTCTCTCTCCTGCTCCACCTGCTGTGCATATCACTTGACGAAGAACTGCATTAATCGGTAAAACATTAGTGGGGAATCTGGAGAAATAAAATGAATAATTTAAACGTAAGACCCACAATAGATAAGCAAATTAAAGAAGATATCATTCAGCTAATAGAGAAATATATCACTATTTTGCACAAGATGGGGCACACCAATGTAGTTGGTTCATACTTAGATTATGAAATCATAAAAAATCAAATTGACGACAAATGTGCGCAAAAATTAATTAGCCATTTAAAACCCGCCATGACCACTATATCGAATCTCGAGTTTGAACAAGAAATAGATATCTACGATCAAAAAGAAAGTTTTTATCTAAAAAGGTTTTTATTTTTAAATAAACTGCACACTGATTACAATCTTGATGAGATTCTTGATGAAACGGATGTAATCGAAATATATGACGTTAACCACATTCAAATGTATAGAAGTTTTAACTTTTTTCAATATTGTTCATATAGTTTTGAAGAAATCTTTACCAACGAATGGTGGCGACTTTTTCAAAGAAGCATATTTGTTACCAAAAAACTAGTTGAAGTTGGAGTGAATGCTATTAATAATCAAATTAATGAGATTCAATATGTCAATTGTCCTGATCATTGGGTCGATGAAATATATTCAAAACACAACTTTGGTTGTTATGTAAGACAAAAAATCATTGTTCCTTTATTAAATGAAAAAAATATGGTTAAGGCCGTAATGACTCCATTTTCTGTTTTAAAATACCGTGATCAAAATGGTCACATTTTCGATGTAAAAAAGACCGCCATTCACTAAGCTGCAAATTTTGATAATTTATTGCTAGATTCTTCGGTAGGGATATACCTTCCATTAGAGAGGATGTGATTGGGATCAAAGATTTGTTTTAATTTCATCAACGTACTGGCATAGTCTTTCTGAAAAGTAATGGTGTCCATCATATCAATATTGTTTCGATAAGGTAAAAGATTTAAATCTATCATGGTCTTATTCATTTCTTTGATACATTTATGCGCATTCTCTACTTCAGAAGCATTATGTTTATTAAAGGCAACACTAATAACTCCTTCCATGATATCTGCTTTAATAGCGTTTAAAGTAATCGCTGGTACCAAATAAAATTTACTTGCGACCTGCATAGTAGTTCTTAGCAGAAGCGAAATATCATACTGAGTATAATTACTCATGGGCGTAAAATATAAAAAGCCACCATCACCGCACCTATCAATATCCAAATCAAAAAGAGATTTTTCGTTACCTGGCATCACCCAGTTAATACTTGGTAAAGTAAGATTAGTTGGATTTCCGCAGGTTAAATCCCCCAGTTCATCAGTTGCATATATAAAAGCTTTTAATTCATTAAAAAAAGGAAGTTTCTTTATAATCTTTATTAACGTCTTCTCTTTGGCCCCAATGAACTGCAATTTTGAACTGGAAGGGGTAATTTTCTTTAAATATTTCGCCCCTAGATTTATTTGCGCATTTATCCCGCGAAGATTTCCGGCAACAAACCATTCTCCGTTGAATTGTTTGTTGAAAATATGAAGAATTTCTTCTCGACTTTTTTCTTGCTGGATATTTTGGAAATATTTCCAAAGTAAAGGCGCCATTCCAGGATAAAAGCGCTCTTTATTAAAGATATGAGGAATACAATTAATAAGATTATTTTCCAGAAGTGGCTTAAGGGATGAAATAAATAAAAAAAGATCCTTTTCGTTTTTCAAAGTGACGCAAAAAGATTTAGCATTAAGGGTACGTTTAATTAGCTTTATTTTTGCTTGAGTGACAATCCCAAAATTGGATTGAAAAAAAAGGCCATCTAGTGATGGACCGATACCCCATGGATAATTACTGGTGTTTTTATCATTTAAGCTGCTAAAACCGGTATTAATTGTATTACCATTTGGTAACATTACTTCAAGCTCACTAATATTTTCGACTCGTAAAGAGTTATAAGCTATACCTCGTTCCAAAGCGTTACCGATTAAACTTGAATCAGCACTAGAACCGGTTACATCAACAAAATAAGGAGTATTTTTTAAAGCATTGGCCAATTGTTCTTGAGTTACTCCAGGTGTAACGATAGCATGACCATTTTCCAAATCAATATCCAAAATAGAATTAAAATCTTTCAGATTAACCACGATGGTATCATTCTCACTTGGTAGACTCGATCCAAACCCCCAGTTTTTCCCACAGGAAATCGGGTAGATTTTAACTAAATATTGATTAGCAAATTTTAAAATAAATTGAATTTCTTCTTTATTCTTCGGGTAGATAATATATGGAACATTTCGAACAATCCCTGAAACATCTTTTAATGGAGCATCTAGCTTGCTTACTTTAATATTTTTTTCGCTGACGCTTTCTATAAATTTAGACCAGTTGTTCATTAGGCAGACCTTTTAAAATGAATTTTATCCTCGGAATTTAAATATACTAATTTTTCATTCCATAAATTTTTTACTTGCTGTCTAATAATGTCGTTGGGATAATTAATTTGAGAATTTCGTTTTAAATAAACCAAATCAACAGGTGTATTATAAAGGTTGATATTTTTATCGGTTGCAGAAAAACCGATTTTTTCAGCGGCTTCAGCAATCCCAACATCACGCCTTACGGGGGCTATGATTGCATCACAATTAGTGAAATCTGCAAATAGTTGCATACCAAGATAACTAATTGCTAAAAAATAAGATTGACCAATTATAGTTCTCCTATAATTTGGATGTACAATCAATGACTCCATGGTCATGGCAAGTTTTATATTCTCTTGCTCCATAACCGAAAAAAACTTGTCATTAAAATTATTCTTCAAATAAGAATGCTCTCGCATGGCCTTTGAAGATAAATTGAAAATTGAATAGAGGTGAATTGCAATAATATCAGTTTCATTTTTTATAATAGGAATGAAATTCTGTCTAAAAAAGTCATCCGGGGATGCTTTTTTTTCAACCCCATTACCTTTAAAAGTACTGTCCCAAATATTTTTCCATAAAAAGTATGCTTCATCCAATAAAGAGACCACTTTGGGATCAGCATCTGGGGAAGTAATCTTACCTGGCAAAATTATGTATTGAGATTTTGAAGTATTCATAAAAATCTCGTCGTAAGTATTGATGTGTAACTTTAGTTGATAGCAATTTAATAATTATTTAAGAAATTAAAGAAAGTTAATTCGTTTGTTAACTGGGTCAGCAAAATGGGGATGATTTTAATCCAGCATTGCGTAATAATTATAGTTTTGTCAAACAAATTTAAACTGTTATGTTAGCAAAATTTTAACTTATTAAAAAACTAAGAATAATTTTAAAATCATCCCCATCGTAATGAGTCAGTTAGTAGACGTTGCACGTTATTTGCTTTATAAATACTCCATGCAAAATCCCAATCCTAATACAGCTAATAGTATTCAGCTTCCAAGTAAGCCAGGACCATTTGTTCTCTATTTTGTTAAAAAATTTAGATGGATGTTGCTGTTAATGATATTTTTTGAAACAGGCCAGGCGACTTCACAAATTTTACTTCCCTACGGCGTAAAAAAAATCATGGATGCCGTAGCTAGCTTAACTCCAGGACTTAGCGAAACTCAGATTTGGGCCAATCTTAAGCCATCTATTTTTTCGTTTGTTATCTTTAGTCTTGGTATTTTATTTTTCAGCCGGGCAAGTGGATCTTGTATCCCTTTTGTCGGTCCAAAGATGAGAACCAAAGTACGTTTTTCCCTTTATCAGTATTTGCAACAGCACTCCCACCGCTTTTTTAGTACTAACTTTGCGGGCTCTTTGAGTAATCGGATTTCCGAAGTTTCCTTCGGCGTAAATCATTGTATTTGGTCAATTCTCTTTGATTTTTGGCCAGTTTTTATAACCTTTAGCGTTTCTATTTTCTTACTTACTCAAATTAATCACCAAATCGCACTATATTTATCTTCATGGATAATCATCTACGTAGGCACATCATTATGGCTGGCCACAAAATGCCGTAAATATGCCAAACTTTTTGCTGCTGCCAGAAGCACCGTGAGTGGAAAAATTGTAGATGCCGTCAGTAATATTCTCAATACCAAAATGTTTTGTCGCCAGGATTTTGAACAAGATCATCTCATGGATCATTTAAATCATGAAATTAAAACCGCCAAAAGAACTATCTGGTTTAACGAGCGAATGAGATGGTTTCAATTTATCGCCGCTTTACTTCTCCAAGTCGGCATGATGGGACTAGCGGTTAAAATGTGGGTAAATGGATCTATCACTGTAGGCAGTTTTGCTATGGTCACCAGTCTATCTTTAGTTATCATTAACGACGCTCGTGGTTTGAGCCGACGATTTTTGGAGTTTTTTGAACATGTAGGAAGCATGTCCGACGGTGTAAGCATCATCATCCGTCCTCATGAAATTATGGATGCTCCAAATGCTAATGAATTAAAAATCAAAAATGGTGAAATCAATTTTAAAAATGTTTCTTTTTCTTATGGGCCAGGGATTGATATTTTCAAAAATTTCAATTTAACCATTCGTCCTGGTGAACGAGTAGGATTGGTCGGATTTTCG
>Ga0208375_1004631_pt1 | contig 10668 bp, 11 predicted proteins | sample RifOxyD1_FD_184038 | JGI IMG/M metagenome (GOLD analysis project Ga0208375, IMG submission 184038) | Soil microbial communities from Rifle, Colorado - Rifle Oxygen_injection D1 (SPAdes) | ecosystem: Environmental > Terrestrial > Deep subsurface > Rock core/Sediment | place: Rifle, Colorado...
CACCGCTTAATTCCAATAAATCCCCTGATAATGTAACCATTCTTGTTGTTCCAATCCCCACTTCTCTTGCAATGTCAATATCTTCGACAACCATTGTATTTCCAAAGACATAACTAAAAATATTTTATTAGATACTTCATAATAAGATATTTCTAAAAAGTAACCAAATGCTCCAAGTACTAAAACATCTATTCTTGTTTGCAACAACATACCTAAATTTTCAACACCCAATATTGAACTATACTTCCCAATCTCCTTCATCACACTCTTATTTAACTTAAAGCTAAACTCCATATATCCTAAACCTAAACCAATAAGCAGAACAAAATAAAAAATACTTTGTGAAATCAATGCTCCAATTAAACCATAGCTTTTGATTAAGAAATAAACCATCGGAATTGAAATAATACCTATAATAAGAGAGATAACTGCAAGTTGTTTAAATCTCTTTAATCCTCTGTAAATTCCATCATAAAGAGAAGTCATAGGGGCTAGGAAAATTAAAGGCAAAAGATATAAGACATAAATATACTTGTCTTTCAAATATAATGGGCATATTAGAATAGTTAAAAGAGTTATAATTAAAGTTAAAACTAAAATAACAATTCCTGAATTAAATAATACGGATTTTAGTTTATTTTTATCTGTTACATTATATTCAGCAACATATTTGGATGTTGCTGTTGAAATACCAAAATCTCCAAATATAATTAAAAAGAATATAATCGCAAGCGCATAGTTATAAATTCCAAATTCATAAGGTGAAAGGAGCTTTGCGCACAAAATAAAGATAAGAAAAGTGATTCCTTGCTTTCCAAATACCTGCAAAGATCTCCAGATAAAGTTGTGAATGGTTTCTTTGTGTTCTAAATAAAATAAATTCATGTTATTGATTCATGTACCTTAATAAATTAGATGGGGTGAATTTAATAATTATTCCAAGTATCGTCTTTCCGAAAAAAGTAGCTAAATAGTAAATAAAAAACTTATTAAAATAACCATATTTATGAAAATAAACATTACAATATTTTTTTGTTTTCTTAAAATTATTCAATGCAAAATAAGAAATTATATTAGACTCTATAACTATTTTATTATCAGACATATTTAAATCTAAATCAAATATCTTTTTGGAATCAAATTTATCATACTCATCTTTTCCATATTGCAATCTTTGGTAATAAAATTTTTTAACTTCTTCTAAAAATAATCTTTGATAGGCACGATTTAATGAAGAAATCGAATTTGGTCTAATTCTACATTTTAATACATAAGAAGAAATATTGGATATTAACTTACCTCTTGATAAAATATTCAAATAAAAATCATAGTCTTCTACATAACGCATCTTATCGCGATAAAAAATTTCTTTAGTATTTCTAAACATTATTGATGGATGAAATAATGCATTTTTTATTAATAATCTTTTAATTAATCTTTGTCTTTTTTTTATAGGTTTTACTTTCTTTATAACCTTCCCACCTTCATCTATTAGAATAACTCCTCCTGCAACCAAAAAGATTTCTGGATGTTTTTCAAGATAATCATATTGTAAACTAAATCTTGTATTAATAGAAATATCATCATCATCCATTCTCGCAATATACTTTCCTTTAGCAATTTTTAAACCACTATTTAGAGACTTAATTAATCCCGAGTTAATTCTATTATTAATTAAAATAATTCTTTTATTTTCTTTCTTATATCTCTCTATGATCTTTAAAGAATTGTCGGTTGAACCATCATTTATAATAATAAATTCAAAATCCTTAAATGTCTGATTCAAAATAGACTCAATTGCTTGGGATAAATATCTCTCTCCATTATATACAGACATAATAACTGATACCTTTGGTAAATTTTTCATCTCTCCAACTCCTTATACCCTCTCAAAACAATTTCTTTTAATTTTATAAATGAAAACTCTTTTTGCACAATTTCTCTAGCTTTTTTAGCTTTAACTTTTCCTTCATTTGTTAATGCTAATTTTAAACCATTTATAATAGAATCTTTATCTTTCTTAACAATAAATGAACAATTTCTCAATATATTGTGTGCAGGAATATCTGTTGCAACAATTGGTTTTCCAGAAGACATGTAAGTATAAACCTTCATCGGGGTATTGGTTCCCTCCAATCTTGGCGAAATTAAAATATCGGACAATTGCATAATACCCCAAACATAATTCATATCCACTTTTGAGATATAGGTGATATTATTAACTATTTCTTCCCTACCAGTACCAACTATGAAGAATTGAAGTTCGGGCATTATTTTAGCAGTTTCTTCAATTAAATGAACTCCTTGATATTTCTCTCCATTACCAATGTATAAAACTTTCTTTTTATTTAAATAAAAAGATTTCCTTAAGTTATTGGGAAGTTCAGATTTTTCTATTTGAGGGATATCAAAAATTTCTACAAAATTGCAATTTTTATTTATTTCTTCACAATAAGATTTAAAATTAGGACTAATTGCTAAAACCATATCAGAATTTTTAATCATACTCCCCTCAATAAAATTCATAACAAAAGTCAGCTTTGAAAACTTACTCCGGTTAATTTGTTCAGACATAATTGAATCCATATCATAAACAAATTTTCTTCCAATAACCTTTTTTATAAAAACTCCAAATAACCCTGCTTCTTCAACAGTATGGACTGCAAAGTATTTATTAATTATTATTTTCCTCAATACAGATAAAGATAATCCAAAATCTAAGATTATTTTCTTAAAAGAAGGACCTATTTTAATTGAATTAAACCCAAATCCAAAACATCTTGTATGATTAACATTTTTTATTTCCAAATCAGTTCCAAAAGGATATGAAATAAAATCAATTTCATATTTATCACTTAAAATATTAAGAATATCCTTAATTGCTATAGGTGTGCCTCTAATCTCAAAAAAAGGTTCTGGAGCAATAAAAAGAATTTTCCTCATCACCTACCTCCCAATTATCTCCCTAATGTAATACCTTTTTTCATAGGGAGAGTTATTTAATTGGATTTTAATCAGCATATCAATTACAATTCCAAAACTAAAGAAAACAACTCCAGTCAGCATAAGGAAAAATCCAAGAACAAACCATGCATTTCCGCTTAAATCAACATTATAAAATATTTTATCAATTGCCAAAAATGACTCAATAATAAAACCAACTAAAAATGAAAAAATCCCCAACTCCCCAAATATATGCAAAGGCCTTTGTGAATATTTTTGTATAAACCAGATATAAATCAAATCAATAAAACCTCTTACTGCTTTATTATATCCATATTTTGTCTGCCCATTAATTCTTGGTCTATGATTAACTTCAATTTCACCTATTCTAAACCCTTTCCATCTTAAAATAGCAAGAATATATCTGTGCATCTCACCTCCAAGATCAAGAGTTTTAACAGCTTCTTTTTTATAAACTCTCAATGTGCATCCAGTATCATGAACATCATCTTTTATCAAAAACTTTCTCAATAATCTCCCAATCCTTGTTAAAATTTTAATTCCTGATTTATCCTTCCTATTTTTTCTCCATCCAGCAACAACATCTAAATTATCTTTTTGCATTTTTTCAAGCATTTTAGGTATATCTTTAGGATCATTCTGCAAATCACCATCCATTGAAATCACAATCTTTCCCTGGGCAATTTTAAAGCCAGCATCAAGCGCAGTTGCCTGCCCATAATTTCTATTAAGTTCGATAACCACAACATCCTTTAATTTCCTTAATTCAGCAAGAGAATTATCCCTAGAACCATCATTAACATAAATAATTTCATAACTTCCAATTTTATTCATTACATCTCTTATTTCTTTATCCAGTCTTTTAATATTCCCTTCTTCACCATATATTGGAACTACTATTGAAAAATCAAATTCTCTCATTGCAATACGCCTCTGTGACATTATTTCCATTTTAAGATTTTTAAGTTTAATTTCTTTTACTGAAACCCAGTAATGACACCTTTTTAAACCTTGCGATTTTGAAGTAATTTAGTAATAGTAACAAATTGTCATAGACAATTTAAATAATTCTTCACAAAAGAATAATAAATTTCTCAAAAAAAGCTTAGCTTTCTGAAGCTTTTTTTAATCCTAAGAAAATTATTAAAATAATCCCTCCCCCCTTATTTTAGTTAAAACTGGTTCTTTAGTTTCTTTTGTTATTTTTATCTATTAAACCAATAATCAAAGAATTCATCTCCATCTCGAGAATTTTCATCTCCATAATTACTGACAATGATTCTGCCAGTTATTACTGAACCTGTTGTTGGAGCTGGTTCTGCTGTTGGTGTAGGCGCAGGAGTTGTTGTAATTGTTGGTTCAGAACTTGGTGTTGGAGCAGGAGTAGGTTCAGGAGTAGGTGTTGGTGTTGGAGCAGGAGTAGGTTGCTGAGGTTGTATAGGCTGTTGCTCTTGTGGTGGCGCTGAAGGACATACCCAGTTTCCATTCTGACAAAAAGGAGCACCATTAGGCGCGCAACTTGGAGCCTGTCCAGAACAAAAATTCTCTTGATTTTGATTTGGTTGTTGTGGCTGGTCTATTCTATTCGCCGGTTGCATTGGTTCTTGTCTTACTTGTCTTGCTCCTCCACAATCTTCAGGACAAGCAAAAGAATTCATTTTTTCATAATCATCACAAACACTATCAGGACATTTTATCCCAGATTTATCTCCAGCTTCATACTGGCCTGGTTGTTGGTTCACGCTGTTTTGACTTCCTTGTCCAATACATACAACCCAAGGACATCCATTTCTATCTTCAACATTAGCACCTTGTCCTCTATTTTTACAATCTTGTTTTAAATTTTCAATTTGTTGTTGTGACTGACATCTTTGCCCCATTTGATTAGCTTCACCCTCATTAACACAAATTATTATTCTTTTTCCGCCTTCATATTCTAAGATTGTATTCATTCCTTTATTTTTACATTCTTGTCTTGCTTTTTCTTCTTCTGGAGTTATTTTCTCTTTAGTATTTTGATCTATTACTCCTTTCTGAGCAAAATCTTCCCTAAAATTTACTTGTGCATTATTATAAAACTCTTCAAAACATTTCATTTTTTCATTAGCATCTTGTATTGCCTTGCAATCTCTATTAAACTTTGGAGCATATTTTTGAGAACCCTGAATTTGCCCTCCTTGGTTCATTAATTCCCTGCATTTTTTCTCATCATCTCTGCTTTCTCCAGTTATTCCAGCATCAATGCATTCTTGAGGAGACTTAATACTAAACATAATTTTTGCGCATTTTCTTGCGCCATCTTTATCAGAAGCAACTATTCCAGCATCTGAACATTCTTTTGGAGGATTTGACTTAAACATTATCTCTCTGCATTTTAATTCATCTTCTTTTGATTTTCCTGTTAATCCTGCATCAATGCATTCTTGCGGAGCATTTAAACTAAACATAATCTTACCACATTCTTCAGGAGTTGTTGCTTTTTTTTCTTCACATTCTGGAGGCATATACATATTCATTTCAGATTTCATATATTTACTTTCAACTTTTTTAAAAGTAGAAACTAAATAATCAGGAAGTAAATCAGTAGGATCATTTCCAGAACTAAATTCTTTACAGGCAATTTCATCCCCGCTATTGCATTTTACTGCAATTGCGCTTTTTTCTAAACAAAAATCTTCAAATTTCTGAACCCCCATTCCCTTGCAATCGCAATCTTTAGGATTTTCAAAACACTGAGATAATTTATCAAAAAATATTTTTGCTTGCGTTTGTTGTTCTGTTGTTAATTCTTTATCCTGCTCTTTCATCCAATTTGGAGAATTATCTTTTGCTCTGCAAGTATCAGAATATTGCAAAGGGTCTAATTGCGCAAGAGCATTGCATAACTCGCTTATTTTAGTCACAAGTTCAGAAGCAGTCCCTATTCTTTTTTCTTGTTCTATATTCTCATTAGATTTTTCTTCTACATTAGTCCAACCCTCATCAGATGCTTTTTCTTTAAAATCATTTAAAACAGATTGAATTTGTTGTGAGCTTTCTTCAACTCTATCTTTTATCTCTGGCGACACTTCTTTCTCAACAATATCTCCATATTTAATTGCGCTATCCAAAACTTTTTGCGCTTGTTCGGGTTTTCCTTCTCCTATCATTACTTTTGCTTCTGCTATTTTCTGCTCTCTGTAATCTAATGCTCTTTCAGGGTCATTACCCACAACAATTTTCTGATAAGTATCTTTAACAAAATATAAGGGATTATCAGGAGTCATTCCAGCCTCAACATTAAATTCTGTTTCACTTTTTGAATTGTCGCCTGCATCGTTTGAAGAAGTTTCAGTTGTAGTTGATGCAATATCTGGATTTGTTGCAGAGTTTGAAGCGGTGTCTGAATCAGGAAGAGAATTCTGCCCAGTAGCATCAGAAGAACTTTCATCTTGAGCAACAACAAGAACAATTAAAGAGAACACTAACATCAAAAAAATACTCATAAGAATAATTTTCTTTTTCATTTCAACCCTCTTTTTAATTATTTCTTGAAGATAAAGCCACTTATAAAACTTTCTTTCTTCAGGATTCTATTAAGTCTCCGACAGATTTATATATTCTGAACTCTTTTATTGAATGAAGGAGGTAAAAAATGATAATATGTTCATTCTGTAAATCTTCAGAAAATATTGTAAAATGTGGTTTTCGAAATAATAAATGTGGCAAAAAACAGAAATATCAATGTAATAATTGCAATCATCTTTTTGTTCCAAATGATGGTTTTTGGAAAATGAAACATTCACCGGAAATTATTGCAGAAGCATTAAGTTGCAAAAAAAGAGGAATGCCTTATGAAGAAGTGAGCAAGCATTTCAAAGAATATAATAGAGCAAATATTAGCGCAGTAACTGTATTTAATTGGGTAAAAAAGTATGGAAATAAATTTGATAAATTTAACAGAAAACAAATTCCAAAATTAAGTGGGAAAATAAATAATGATGAATTTGTTTTCAAAGTGAAAAAAAAAGAAACATTACAGATGGGTAAGCAAAGACAGAAAAACAAAGTTCAGAATAAGCGCTTTATCGTCGATAAAAAGAGATTACGAAAACGGAACTAAAAAATTGTATAAAGATATTAAAGAAAGATGTTATGACCAATTTCTTGCTTCAAAAGAAAAAGGCAATAAATTTAATTTTACAACTGATAAACTTGCTCATTACAAAAAAGGGTTTAACAAATATTTTAGAAATGTTGCAACATTAACGCATGGGGTTTCAATAGCATGCAAAAAACATAAATTAAAACACAATAATAATTGCATTGAAAGAGACCACCAATACAGCAGAAAATTAGAAAATAATGCGCGTGGACACAAATCTTTTCAAGGAATAACAGCACTTTTTTGTTTGGGAGATATTTATTATAACTTTATTGACAAACAAAAATTAGAGAATGAAAAAAGATGGAGAACTCCTGGAGAAAGAGCACGAATAAAATTAAACCTTGGAGATAAATATCAATTGTTGAATATCATAAAATTAGCATCTGTCGATAACTAAGGAGTATCCTTTTTTCAAGCGAGACAAGATTTAGTTATTCATCTAGATAAAAATTTCTATTTGAATTAATATTTATTCTTGTGTTATTTAATTTAAAGTATAAAATATAGCGTAATTCTCAAATGGTAACAGAAACAAAAGATTTATAAACATTAATTATTGTGAAAGAGTAGTAAAAGAATAATAATAGTTAAAATGAAAAAAACTCTAGGAAAAATATCAGCATTGATTGCATCGCTTGCAATTATATCTTTATTGATTATATCGGGCCCAGCAAACGCCTTTATTCTAGGATTAAACGCTGACAAAAGTCATGTTGACGCAGGCGAATATGTTACTTTTGATGTTTCTTTAAAAATAGAATCTGCCGATGGAATAGCTGATGTTCAAAAATTAATACTTGCACTTAATGGTCCAACAAACAGAGAATGTATATTTGATGTCAATGGAAACAAAATATCGGGAAATCTCTGTGAAAACATTATTGCAATAAACAAAATAGATACAACAACACATAATTATGGATATGCCTACGGCTATGGATATAGATATGGATATGGATATTCAAATGGTGAATTAAAATACCAAATAATAATTGATACAGAAGGTTTTTACGCAGGAAGTTACAATCCAATACTTAAAATATTTATTGGAGATGAAATACATACTCAAATAGGAAATCAATTAACAATAAATCAAGCAACAACTTCTAATGGAGAAAATGGCGCAAGTAGAGATGATAACTTAATAAAACCAGAAAATGAAGACAATACAATTTCATTAACTCCCGGTTCAGAATTTGATTTCACATACCAAGATTATAGCCACAAATTAACATTAGATAACTTAAATGAAGATTCAGTTGATTTAACAATCTATTCAGATCCTCAAGCAGTTAATCTGGCAATACCAACACCTGCAGGTGTTGATTTAAATGAAGATAACCAGCAAGACATGGAATTAAATCTCTGGTATGTTGGAAAAGACAGCGCAACAATTAATGTGAATTCAGATGAACCAATAAGATTCACAGAAAATAAACCAAAAGAAACACAAGAAATAATAAGCCTTGGAGCAGAACAAATAAATTTTATTAAAGAAAATTCAATCACAAAAAATAATTTTGGATTAAGCAATTTGCTTTTCGGAAATTCACTGATTAATTACATTCTTTTAATAACAAATGCAATAGTTTTGCTATTTATCGTCGTTGCGTTTATCTTGAGAAGACGATAAAAATATTATTGAAATTCAATATCATAAATCAATTCTTCTGTAGAATAAATCTTAACAACATTTTGTTTTTTTAAATCTTTATCATTGCTCCAAATAGGGCAATTTAACTTTAATGCAAGAGCAAAGTATGGAACATCTCCAACATCGGGAGAAAATTTCAATGCCTTTTTAATTGAATCATTGAAATAATCTTTAGAAAATAATTTAATATTAGCTAAACGCAGTAATTCTATAAATTTTTCTTTTAATAATATTCTATCCACTTTTGCTTTATCTTGTAATTCCCCAATATGTTCTAAAAATTCTCTAATCAAAAAATCAGGAGAGTATAATACAATAAAATCATTTAGTATCAATCTTCTGGTTGTACTATCTTTAATTAAAGCTGAAAATAAAATATTTGCATCAATCACCAATTTCATTTTAAACATCAAGAATCTATGATTCTTGTGGCTTAAAAACTCTTCTAAAGAGTTTTTAAATTAAGATATTTTTTCGCAACAGCTTGTTTAAGCTTCTTGCTAAGAATTATTGAATCTTCTTTTGTAAGTTCACTTTTTGAAAGCAATTTATCCATCTCTTTTAATAAAATAACTTTTCTCCTTATTGCAGCCCGAGCTACTTCACTCCAATTTATTTCTGGAAATTTTTCCATATCTTTTTTTATATCCTCTGGAACTGAAAGAGTTATATTTGTCATTTTAAGTCTGTATGTGTATTATGTGTAAACATGTGTTAGTATTTAAACCTTTTTGTTCTATCATTAATTAATCAGTCAAATATCAAAAAAAATCTCTCCAACTTTTACTCCTTTTTAATATCACAAATTTTAATTTTCACCACTAGCTTCCAATTAATAGTATTTATATACTAGTGCCCATTTTATCTATTATAAAAAAGAGGTTAAATAATAGAATTAAGATGGCTAGGGGTTCATCAAAACTTGTTTCTTTTGGAATCACATCAATCGTATTAGTGCTTCTGATAATTTCAGGCCCTGCGCAGGCCTTTCTTTTAAGTTTAAACATTCAAAATCCAAAAGTTATTCTTGGAGAAACAATAAAATTAAATTTGTCGTCGGAATCAGAACAAGATGAAAATATAAATGTCCAAAAATTTACTTTAGAAATTTCTGGTCCAAAAAATATCACCTGCGAGTTTGATACAAACGCAGAGGATTTAACTGGATGTGAAGGAATAACAATAATAAAAACTTCTGAAGATAATGACAGCAATTATGGATATGATTATGGTTACAGCTATGGATATAGTTATGATTATGGCTATGGAAATAGCGCGCAAATACTTGGCTATGAAATAAATATAAACACTCAAAATTATACTCCAGGCCAGTATAAAGCAAAAATAAAAGCAATATCAAAAGATGATGAATTTGAAACAGAAAGCAAATTTATAATATTCACAAATGATAAAAGTATTCAAGGATGTTCATTCAGAGGTGAAAAAGGAATTCTGCAAGTTGATGGCTTTGCAACTTCAGCCAACAGATTAAATGTAAACATAGCTCTTGAAAAAGCAGTAAAAAGCGAGGGCTATCTATATTCTCAATTAGGAAAACACAGATTTTCATACAAATTTAAAACACAAGGAGTTATATTAAACACTCCAGAAGAAACAGTGATTCTTGTAAATGGAATTTATAAAAATGACAATGAAAAAGTAGATGAAACTGCAACTATAAAACTTGATAAAATAAATAAAAAAATATTTATTTATGGAGAATCAATAAATCTCCAAAATATGAATGCTAAATTCATAAAGAATTGCTGACGACTAAATGTCTCACAAAAAAATATTTCTTTTTAACATTACTTTCGCCTCGCTAACGCTCGGCTCAAATATAATTTGAAAAATTAGTTGCTTTCAGCAAACTAATTTTTCTGATAGATATTTTTTGAAATAT
>Ga0208375_1004634_pt1 | contig 10664 bp, 12 predicted proteins | sample RifOxyD1_FD_184038 | JGI IMG/M metagenome (GOLD analysis project Ga0208375, IMG submission 184038) | Soil microbial communities from Rifle, Colorado - Rifle Oxygen_injection D1 (SPAdes) | ecosystem: Environmental > Terrestrial > Deep subsurface > Rock core/Sediment | place: Rifle, Colorado...
TTGTAAGAAACTTTTTTTATCTTGAGTGTGATTTTATCAAGTGTATAAGATGCTGCCTGCAATACTGCTGAAGTTGCTGGAATAATAAATGACATTTCAATGTTTCCTCTTTTTGATAAAACATTAAAGAGAAACTAGCTTTTAAGTTTTTGGTATAAGTTGCTTTAGAAAGATAAATAGTTTTTAAGATAATATGCAAATCAAGATAATTAGTTCCGATATAATCTTGTTCTATTAAGGATCTTTAATACGCGGTTTTCGGTAATTTACGTTAGGAATTAAGATATATTTTAGAGTATGAGGTGAATTAAAGGGTTAAATAGAAAATAATTGTGGGAATTAGGAGAGCCCCCATTAAATTTATTCTTCTTGAATTTGAGAGAATTGTGAATATGCCTAGAGAAGTGGCTGAAAAAAGGACGAGAATGCCCAAGAGATTTGAAAAGATAATGTTAACAAGCAGGAGAACTGCTAATGTTATTATTGAGAGCACTTTGTAATTTACTTTGTAGATATGTTTTGAAGAGAGTCTTGCAATTTTAATTCCTAAGAAAAAAGAAATGAGGGCAGAGAAGATAATTGCAGCGATTATTATTGCCAAATTTTGTGCAGTAACTGTATTTAGAAGAGATTTTACCGCGACTGCTGCGCCTGAACGGGTTTTGTTTATGACATAGAGAGCTACAAAGTTCAGAGATGTTACAATTAAGTTAATTGCACCTACGAGAAAGAGGAAGGAGCGGGAATCGTGCTCAAAAATTTCAGAGCTGATAACAGCGGCATGCCCTGAGCCTATGCCTGGGAGAAAGGAGCAGAGAGGGGCGGAGAGAGAAGCGGCTAAGGAAGATTTTAAAATTTGTTTTTTAGGGAGTGTTATTTGTTTTAGCGGGGGAGTTTCTTGTTTTGGTAATTTATTGACGGGGTCCTTGAAGCTCACTAACAGAGCAGAGGAGCCGAACAGGCCTGTGAGGAGAGGGAGAAGGGGCTCTTTTATAGGAAGATTAAAAGTTATTAAGCCGAGAAAGCCAGCTAGAAAGAAAACAGAGAGAGGAATTAGAAATTCTTTTTCCCTGAAGACAAGATAGAGAGAAGCGAAAATTAAAATAAAAGGGATAATGGGATAAATTATTCGATTAATTGCTGGAAGGAAGAAAATAAAAATCGGGATAAAAACTAAGACAATTGGGAGAGAGGAAAGAGAGCCGTAAAGTGTCAATACTACTGCTTCATAACCCTTGCCTTGTTTTAAGAGTTGGTGGCCGGGGAGAATTGAGAGGAAAGAATCTTCATCAGGAGCGCCGAGAAAAATTGAAGGGATAAAATCAAGGAAAGAGTGAGTGACTGCCATTGAAACTATAAAAACTGCGAGAGATATTTTTGGAAGAGTGTCCAGAAAGGGAATTGATGTAAGGGAGCCAAGGAGAATTGCTGAAATGAGATTAATATGGATGCCGGGGGCGAGACCTGTAAAGGTGCCAAAAGCTATACCTACAAGCGATGCTAAAATTATTTCTATTAGCATAATAATCAATAACTTAGAAGTTTATATATTTTGTAATTATTTTATCCATCCTCTTACTTCTGGCATATGTAATTCAATAAATTCTATAATCTCTTTTTTGAATTGAGTGTTTAAGGAGATTCCAGTATAATCTGGTTTTTTTGTTATTAATAGCCATCCTATTTTATTCAATTCTTTTATTATTTTATCTAGATTTTGAAATCTTTTGAAATGCTCTAATCTATCATATTTTGCCCCCCAATTTTTCTTTGAAAATGCTAACTTAAACATTAATTGAGCTTTCTCTTTTTCCATATTTTTCTAGAATAATAGAATATTTAAATGTTTCTTATTTTGATAGTTTAAGATGAATTTATAGAAACATTTATAAATAAAGAATTAATTGGATTAACATGGAAGAAAAAAATGAATCTGCATTTTTAGAATATTTTGGAGATACTCCTAAATTAAGATTTCTTAATTTCTTAATTGGAAATCATTTTTTTGATTTTAATATGACTGACATGGCAAAAGAAGCAAATATCAGTTATAATTCTTTAATAAGTTTTTTCCAAGAATTTTTGGATAAAGGAATAATTATTAAGACAAGGAGAGTTGGGAAATCTGATATGTATAAATTGAACCCAGATAATCCTATTTCAAAGAATTTTTTGAGATTTGCTTGGTTTTTAACTAAACAGGATTTGGGAGTTGGGGAAAAAGTTTCTGTTGTTTCAAATTCTATTAATTGATATTCCCAGATTTAATAATTTTTGTATTGGAATTGTAATTAATTTATGACAATTTAGAATTAGAGTTAAATCCTGCTTGGTGTTATGCTTGTGAAGCAACCACAAATAATCCCTGCAAGCAGCCCCAAAAGCAATTCCAATAACATAAATTAATTAGTATTTTACGGCTTAATTGGATTTTGATAGCCCCTTTATTTTTTGTCTTTTGTAATAAATAAATAATCCAATATAAACCATGGCTTCTATTATCGCAATAACGTATTTTATTATCAAGGGGCCTTGACTTATCATCATCGCATATATCAATGCAATTATATTTGCAATCAAAAATATGATAAACAGCATAATGCTGACACTATCGGTTTTCTTTATCTTTATCGTTTTTATTATTTGGGGAACTATCATTATTGAAAATAAGATTGTAGCAATCCAACCAAGCATTTGCGAAGTTTCCATAATTTTATTTTGTATTTCAGGTTTTTAATTCTTTACATTTATTTTTTGAATAGGTTTATAAATAAAAAGACATTTTATTAGATGTTTTATGATAAAGGTTAATAAGAGGTATTTTAAAGAGGGATGGAAAGACTGGAAAAGAGAATTTTTTAAATATAAATATTTTATCTTGATTTTTTTGGCAATAATTGGGATTGCATCATATCTAGATTATCTTTCAGGGACATATGTTTCTGCAGCAAGAGTGGCTGATGTTCCTGATTTAATTTTAGACAACATAAGGCCTTATGATTTTAGTTTTCTCTTTGTTTATGGATATCTTGCGCTTGTTTTTTTGCTATTTTTATACCCCTTGATATTTCATATAAGCAAATTGCATAAGGTTATTGGACAATTCAGCGTTCTTATTGCTTTAAGGTCTTTTTTTATCATTTTTACACATCTTCAGACCCCGCTGGATGCAATACATGCGTCCTTTCCATGGCCGTTTCAAGGGCTTTATTTTTTAAATGATTTGTTTTTTTCAGGGCATGTGGCTGTGTCTTTTCTCGGATTTTTATTGTATAAAGAAAACAAGATAAAGTATGTTTTTCTTATAGGGGCAATATTAATGGGCATTGCAGTTTTGGGAATGCACCAGCATTACAGCATTGATGTTTTTGCTGCGTTTTTCATAACTTACGGGTCTTATAAAATCGGAAGATTTTTGTTTAAGAGAATCAAGCCAGTCTTTTAAACTGGTTAAGAGCCAATTATTTTCATGAATTTTTTTATAGATTCTTGTGTTTTCCAGGGAGCAGGGAAGCCCTTGCAATGCATTGACAACTTAATGTCCTTTTCCAGATTTAGTCCATATTGATTGACGTGATGAAAATAATTTTGCTTTTCATAATATCTTGCGAGATATTCCTGCTCTGTTTGGCCCGGAGTTGGGGAGAGGAAGACTTTTTTCTTCTCTAATTCCACCAATTCCATAACGGTAGTGTAGCCAGAGCGAGTCATTATAAATTTTGCACGGTTCATTGCATTTTCCTGCTGTTTTGAGTTTAGGAAGCTATAAAATTTTACATTTTTCGAGGATGTTCTTTTTTTCTCGTCTGGGTTGCCTCCTGCTATGACAATTTTGCCTTTTAGCCGGTTTATTTGAGAGAGAATCTTTTTTTCAAATATTTTTCTTTGGGGCTCTGGGCCAGAGAGCGAGATAAAATAATCAATGTCCTGTTTCAGGTTTAATTTTTTTATATGGGAGAGAATTCCAATGTATTTTATTTTGTTTTTTGGGAGATATCTTAAATTATGAGATAATTTACCTGAGAGATTTTTCTTTTCATAGTCGGGAACAATTACATACTTGTATTTTTTCATTCTGCTGGCAAGCCAGGCTTCAACAATTCTTTCGGCGCCAAAGGGAGTTTTGAATCTTAATTGATGATTTATAAGATAAGAATTTTCAGGAGAGTCATAAACATCGTATCTGCAGTCAGATATTACAATATCAAATCCTTTTTTTATTATTTCTTCTGATTTTTTTCTGGCATAGATTAAACTCTTTATTATCTTGGGGATTGAGAGGGTGAAAGACAGCTGGAAGAAACGGGTTTTTGTATAAGGGGAATAGAGGCTTGGAATGTCGTAATATGCGCATTTGTTTTGAAAAGTAGTTTGCAGGACTTTTAATGCTCGGCCTGTAGAAATTATATGCACTTCATTTTTTTTCAAAAGCTCTTTTATCAGGGGAATGTCTCTTGTGGCGTGGCCGAGCCCCCAGTCAAAAACGCCAAAAAGTATTTTCATAGATATTAAAATGGGCTCGTTTATTTAAATGTTTTTCAATTAGAAAAGGAGGTATTTTGGGAATTTTCAGTTTAGAGATTTCAAAAATCATCTGGCAAAGAAAAGCAAGGAATTATTTCTTCTGGAGGGATGTAGGGCAGGGATTCATAGGCAATTAATCTTCCAAGACCGTCTTTATATTGTATCTCCTTTGATTCCAGTATTTTTATTGAATCATTGTTGAAATAATCTCCTATACGCGTTTCAAGAACTTGGCGGGTTTTTTCGGGTGTTTTTTCTTGATGGGCAAAAAATAATATTCTCTGCATATTAAAATTGAGAATTTAAGGTATTTATATTTAATGCGGTTAAAACAATAGATATAGTGAAAGACATAAATAATTAACCAAAATAGTATCTCTTTCCCTTAAACCCTGCCTTAAAGGGCAGGGTAAAACGAAAGAAACTTTTTGATTTTAAGAATTCTCAAATAATATCTACCATTATAAAACTGCAGGAGAGAAATAGCAGAGATATTTTTATTGAGATAAGAGGGGCAGGGAAGAGGGCATTCAAGCTGGAATTCACTGTCTAAATAAAGAATTTTATAATTTTTTGCGAGAGTTTCTTTTATTACTTCTCCTTGAATTAGGAGTTTTTGGTTTGGTTGGAATTGAGAGAGATTGTCTGGGGAAGTTATGGGTTTTGGGGGGAGAGCTAGGAGAAAGAGGAGGATAAAGAGCGAAAGAATTGCAACTATAAAAGAGAGCCGCCTCATTGAGGAGAGAGCGAAGAAGAGTAGATATATTTTTCGATAACGGCAGAGGGGCACTTAAAGATACAGGGAGATTATAATTATGTCAAGATGCGTTGCGAAAACTCCACACTTTAGTGTGGAGTTAGTATCTTGAGCTCCTCTAAAGTTTCTTATTGTGTCAAGACACTTGACAGAAAACCGCACCCCTCAAGAATCTTCACAGGTTCAGATTCTTGATGGTCATCAAGAACCAAAGGTTCTTGAGATTTTAAGATGCGGTTGTGTCTTGAGCACAAGAGAATTGCTGTTGCATTCTGCAATTCTCTGTGCAGAGAAATCCATAAAAGATTTCTCATGCATCCAAAAGTCCAAAACAAAACACGCAAGGACTTTTTGATAAGGAAACTTTAGGGTCCAAAAGCCCTAAAACAAACCACGGCTTTAGAGATTTTCAATCTCTAATACATTCAATTCTTACGAATTGAAGTTTTTAAGCCGTGGTAAACGAAAAGGGTTTTTTGATCTAAATACTAGAAATTATAAGAATTATTGATTTTTGCTATGTTCTACTTATTGCAATAGCTCAAATAGGAAGATTTAAATTTAATTGCTTTGTTGTTGGTGCATGGATATTGATAAGAGGATGGAGTTGATAGAGAGAAATTTGGAAGAGGTTTTGACTCCTGAAGAATTGCATGAGTTGCTAAATAATAAGGAGAGATTAAAACATTATATCGGGTTTGAAATTTCAGGAAAAATCCATATTGGAACAGGCTTGATGTGCCTGTCAAAAGTAAAAGATTTTATGGATGCAGGGGTAGATTGTTCTATCTTTTTGGCGGATTGGCACGCTTGGATTAATGATAAATTGGGAGGAGATAGAGAGAAAATAAAAGAAACAGCTGTAGGGTATTTTAAAGAAGGATTGAAAGCGAGTTTTAAATGTGTCGGAGGAGATCCTGAAAAACTAAAATTTGCTCTTGGTAGTGACTTATACCATAACAATGATAATTATTGGGCGAGTTTGATTGATATAAGCAAAAATATTTCTCTTGGTAGAATACAAAGAAGTATTACAATAATGGGGCGGAAGGAGGGCGAAGCAGTTGATTTTGCGAAATTGATTTATCCTCCGATGCAGGTAGCAGATATTTTTATACAAGGGATTAACTTGGCGCATGCGGGACTTGATCAGAGAAAAGCCCACGTTGTGGCTAGAGAAGTAGCACTTAAACTGAAAGTTAGCCCCTTATTGAATAAAAATAAAGAAAAGATAAAACCTATTGCAGTTCATCACCATTTAATTTTGGGATTGCAGAAGCCGCAGATATGGCCTGTGCCAAAAGATAAACTGCAAGAATTGTGGAGCGGCATGAAGATGTCAAAGAGCATTCCAGATTCTGCTATTTTTATTAATGACAAACCAGATGAAATAAGAAGAAAATTAAATAAAGCTTTTTGCCCCGAAAAGGAGATAGAGTTTAATCCTGTACTGGACTGGACGAAATATCTTATTTTTAGAAGTGCTGGAGATAAATTAGAAGTTAAAAGACCTGAAAAATTTGGAGGAAATGTTGCGTATTTTAATTATAAGGATTTGGAAAAAGATTTTAGCAGTGGGAAATTGCATCCAATGGATTTGAAGAGCGCTGTTGCAGAGAAGATAGTTGAAATATTGGGACCAGTAAGGGAACATTTTGACAAGCCAAAGTTTAAGAAGATGAAGGAAGAAATGGAGAGGTTGATTATTACAAGATAGGTAATAAATTTATAAAGTTCTTCCTTTTTATAGATATATGGCAAAACTTAACCCCTGGAAAATTGGAATCGGGACAGGCTTTATACTTATAGGGTTGTATTTTGTTTTTAATAATAAGCGGGATATTTTGAGTGTTATTGCGGGCATTGGTGCAATAGCTTTTGGGGTTGGTTTACTTGCTTCTAGTCAAAGATGAATAAGAAAGATGTGGAGAAGAATGTATTGGACTTATCCTATAAAAGAAATTTACAATTTTGCAGCTTCTTTTGTTGGTTTAATATTAAATTTAGATAAATTACTGGAGTATTCTATACTTTTAATCGTAATCGGGGTTATTACATTTATATTTTATAGCTGGGTTGACTTTAATTTTAGAGAAATTTCAGAGAGAATAAGAGATTTAGTGAACCCTCGTGAAAAATCTCCTATCTTTAGACATCAAAAAATCTTTGTGTTTTACTGCGGCTTAAAAGCCGCAGTTTGTTTAAGATTTTTGGACACTAAAGTTTCCTTGCAATAAAAACTTTAGAGGCGCTCAAGAATCCGAACTTGCAAGGATTCTTGACGTGTTCAAGATGCTACCACACACTAAAGTGTGTGGTTTGTGTCAAGCATCTTGACATCAAGAATTCTGACAATTGAATTCTTGGGGTGTTCAAGACACCAAGATTTGCTGACTTTTGCAAATCTTGGGGCATTCAAGAATATATGATTCTTGATGACTCAAACATATGCAGAGTTCTTGACATAGGAGTTAAATACTGTTGAGATTACAGCAGAGTAAAACTCCGCTGTCTGTTCAACTCCAAAGGGGATTGAACATTTTCCCGGGTCTCCCAACACAAAGCAACCCCCGGTTCTTTGTGCCCCAAAGTCCATAGGACTTTGATGAGCCTAAAACAAACCTCGGCTTTAGAGATTAAACATCTCTAATACATTCAACTCTTACGAGTTGAAGTTTTTAAGCCGAGGTAAACGCAAGGGCTTTGTGATATAATCATTTCGTATGAAATTTTACAAGCTTTCTTTAGCTCGAGAGATTTTTAATCTCTGAGTCCCAAAGATCGGAGATCTTTGAGGAAAAGAAACCTTCTAGGAGTTCAAAGAGACTAGTAATGGAATTTCACTTCGCATGAAATTCAATTATATCAAGGTCTTTGCAGATATGGGAAAGGCTGACAATCTGGTTTGGGAATTTTGATGAGGGGCCTGTAATTTTTGTTTCTTTTATTTTTGAGGAAAATCCTTTTAATATAGATTCGGCTACGTTTTTAACTGTTGAATTTTCAGGCAGGACAATTGGCTCTTTTGTCGAGGGCTTGCCCGGCTCTTTCGTATAAATGCGGATAACGTGCATTTGCCTAAAAATTAGTTCTTTTAATTGTTCTATGTTTTGATTTGTGATTGTGGAGACTAGAATGCCAGGAAGTTTTTTGCTTTTAAAAGTTGCTTCAAGTTTCCGCTTTTCTTCATTTGAGAGAAAGTCTGATTTATTGAGGATTATTATTTTTGAGCCATTGGCTTTCGCGAGATAAGTGGAGATTTTTTGCAGGTCAGAGAGATTTTCAATTACTATTAGAAGGCAGTCTGCTGTGTTTATCATGCCTTGGTCAAGAGATTCTGAGCCAATTGAGGGAAGGTCAATTATCTGGGCTTTTACTCCCTGATGGTCCATTGTGCCTATTTCTGGATAAGATGTTGTAAAGGCATAGGGGGAAATTTTTGGACGGGCATTTGTTAGCTTTGCCAGGAGAGAAGATTTGCCTGAATTTGGGAGGCCAAGAAGAACACATTGAAAATGCTCTTTTCTTATTCCTTTTTTTGTGGGCTTTCCAATTTTTTTGCTTTTTTCCTGCTTTTCTTTCAATTTTCTTAATCTCGTTCTTAATTCTTTAAGGAGATTCTCTGATGATTTGTGCTTGGGAGATACCCTTATTAATTCTTCCAAGGCGAGAATTTTTTCCGGCAAGGTTTTTGCTTCCAAATAGACTTTTTCTGCGTTGTAATATTCATAACTTGCATTGATTGGCATAGTTTTACTTAGGAAAGGGGTTTTAAATATTTTTTATTCTTGCAGCCTTTCAATTATACTAATTATGCTTATTATAACAGAGATTATCAAACCTATTCCAGAAATTATTAGATTAATTATATCCAGTGGATTTGTTTGAATAAGAATATTTGAAGTTGGTCGCTAATTTTCATGCTTTATTTAAGAAATAATTCCCTTATTATACCGAATATTAAAATAGCAATTGCTATTAATCCAAGAATCCAAGCAAGCCATTGGAGTGGATGAATTTTTTGTTTAGCCATGCGATTTATAGGGAAATGGAATATAAAAAGTTTTATTAATAGGGTAGTTTTTGAAAAGGGATGAAGTTTTTAAAAAGAAAATTAAAAAATGGGATGGTTGTGCTTATGGAGAAAAGGGAGCTGCCTCTTGTCAGCGCAAGCATTACAAACAGGTTTGGAGGGTCTTATGAAAATTCAAAAATAAAAGGAATCGCGCATTTTATTGAACATCTTGTTTTTACGGGGACAAAGACGAGAAGCCATGAGGATATTTCCAGAGAGATTGAAAAAAAAGGAGGAATATTAAATGCATATACTGCAAATGAAGTAACTAGTTTTTGGTTTAAATTGCCGAGCAAGCATTTGTTTTCTGGAATGAATATTATAACAGATATTATGAAGAATCCGAAGTTTGACAAGAAAAAATTTGAGAAAGAGAAGAAGGTGATTTTGGAGGAGATTAAAATGTACAGAGATGATCCGCAGAAACATGTTTTTGAGAAGATTGAGGAAGTTTTGTTTGAGACACCATTTGGAGATGGAATTATTGGAAGCGAGGAGACAATAAAAGCAATGGACAGGGATTTTGTTTACGAGTATTATCAGATGGCATATAATCCTGAGAATTATATTGCGACAATTGTAGGGGATGGAGATTTTGAAAAAATTTGCGAGTATTTAGAGAAAAGCTTTGAGAAGAAAGGAAGAGGAATTGAGCAGCCGAAAATTGTGAAAAAGAATGGAGAGATTATAGAAGAAAGAGAGGGGATTGACCAGGCGAATTTTATTTTTGCTGTTCATGCGCCGCTTATGCACGAGAAAGAATACCCTGTTTTAGAAGTTTTGGACGCTTATTTGGCTGATGGGATGTCTTCTAGATTATTTTTAAAAATAAGAGAAGAAAAAGGGCTTGCTTATGCTGTCAAAAGCAGCATTAATGCGGAGAAGAATTATTCTTATTACATAATTTATGTGGGGACAACGAAGGAAGCTGTGCCTGAAGTGAAAAAACTTATTTTAGAGGGGTTTGCGGAAATTAAAGACATGGGGGAGAAAGACTTGAAAGAGGCGAAGGAGAGAGTTATTGGACTGATGCGCGTGGAGAGCGAGGATAGCTCAAGAGTAATGCATGAATTGCTGTTCTCTGAACTTTCTGGGAAAGCGGAAGATTATTACGAATTTGAGAAGAAAATTAATAAAGTGGAACTTGGCGAGGTTAAAAAATTGGCTTCTGAATTAATTAAGGGATACAGCACTGCGGCTGTGCTGCCTAAATAGGCTTATTGATGTCAAATAATTAATTTGATTTGCATTCAATTAGGCCTATTTATTGGGTGTGTTTGATAATTTATACATCGAGGAAAGCATTAT
>Ga0208375_1004638_pt1 | contig 10658 bp, 17 predicted proteins | sample RifOxyD1_FD_184038 | JGI IMG/M metagenome (GOLD analysis project Ga0208375, IMG submission 184038) | Soil microbial communities from Rifle, Colorado - Rifle Oxygen_injection D1 (SPAdes) | ecosystem: Environmental > Terrestrial > Deep subsurface > Rock core/Sediment | place: Rifle, Colorado...
TCGCCGCTTCCTCAGCTGAAAGTCCTACGGCAGCATCGATGGCGGCATCACGCACACCATTGGACGCGGCATTTGCGCGGAGATCTTCGGGCAGTGCAGAGATGACATCGTCGAGAATTGCAGCAATCTCAGCACGATCAGGCAGTGGATAGTCGATGACAGTTGAGTGGCCTGCCAACTCGGGTGGGACGTCGCTCGACGGGGTCAACAGAACAATGGCGCGTGCCTGTGTAGGCGGCACGACCTGGAATGCTCGTGCCAGAGAACGCAGGTTGCGCAGCACGATCGGATCGAACCACTTGTGCAAGTCACGCATCACGTAGACGCACCGCTCGGCGCGTTCGCGAATGTAGGCCAACGCGGCGGTTGGGTCCTGCGCGTTTTCGACAGGCTTGCCTTCACTGTCGGTGATGCCCGTAGCGCAGTCCCAAAACCGGACCTGGTATTTGGCGTCTCCCGCAGCGGCGATCAAGGCGCGTTCGACACGCATCTCCTCGCGGGATGTGATCCACAGCAGCGTATGCCGTGCACGAAGCAATGCAGTTATGTCGGAGTTGACACGAGCGCTGCGGGTTGTTTCAAGCGTCATGGTCGTTTTCACTTTTGTTGCCTTTAGGGCTTCCGTCGTCCCCGTCTTCCGAGCTGCAAGACGAGCTGCACTTGCACAGTTCTGCCGCTTTGTTAGTAGCGTCCCCGCCGTCGACGATGCTCGATGCCACTGCCCCGCAACGCTGACACACAACCACAAAAAACCACTCGTTCTCCGTTCGGAACATTTGAAAGTGAAGCATCACTCTTCTTCCAGTCTTCGCTGCCCCTCGGGGCCTTCAAACAGTAAGACTTTATACCCTACAAAATATTCAACTACCAACTATGCTACCTATAAATCTTGTAACCTACTAAAACAACTTGTGATTGTTGAAGATAGACTGTAAGCTAGATCGCACATGAAGATCTCTTGTGTGTGTCCTACAACAGCTCGTCGCTGGTGGTGTTTGCCCCTAGCAATCGAATGTTGGCAACGCCAAACTTTTACTGACAGTGAGTTGATAATTGTTGTCGACGGCGATCCTTATGTACCAGCTGACCTATTCGATCCGCACGGTGCCCGAGAACACATCTCAAATCTAGTCCCGCTTGATGATCCACGAGTTCGCTATGTCTACCTGCAAGGCGAACGAACACTCGGAGAAAAGTACAACGCTTGTATCACAGTTGCTCAACACGAGTGGGTTGCTTTGTGGGCTGACGATGATTGGCATGCCCCAACACGACTAGAAAAGACCGCCGAGTTGATCAGCTCAAAGGTCGATGTAATCGGCGATTGGACCTTCTTGTTGCACGTGCTGAGCGACAAGAAACGCTTCACAGGCGCCTATCAATTTCCAGGAGCAAACAATCCCCCACAGTACTTGGTCTCTGGGACGATGTGCTTTCGCCGCCAGTTAGGACTAGCAGTTGGTGGTTTCCCTGCTCAAGCACAAGGCAGCGATGATGGATTTGTCTACAAATTACTCGTCGAGAAGAAGGCAAGGCTAGCAAGACTACAACAGCCGCCGTACCTCTACGTCGTGTTTTCGCACGGCGATAATGTATCAAACAACGTTTCCAGTTTGACCGCTTCACTGGATCCGGTTTGGGAGCCGTGGCAAGACGATTTGAATGTTTTGATGGATGGTGCGCTAGCCAAGTATGAAGCAGCTTACCTGCTCAGTAGAACGTAGTAGCTATTTTCTGCGACGCTCCTTCGTCGGACAGCTAGCCAGCGCACGAATCAGTTCGAGGCTTCTACGTGAGGCTGGGCGAACATGAAACTTCCGTGTGAGGCGTATGGGTGGTCCGAGAGACTCGACACCACGCAAACTGTCCGTAGCGAAATCAAGGAAAGATCCTGACGCTTGCAGGAAGTCTTGTCCTAGCAAGGGTTCCTGATCTCGCACAACTGCTTTAGTTTTCGTGTTGATCTTACCTGTCTTATCGCGAACCTTGACAACTTGCGCAATAGGTACAAAAACGTCTTCTAGTACAGCCTTTCGACCGTTTGCTTCTACATGTACACCTGTAAGTCGAAGACCGGTAAGCAACAATCCGCCAGCGGTTTCTCGATCTACTTTGGGTGCCTTCTCTAAGTTTAGCCCGAGCCGACAAGCATCATGTAGGCCAAACATTGTAGTGGCTGCACCACTGTCAACAAGCGCCGCTCCTCGAAGTTTCTTTCCGCGACGAGTTGCGGTAAATCTAACTCGAATGTCTCCCATTTTTACCTCGTGGCTTTGACGCTTGTAAATCTCGTGCAGCATCGAGAAGTACCATCCGCGTATATACAGCAGCGGGCAAGCCACGCATACGCGCTGCTGTGGTAATGATTTCCTGCTCGTCGTCAGAGAGGCGCACAAATAAGACACGTTCTCGCTTCATCGAATCCGCTTTCCGTGCGGCCGAAGAGGTTCAGGGCCACGCTCGTTTGGGGCATTAGCCCGATACGTTTGTCCGTTCATTTCGACAATGACTTCTTGTTGTCCCAGACGCTCTGCGAGTTTTTCAGCAAGCATGCTCACATGACGTTCAAAACTTGTTGTATGCGTTTCTCGTGGGGACGGAAAGAATTTGATCTCACATACAAGCGTCGGTTCGGGTTGATCCATCCATCGTCCTTCACACCGTGTGATTGTTGCTGCCGCAGCCTTTCTACCAACTTGACGTGTACGAAGTGCAATAAGCTCTTTTGTCGCGACGTCAGGACCGATGACTTCGCCCACGCGCTGTAGAATTGCGCCTTTTCGTTTTTTTGCCAACACGAAGACCGATAGAAAGGACTGCGCCGTGACTTGGGCCTTCGGCTGTCCAGCCAGTAAGGATATCCTTGAAAACTACGCGCGACTTCATACCGCTAGCATAGCTTGTAGCTAGCTGTACACAAGCTGTTTTTACAGTGTTTTGTAAGGCTTTGACTAGACAGGCTTTGACTAGGCAGGAACAAGTTCGGCGCGTTTCTCAACATGTACAGCTGCGTAGCGATACGCAAGCAAACCCGTCAGAATGATGCCCGTGCCGATGAGCACTGACGGCAGTAGGCCCCAACCAACGCCACGCCCAAAGCTTTTCCCAGCTACGTAACCGACGTCTTGAACACCTGTTCGGGCTTCCCTGACGAATTGTGCTGGAAGTGCTGCGAGACGGTCGACGGCGGTCGTGACGTGATCCATCGCGCCCGTTACCGTCGTCGACATCGTCCCTACAGCTGTAGACACCGCTGTGCTTGCATTGATGAGTGCCGGCAGGAGGTCTACAACATCCTGCGCCTCAACAGCACCTAACCGCACAGCAGTCAACATCAGCTCGACCGATTACCGGACGATCGAGTGCTGAACGTGAACGTCCAGGTAGGCAGTGGCGCCAGAGTAGTTTGCACCCAGGGTACGAACCACGATGACGGGGTCACCACCACCATCGACGTTGACGTCTACTGCCCACGGCGGAACAAGACCGTTGAGACCCACGGTGCGGCCGGTGACGGTGCAGATTGCGCGAGGGACGTTGTTGTTGCCCACTGTGGCCGTGCCGTCATCGTTCAGGATATCCCGTGCCTGTGCTTGGGTCAGCGGAGTGCCGGCCGCGATGGTACCGATGCCATCAACGCGCGCACGAATGATTCGACGCAACGGACCAGAAGGATCGGTTGCGAGATCCGTGAGCAGGTCGGGTGTCACACCACCGTCGTTGGGGATCGTCACCGTGGTAGTCGGCGGCGAGACGTTGGTGAGCAAGTAACGAAGCCGGTTGGCGGTGCTTTCAACTAGAGCTGCTGTAAGTGCCATGATGTTCTCCTTAGGCTGTACCCGGGGTCATCCCCGTAGTTGCAGCATACACGAGATTGAAACGTTGGATCAACGATCGTAGTAACGATCGAAGGAGAACAGATGGTGTGATCGTATTTACGATCAGTCTTTTGCTTTGAACTTGTCGTCGAGCGCTGTGTCGATCAATGCATCGTTAGTGTTGATGCTGGCCACAAGCTTCTCGAATTCGGCACGCACCTGCTCGAACGGTACCTTGCCATCATAAGCAGCTTGGAGAGACTGTAGAATCGATTGGATTACTGCTACGACACCAGTAATCACCGATCCTGCTGTGCCAGCTCCGAGTATGGTGCTGATTGCAGAAAGTCCAACGAGAGCAGTCTCGACAAATTCGTCTGCATCACTTGGATCGAATTTTCCAATGTCAAACTTAGCTAGTTCGAGTCCCATAGATCCACTCCTTAGGTATCCACAACAAAGTCACGGAAAACAGCAAGCCCACACCAAGCACGACTGCCAAACTGCCGCGTTGAAGTCTGTATTTGACTTTAGGTAGAGGCGTCCACAAGCCAAACTCGCTGTTACTGATCTTTTCTACCAGTAACTCTACATCGGCCAGATTGTCAGCCAGCAACTGAAAGTTGTCAGGGTTAGCAGTAGCAAGCTTGTCTGCTAGTTCAGGAACAGCTTTTTGTCGGCGTCGCAGTAAATCGACAAGACGTTGTGCGACGAGAATAATGAGACGGTAGGTAGCCTCATCGATGTTCGCGTTGGTTGCATCGACATTATGGGGAACTACCATCGCCTTGGCTGCACCGTTCACAAGCTGCTTGAACAAACGAAATCTGTCTGCTGCCTGTGTGGTGTTAGGCGTACAGTAAGACGGTCCGGTATCAGATCCTGGGAACGTGCCGCGTATACGACAGAAGTAGTTGTTCCGAGGAGCGTCAGTACTCATAAGTGATGTTACGGATTTGTTGGTGCAGGTAGTGCCGTTGCCGGTACAAGCGCGTCTACTGGCTTATCCGTCAACGCAGCCTTCAAGTCTTTGACAGCAGCATAGAGGTCATCAGCGGCACGCAACGCTTCACCTATGTTGGCAACCGACATGTCTAGTGCACCAACTGCAAGAGCCCGATAGGCGATCTCGAACGAGACGAGTACCTTCTCTCGTTTCTGACGATACGCCTTGAGCTTGGCCTTACCGTCTTCGAGGCTGGTGGCATCGTCCACAATTGCTTGTTGGTGGACGTAGTCCCATGCGACGAAACCGTCACGGGCAGCGTTGAGCCCGACAAGTGTGGTACGCAACGTGCGTTGCTTTGCATTAGTTCCGCTGCAAGACGCTAAAAGACAACAAACAACAACGATTGGAAAAGCTAGCTGAGTACGCATGAAAATCTCCGATTAGGATTTTTTGGTGTTCTTGAAGTATTCAAGAATCGCCTCGGCAGCGCTTTCGATAGGTTTGGTAGGAGGCGCAGGCGTAGGTGCCAAAACCGTCGGGGCAACCATCGAAGGAAGTTGATAGACAACAGGAGCAGCTGCTAGCCCACCAGTTTCTTTTGGCCGGAACAGGACGTAGCAGAGAAGAACTCCCAGTCCTAGAACGGCTACAACAGACAACCCGATGGCGAGGCCCAGACCAATTCCAGAGCTACTCGACCGTCCCTGTAGCTCGGCTAAAAGCTCCTGGTGGCGTACGGTTGCGGCAGCCGCACGTGCCTCGGCAAATGATCCATAAAGCTCGACAGGGGCCGCTGCCAAAACTTCAGGTTGCGAGAGGACCGCCTCGGGGTGCTCCACTACACCTACTGATCGGGGGGAAGGGGACAGTTTGCGCCGCAAAGCCACCCCGAGGCGTCGCATACGTTCAAGGTCGTTTTGATACTTCTTCTTCGCCGCGCGGCGTGCAGCCAAGCGTCGTTTTGCCGCTGTTGTTAGTCTTTTTTGCTGCACCGATCTGACTCTTAGCACACCGTGCTGACAATGATGGTTGCACCTACTGATTTCCACGCCACAACAACAGACTTACTACCCCAACAACCACTGCGCTGATACCGACAACCGCGATGATCTTCTTCCGCCGCGTCCAAAACACTTTAGGAGGAATTACTGGCGGTGACGGTACGGTTACGGTTACGGGTGGAGGTGATACCGGTGTATCTGGCGACGTTTTTTCAATATCGTCGCGTATTTTGCTTGTCTCCGCAGCGAAAGCAATTGCACTGAAAGTGTCGTGGGCAAACTGTGGTTGAGATGCTAAAAGCGGGGCCATCGATTCAAACGCCGCGCTTCGAGGATCTTCGAGCCACACTTTGGCGTTCGGATCTTCTGGTCCAACCGCCTTCAACACGGAATAGGCTACGTCAGCGGTTTTTGGCCCGATAATCCCATCGATTTTCAATTCTTCGATTTGTAATACTAATTCTTTACTGGCTGCATTAATTGCGCGTTGGACACCCTCGAAAAGAGCCACTCCATCAGCCGTATCCGCTTTGCAGGACGTCCCAGTGTTGAACCGTGAACAATGCTTTTCTAGAAACGGATTCACGTCGAGCGGGCTCTCAACGTTTTCACCGTTGCCGCTCAACTGATCCGCGAGTGATAGAATAGCTGGACCACCTTGAAGGTTGAACATCGCCTAGAACTCCTGCTTGTCACCCTCATTGGGATGACTCAAGAAGTATGCGCTAGCAGCAGCGAGCCCAAGCGCCCCGAGGAACGCTGCTGTAATCACCAAGGCGCCGATCGGGCGGAACTTGGTGCCAAATTCTTTCTGGATGATTTTCTCTTTCTCGATGATCTTCTCGACCACTTGCGGCGGTGGTCGCAGAGCTTCAGGATGGTTGACTAGTACATCTTTGAAGTAGGTTGTGATCTCAGCGGCGTTAGCAGCTATCTTTTCGATGTCTTTTTTGGCGTCTCCACTAGACGTCAATGCATCTATGAGAACTGGATCAGTTGGTGGGACTGCTGCTAGGAAAGCAGCCCCGATAAACAGAACCCCGATGGCTGTAGTGTTTCCTGGTTGCCCGTCGATTTCTAGCGCCGCCAGTTGCGAAGGCATACTCAGTACTTTTGCGGCACTCATCTGCGCCGAAATCGCCGCGACCGTCGCTTGCAGATCTTTGTAGACTGCTAAGGCGCCACTTCCAATCTTCGCCACACAGCGGTACACGCTAGGCGAGACGTTGGTGCAGGAAAAGTCTACGCCTTTTATGAAACCGCCAAGGCCGCTAAAACCATAGATGCTTTCAACTGTAAGCATTGCAACCTCGCTGTAACTACAGCCTCTACGACCGTGCTGCACGACGAGCGTAGCTCATACGCGGGCCTGCCATGTGGGCGGCGCTGTGCCGTACGCGTGGGCCTGCTACGCTTCTCACGGGGCCTTCTGAGTAGTCGTCTTCTTCGTAGCCACCGGCCTGGTTACGTTTCCAGGTCAAGTAGCCGACTGTCCCGATGCCCGCAACGGCGACGATGCCCAATACCCACCACATCCAACCACCGCCCCCACCGCCACCACCACCGTCTTCCTGTTGTCCCGCGGCAGCCTCGTCATGTGCGTCTTTTTCAGCAACCGTCGGCTTCGCCGGTGCTGGTACCTCTGGAAGACTATATGTTTCAGCGCTTGTCCTAAGTTGCGCCATCAACGCAAGCGCGTTAGCTGCTATCGTTTCTTTGTCCACAGCCAAGGACCGCAGGTCCACTCGTTTGTCTGTTCGGCCGTACAAGTACATGGCCACATTTTGCGCTGCGCTAACAGTTGTTGGGCCGATGTAACTGTCAACATAGATTGGGCTAAAAGAAGCCACAGCGGCATATCGGTTGAGTGCTATTTGCAGCTGCTTGAACAGCTCCTCTACGGCTTTGCTGCCAGCCCAACAAGCAGTCTTGCAATTGAAGTCTTTTCCGGCGCCTTGCTGCAACACGCCTACGGCACCTTCTTGTCCAAGAGCACGGCCGTTGATTCCTTGCATAACGATCATGGCTTCCTCACAGTTGGTGGTCTCGGACCAGGAGTCCGTATGGTTTTCCTAACCTACCACGAGATCGTATCTGTGATCAAAGAGATATGTACTTGTATCTAAACACAAAAGATTGTCAATTGTGTTAGGTTCAAGGAATGACGTGTCTTCCAGCCTGGCACAAACAATTCACAGCACTCAGTACAGGCTCAGATCGGCCAAGAATAAGCTCCGGTTGCGACACCGTCGACGGCAATGTTCAGTGTTATCCCGAGGGGATGCGGGCAACTGCTGAAGCAAAGATGCAAGACCTTGGTCTGTGGAAAGGAAAACTTCCCCTAACCGTGTACACGATCGCACGCTACATCTCGTCTGAGGTTGGCAGCGGCACACCCGAAGAGAAAGTGGCGGTCGCTGAAGCTGCTGTGCATAGAGCCAAACGATTTGACCTACACGACGTAAATGATCTACTCCTTTACAGGCAAGTTTCAGGACACCCAAATCGTGGGTGGTACGGTCCAGTACACAGCGCTGATTTCTCCGCGCCGTATGGACGGTGGGCGTCTACGAGTCAAGATCCAGGGATCGACGATCTTCTAATTGGTAACCTTGTACTAACAGGTAAGACAAAAAACTTCAGTCAAGGTGCTGACGATCAACTCGGAATGGACATCATTCTAAACAGACAAGGCGCTGCAGCTGTTGCGAACACAGTAACATCCAACGCAGCCAGACGACAGTACTGGGTTGGCCCACTTCCTGGTGTTAACCACTGGCACACGTTTCTCTTCAAAGAACGTTCTGACGTTGCACCCAACAGCTCTGTTGGACAAGCCTTGGTGCAACGGGCCTTGAATGCTGTTGCAGATCTTCGACAGCCAGATTGGAGCAGTCTCTCAATCTGCAAACCCCGTCTACCTGTTCCCGTATTCGTCGCGGTCGCGTTGGCAGCAGGTCTAGGATTGGCGTATACAGCGGCTGTTTACAATGGGCGAACCTAACACTTGTCACAGCTGTGATATAGTATTCTCCACATGTTCAAATATACCGGCAACCCGACCGACGACTACCTGCTGCCAGAGCGGCTACAGAAGATCCTGCCACTACTTCCTGAGAGAGTTGCACAGCGAGTACGAGATTGGCTGACAGACCGAGACATCTCTACTATCGAGGCCCAGATCGATCATATTCTAGGAGACAACATTGCATTCCAATTCCATCCGCCGCTGATAACCTCGCCTGCGCACATAGAATCAGGCCCGTTACCAGACGATCCCTGGGATCCCTGGGCCAAGGCTGAAGATCGTGTTACGAGAATCGCAGGAATGTTTAAAGTGCTTACTGAGGCTGGTGTATCAGAGCCTACTGCTATCGCCATCATCACAGATGAGGTCAACGCCATCGATTCGGTTGGAAGGGCGCAGTGTGGTTACGCCTCAATTCCTGTTGCTGGGATGCACATACACACACTACATGCAGCAGGTGTTGAAGTTCCACTCGTCGACGATGACGGTATTCCTTTTACACCTGTGGCGGGATGGCCACCACAACCCATCAAGTGACAACACATGTATACCGCAACTACCGCAAGTCCGCCGATCCTTGTTCGCTACTGTGGAAGATGTGGGCGCCCTGTTCTAACAACGGCGTTGTTGGCTACCCTCCACGGATCTACCACAGTACCCAGCTTTTGCACTTGTATTGCAGATTGGCGGCGGCCAATACCTGACGAGGAACTTCGACATGAAGCGCAAACGAGCTATTGATCAACTGTTCAGCATCATCGAAGAGGTAGGGTTCGCTGAAGTGGTCGACAGGTTGGCTACTATCGCAGCCATCCTCGCGAAGGAACTAGAGCACGAGGAAGACCCAAGAACCGTTGCACACGTGGTTGGCAGTTATGTATCTGCCGCCGAACAACTCGCACAGATTGCAGAGAGCTTACGGGTAGTATGACATGTTTCTGGATAACAAATATACCTATTGGTATTGGAAGATAATCAAAGCTGTCCAGAAGCAATCTCGCAGGAACAAAGAAGGGTTTCACTGTCATCACATATTACCAAAGAGTTTAGGAGGAACAAACAAACTCGCAAACCGTATTCTTCTTACACCTAGAGAACACTATATTTGTCATCTCCTTCTAACAAGAATGACAACCGGAATTGCCAGATCAAAAATGGTCTACGCCTTCTTCAGATTTAGTCCACGAACTAATCCCCAAACTAGTAGAAGTTACGCTCGATTACAAGAATTCTATTCAAAGGCTGTGTCCGGTACTGGGAATGTGTTTTTTGGGAAGAAACACACAACGTATACAAGGAACTTAATATCCCGTAATCACGGCATGCGGGGAAAAAACTGCTTTGAGGTTTGGAAAGAAACCTACGGAATAGTAGAAGCAGAGCAACGTAGAGATAAAATGCTACAAAAGAGATCTGTCTCTATGAAGGGTGCAAAAAATCCCATGTTTGGAGTGCCGAGAACCGAAACCCAAAAACTCAATCAAGCTATAAAGATGACTGGTGCTAGAAACCCAAGATACGGGAAATCGTTTTACTGGATACATCGTAATGGACACACAAAAAGCATCGAACAACAGCTTCTTTCCAAATTTCTTCAAGATGGATGGGCGAGAGGAAGAGGAGGTTCTGGTGGAAGAAAAATCAGATTTCCTGCGAACGAAAGGCACAGGTTGAGATTAAAAACTGACAAACCTGGACCGTCGCGATGCAACGAGGCATCGTAACGCATCACCCAACCCAGACCCGTTTCTCGTATGAACGCTACCGGAAGGGTGATTACGAGCTGTAATTTGAAGCTACAACCGGTTTGTGTTACGTTGAAGCGTGCAAGAAAAAACCTTTCAGTATGAAGGGCACACCTT
>Ga0208375_1004639_pt1 | contig 10657 bp, 11 predicted proteins | sample RifOxyD1_FD_184038 | JGI IMG/M metagenome (GOLD analysis project Ga0208375, IMG submission 184038) | Soil microbial communities from Rifle, Colorado - Rifle Oxygen_injection D1 (SPAdes) | ecosystem: Environmental > Terrestrial > Deep subsurface > Rock core/Sediment | place: Rifle, Colorado...
GTAGGCGTTGTCGGCGCCCTCTTGGTTCCACCCCTTGTTGTCGTCGGCGCAATCGCCGCTCTCGTCACCGAGTGTACGATTACAGTCGAACGCACCAAATAGAAGACAACCGAATTCCTCATCATCGGGCAAGTTTAGTTGATATCTAGTTTGGTAATATCAACAAATCCCAATACTTCTGTTATACTTTTCTCAAATCAAGAGCGGTAGGGAGAGCACTGGCTCACCGATCTACCCGGCAACCGAAGCTTACTTGCGGTGCCACATCCAGCCCCGAGACTTGCCTAAGGTCATAGACCCTGAGCGAAAGCAACAAGTCAAAGGGGACAGATTAGCTACCATTACGAAAGGTGGAAAAAATGAAGTTCCGCTCGTTTACCTCTGAATCTGTTTGTTCCGGTCACCCGGACAAAGTGTGTGATGCTATCTCCGACTCCGTGCTGGATGCCGCCTATGCAATAGATCCCATGTCCCGCGTCGCCATCGAGACACTTGTGACAAAAGATTATTGTGCAATAGTTGGCGAGGTCACCTCACTTGCTCAGTTGGATTACGAGGCTATCGCCAAATCCACTATCCACTCGCTTGGTTATACTAATCCGGTTTTTGGCTTTAGCGACCAGTCGGAGATCATGGTCAAAGTTCATACCCAAAGCCCTGAGATAGCTCGGGGTGTTGATAGTGATGGTGCTGGTGACCAGGGGATGATGTTTGGTTATGCTTGCCTAGAAACCGACAACTACATGCCTCTCCCCATCGAGCTTGCCCACGCTATTACCCGCGGCATCGATTCGGCGCGCGAGTCAGGAACCATTCCCTACCTCCGTCCCGACGGCAAAGCCCAAGTCACGGTTGCCTATAAACAAGGTAAACCAGTAGGGCTTGAGTCGCTGGTGATGGCAGTCCCGCACGAAGAAAAAATCTCGCGTCTAGAACTCACTCACGACCTCTATCAAACAGTAATCCGCCCGATTCTCGAAAAATATCGTCTTACATACAGGGAACAGGACATAATTGTAAACGGTACCGGCGTGTGGCATATTCCGGGACCTGCCTCCGACTCCGGTGTCACAGGTCGTAAAATAGTGGTCGACACTTATGGTGGTTATGCCCGTGTCGGCGGAGGAGCCTTCTCCGGCAAAGATGTGACCAAGGTCGACAGGTCAGGCGCCTATGCCGCCCGCTACCTGGCCAAGAATATCGTGGCCGCCGGACTAGCCGAAGAATGTGAGGTAGCGCTAGCCTACTTTATCGGCGCCAAAAGACCAGTAATGCAGGAGATAGAGACCTTTGGTACAGCAAAGTGTGATCCGCGCACAATAGACGATTATGCAACCAAACTACTAGACACCTCAGTAAGCGGTATTATAAAGGGCTTGGATCTGCGTCGGCCTATCTATCGAGCTACTGCCGCCTACGGCCACTTCGGGAGAGTAGGGTTTCCCTGGGAGAAGATAAAGTCTACCAATGAGCTAATTAATTAGTCATCTGCTAACATTAGCTCATGACAGTCAATTTACTAATTGCCGATCTCAATAAACTGGCCGATCCCATCCGCGCCACCCACTCCCTACGCTTTTTCAAAACTGGTCCCGGTGAATACGGGGAAGGGGATAAATTCTTGGGGCTTAGCGTGCCGGAGCAACGTCAAATCGCCAAAAAGTACTGCCGTACTATCTCCCTAAAAGACACTCTCAAGCTGTTAAAAAACGAGTATCATGAAGCGCGCTTTGTCGCTCTCGCCATCTTGGTACACAAATTTGAGAAGGGGACTAAAGAGGAGCAAAAAGAGATCTACCACGCCTACCTCGCTCACACCGCGTTCGTCAATAACTGGGACCTGGTCGACTCCTCGGCGCACAAAATTGTTGGCCGCCACCTTTTAGACAAACCCCGCCACCCACTTTACAACCTTGCCCGCTCCCCCCTCTTATGGGACCGGCGAATTGCGATTATTTCCACCTTTGCCTTTATAGCGGCAGGGGAGTACGACGACTCCCTCAATCTCGCCAAAGCTCTTCTGCGTGACAAGGAAGATCTCATTCACAAAGCTGTCGGCTGGGTCTTGCGCGAAGTAGGCAAGCGCAAAGCAAATCTTTTGACCGATTTTTTGGATGAGTACGCCCCCGTCATGCCTCGCACTATGTTACGTTATTCGCTCGAAAAACTTTCTTCTCAAAAACGCGCCCACTATCTCCATCTAAAGTTGCGTGCCAAAATTAATCCTTAATATCACCATCACTATGCGCCTCCACATCATTACCAAAACTAGATCCAAGCGTCCCGGCGTCACCCACCTGACGGGTACTGCCTACGAGGTCGCCGTTTCTGCTTCTCCAATCAAAGGCGCGGCCAACAAAGAAGTGATCGAGACACTCGCCAAATACTTTGGTCTCCGCAAAAATCAAGTCCAAATTATCTCCGGTCATACTGCTGTCAACAAAACTGTCGAACTTAGTGAATAATCGTGCCTATCAGTCCAAAGTAAATTAGTTCAACACCACAATCGCACCGTTAAGCAAAGTTGCAAAGCTCACCCACAGCAAATATGGCACAAGAAGATAAAAGGCTGTCCGTGAGAGCGGATAAAACTTTTGCATCGTTCTCACAATCAATACCCACATCGCCACAATCACGATTAATCCCAGTAAAGGAGCTCTAAGTCCAAAGAAAATTGGTGACCAGATCAAGTTGAGTCCTAGTTGTGCCAGAAAGTATTTGCCAGCCGCTCTAGTCTTCTTTTTCTGCCACCCCTGCTTCCAGATAAGGTAGATAGATACTCCCATCAAGAAATATAAAAGTGTCCAGACTGGGCCAAAAATAAAGTTGGGTGGTGCAAAGAAGGGTTTATTCAAATTAGCGTACCAGGTAGGGATAGCGGAGATGGTGAAGGGAGTACCCAAAAGCCCAACGAGTTCGCAGCCAATCACAGAGATAACTAGTTTGGGCAAGTCTTTCATTAATGTCAGTATGCGCCAAATCTGCCAGATGAGCAACTTTTCCCACAAGGACTGATCTAGGGCATGTTTTTGTGATACCATTAATAACATGAATGGAACTACTCTAACAAATCCCGAATCAGCCACCCTACCAATAGAGATACAAACCATTCTCGAAGACGGCAACGAGGCGCTCCAACAATTGCCCGCATGGGAAGCCCGTAGATTCACCGGCCTTAAAGATCAGCCACTTGTTAGTCTACAAGCGCTTGCAAGTGGATTAAACGGTCACGACAACGGGGAAACCCAGCATCAACTCGCGCCAGAAACAGCAATCGCAAACCACTTGGACAAACTAGGCCCTGAAGTGGCAATTGTTGTACTTCGAAGACTTTTTCACGCAGGCGACGATGAAGCCACCAGCACACTTTTTGAAATTGCCGAAAAACTCGGACTTCTCGAGCGCCTTTGATCCTTTCCCCCACTTTTATTGTTAGCCCTCCATAACACCCAAACTACGTATTATCATCTCCTCCCTTTTTGGGCTCTCCATCTCTACCCCGTGCCTTTGTTCCTCCATAAACTGCAGAACCAACTCTCCGATCGCAAAAATGGTCTTAGCCTCATCCTGGGTAATTTTGTTGGTCTCGTTTAGATCTTCGTGCTTATTCCCTACCGCGTTCTTTTTGCGAGCGACTACTTCCATTAGCTCGTTTACCCGCCCCTCTAAGGCGTGGAATCGTTCTAGCCCCCCCACCCACCTCTCTAGTGCCTGCCCGCACACTCCGTCGCCAACCGCAACTTTTACCAGCGTCAAGATCGTCCCCAATGTATTTGCTCTATATGGATTCATCATCACCCCCGGACCTGCCTCCACCTCTCCTCGATCCCTCGCCTTCGCCAATTGATCATATTTTCTGGCGTATAGTTCTCTTATCTCGCGATCCAGCTTGTCACTCCCCTCGACCTGAGAAATCAGTAAACTCTTCCCCCCATCCTCAAACCACTCCGGGTGGTAAAGCATAGATCTTAAAAAGAGCTTGGGCCTTAATTGTGTCACCACCAGCTCGTAAACATCAATCACTCTCTCACCGCCAAACAAACGCTCAAGAGATTTTCTGCGGTCACCTCTATCACCTGGATACAATGCGGGGGAGGCTACTTGTTCTATGGTCTCGGCACTCATACCCATATACTACCACCATTGTCATCCTAGTTAGAAGGCGCATGTTTAAATCTGTCCTTGACTTTTTGCCTCCCAACAATCTTAATTACCTTAACTGAGAACCTGCCTCAGCACAAACGATTAATATACAAAAGCTACCAAAACCGTTTCTAGCACCTCTCTTTCAAGGGATTTTTCTCACCGATCAAGATAACACTTCAAACGAAAGGGGGTGAATTTATTCATGCCAGTCAAAAAGGCCAAGAAAGTCGTTAAAAAAGTCGTCAAGAAAGTTAAAAAGGTCGTCAAAAAAGTCACCAAGAAACCCGTCAAAAAAGTGGTTAAGAAAACGGTCAAAAAGGCTACCAAAAAGAAGAAATAATTTTTTGTTTCTTTTTTCAGCACCTTGTCGTATTGATAGGGTGCTGTTTTTTAGTGCATTCTCAAGATTGCCGATCGCACCTTGTCAGCCATTAGATACAACAAGTACAAAAATTTCTTTTCCACGTAGTCATAGCTTCCCAAATATTGGACATGCCTGGCTCCATAACCTTCTTTAAATTTATGAAAGCCATACCAAGGGTCGTTTTTCGCTGGGTCAGGTCCCAATGCTCCCCACATATCGAGATACCTCAGGTTCCATTTTTTTGCCAGTTTGATCGTCTCCCACATCACGAGATTATTCGCCATTACCTGTCGGTTCTCCCGGCTACTAGCTCCATATGGGTAATAAAGTGTGTCGTTGTGCCGGAATAGAATCCAAGTAGTGACAATTTTACCTTCGTACTTTGCAGTCATAAGCTGTGCCGTTAGTTTGTTCTTTGTAGTTTCTGAGTTTTTTAAGACCTTCCACATCGCCCGGTGGTACTTGGTGTTATGTGCATAAAATTTTTGTCTCGTTGTCGTTTCTTCCATCAATCTCAAGTACTCTTCAAAAGCCTTGTCAGAGTTGTCAATTCCCGCCGTCACCCCCTTCTTTTCTGCGAGTCTTATGTTATATCTCGTCTTTTGCTTCATCTGTCGCTCCAGCTCCTCTTCACTCGGGGTTAGATCAAGCACAAAATTGTATGGGGTAAACAACGACTTGGCTTTCACGAGCCCCAACCGTTTTAACCAATCATCATTCCCCGTCTCATTCTTTTCGCACTTACTCTCTACTTTCACGAAAATACATTTGTATTTTCGCGCCACCATTTTAATCGCCTGCATCTGGCTCTCACTAGGCTCAAATCCCTTCGGGAAATATCCAATTGTAAATGGGGTATGCGGGATCCTATGAATCGTAATTTGGACTGGCTCGACTAATTTTTGGTTCTGGAAAATCCCAACTCTCACTACCACAACACCGGTCTGTTTGCGAAACTCCCCCCACTCAAAGCTCTGCAAAGGGTGCAGAGCGAGCCTGTTCCAATCACTCTCCCACTCGCTCGTTGTTATCTCTCTAATTACCATTGTTCCAATTGTACCCTACCGGCTCAGTAGTTCCTCTACACTAATCTCGCCGCTCAAAAAATCATCCAAAGTATCTTCACTCAACGCATCGATCCGTATTCCCGTATTCTTGGTTCTTACAAAGTCAGAAGGGGGATGGGGGAGGTGTGTTGCCGAGCTATTCAAGCTTTCAATTAGCTTGGGGTCAATTTCGTCAATAAACCGGCTTCTCTGCTGGTTTCCTTCCGTCCCCCACACAGTTCTCTGTCTGGCAAACGATAAATATAGTCTTTCCTTGGCTCTCGTTATCCCAACATACATTAGTCTCCGCTCCTCTTCCATCTCTTCGTTGTCCGCCATTGATCTGGCGTGGGGGAACAGCCCTTCCTCGAGTCCCACCATAAAAACTGCCCTAAATTCCAGTCCCTTGGCGGCATGTAGTGTCATAAGCGTAATCGCCTCACGGCTATCCTTTGTCTTCTCGCCCGCATAATACTCAGCCTGCACCAATGCTACGTTTTCAAGAAATGAGTGTAGATCCTCAAACTCTTGAGCCACCGCCGCAAGCTCCTTCACGTTCTCAATTCGCGCTACGTCCTCATCAAGATCTTCATCAAATTTTGTCAAGTACTTCGTGCTCGTCAGTACATACTCCAAAATCTCGCTCGCAGTATGCTGACCGTCCATATATTTCTCTCTGTTTAGAAGCAGATCTGCTAGTCTGCGTTTACCGTTTTTCTCGCTCCTGCCGTAACTCACGCCGTCCTCAGGGTTCAACATTACCCTTAGGTATGCCAGCACATCCTTAATTTCCTTCCGCTCGTAAAATTTTGTTCCCCCGACCAACACATAAGGGATGCCACTCCGGATAAACATCTCTTCAATTGCCCTCGACTGTGCATTGGTGCGGTAGAGAATTGCAATTTCCTGGAAGTTTACGCCAGACGATTTCAACTTTTGAATTTCCTCATTCACTTTACGCGCTTCGTCCCCTGCAGTATAAGCCTCAATTAAGCTAATCTTTTCGCCGTCATTCTGCTCTGTCCAAAGTGCCAAGATTGGATGGCTCCGATTATTCGAGATTACCCCATGTGCCGCATCCAGTATGGTTTGAGTCGAGCGATAGTTCCGCTCCAACCTAATCTCCTTCAGGTCACTATAATCCTGCCTCAGCTTCAAAATATTTCGATAATCTGCTCCTCTCCACTTGTAAATCGACTGCGAAGCATCCCCAACAACCACAAGCCCTCGATTTGCCTTCGCGATCAACTTCGTGAAGGTGTACTGAGCAGTATTTGTGTCTTGGTATTCATCAACAAAAACATACCGAAACTTATCTTGGTAGTACTTCAATGTTTCGTTGTTTGCCTGCAATAAACTTACCGCCTTAGACAGTAGGTCATCAAAATCAAGGGCCTTGTACTTAGCCATCCTTTTCTGGTACTCGAGATACACTCTCGCCACTATCTCCTGAAATTGTCCCCGCGCCAAATTACTATATGTCCCCGCGTCAACCATTTCTTGTTTTGTCTGTGAAATCGCCGTCACCAAACTTTTGGGCTTATATCGTTTAGGATCAAGTTCCATCTCGCGCGAGATAGCCTTTACCAAATCTTCCTGATCTCCTGCATCATAGATCACAAACTCAGGTTCAATGCCAATCTCTCGGCCGTGGGTTCTCAATATCCGGCAAGACATCGAGTGAAAGGTCCCAACAGACGGCAAGTATTGTCCCGTCACTTTAACCACTCGGTTTCTCATTTCTTGAGCCGCCTTGTTAGTAAAAGTGACCAAAAGTATTTGTTCTGGACTAGCCTTCCCAGTATGCACCAAGTGTGCCGCTTTATACGTCAAAGTCTTGGTCTTACCGCTTCCGGCTCCAGCCAGGATCAATAGAGGAGAGCCTTCATGCAAAACCGCCTCTTTTTGTCTCTCGTTCAACTCGTCTAGATAGTTCATTCACACATGATACCCGAAATAGGTGCCTTGCGGTATACTAACCTCATGCGTTTTCTGCTCACAGCCACCTTCAAATCAAACAAGCTCAAGGAAGATGTTGTTTCTTGGGTCAGAGACGTAACTCCCCACGCCCCCTCCTCATTATCTCTGGTTGTCGCCCCCTCCTTCCCCCATCTCTCCCTAGTGTCCTCTCCTCTTGTCCTTGCCGCCCAAGACGTCTCTCCCTTTCCGCCTGGCTCCTACACCGGAGCGGTCAACGCCGATCAACTCAAAGATTTTGGGGTCACCTATTGTTTGGTGGGCCATTCCGAACGCCGCAAGTATTTCCATGAAACACCGGTCGAAATCGCCAACAAAGTTGACCTCCTTTTGGGTGTAGGCATCACCCCAATCCTCTGCCTCTCCAAATCAGATCTAGCGCCCCAATTAAGTGCTCTTACCTGCAATATTCTCTCTCCTATTTATTGTTACGAACCCCCCGCAGACATAGGCGGCACAGATACTGCCCCCTTTGAGGACATCGTGGGTACCGTAGGAGAGTTTAAAAAAATCATCGGAGAACAAGCCCGCGTTATGTATGGTGGCTCCGTCAATGCCGGTAACGCCGTCCCTCTTATTCCCTATGTCTCAGGCCTCCTTGTCTCGACTGCCTGCCTAAACTCAAAGAGTTTTATCGATATTATTAACGTCTGCTCTACTTATTCCCAAAATGGATCCAAAAGTTAAAAACCCGATTACGGTCACCAACAGACTTGTCCTTCTTTTTGTGGGACTTGGCTTAGTTGCGGTTTCTGTTTTTGTCCTTCTTTTCAAAAGTCAAACCACCCGTTCCGTTGTTTCGGGTTTGGTCACTAACCCCGCCGACGAACTAAGGACCAGCGACAATCGGACCAATCTAGTCTTGTTGGGGATAGGGGGTGTAGGTCACAGCGCTCCCGACCTGACGGACAGCATTATTTTCGTCTCTCTTAACCACTCTACTCATTCTGTTAAACTCGTCCCCCTTCCCCGCGACATTTGGGTTGATACTATGCAAGCCAAGGTCAACACCGCCTACCACTATGGCCTGGAGCGTCGGGAGGGTGGGGGAATCGCTCTAGCTAAATCTGCTGTCTCCGAGATTGTGAGTGAGCCGGTTCACTATGCTCTCGTCCTAGACTTTCAGGGTTTTATTAAGGCTATTGATGCGCTTGGTGGTATTGATGTTGTTGTTGAACGGGCCTTCGACGATTACAAATACCCGGTTCCAGGCAAAGAAGATGTTTTTCCAGAGAGTGAGCGTTACGAACATCTCCGTTTCGAGGCCGGCCCCACTCATCTTGATGGTGTAACAGCCCTCAAGTTTGCCCGTTCCCGCCACGCCGAAGGAGAAGAGGGGACCGACTTTGCCCGCTCTGCCCGTCAACAAAAAATTATCCTTGCTTTCAAGGATAAGCTTCTTGAAACAAAAACTTTTTTGGCACCCGATACCCTCAAAAATGTCTATGACAGTTTTGCCTCCTCGATCAATACCGATATTAGCAAGGATGAACTCGGCAGTTTCCTCAAGTTTTTCTTGTCGTTTGAAAAAGATGGTCAAAAAATCTCTTCATATAACTTAGAAACATTCTTCTCTACCCCTCGTCTCAAAACGCCATACGCTGGACAATGGGTCCTAGTCCCGACTAATAGTTGGCAGGAAGTACATCAATATGTCGACAACTCCCTCAATAGCCAATAAGCGCGGTCTATTTTACTTGGTGTTAGCCCTTAGCATTCTTATAAGAATCTACGGCGCCTTTACTCCCGCCCACACTTACGACATCGATACCTATCATGCTTGGGGCAATCTTATGCTCGAGAAGGGGCCTGCCGATTTTTTTGCCTCCACTTGGTCCGACTATCTCCCGCTCCCCATTTATTTTCTTGTTCCCATCGTTATAATATCTCAAAATTTAGGCCTCACCTTTGGTCTTGTTTTCAAGCTCCTTATTTCTTTTTTCGAGCTATTTTTACTCCTCAAAATATTTGTCGCGTCTCCCAAATCCAATTTTTGGATCTTCAGTATTTTTCTTTTCCTTTCTCCGGCCTTGATCGGCGATAGCGCGTTCTGGGGCCAGCTAGATACTATTCCGGCCCTCCTCACCCTCTTATCCCTCCAAACGCTACGAAAAAACCACATCCTAGGCGCTGTTTATTTTGGGTTGGCTACATCCTTCAAACCCATTATGCTTCTCGCCCTACCTTTCCTGCTTTTCTTGACCTTCAGGCGCAACAAAAAAAATGCCCTCATTTTTTCGCTTGTTTCATTCTCTGTCTTCCTCCTGCCCGGCTTTCCCGCAAGTCCTCTTCACCCTTTTCAGTTTCTATTTGACAAAGCTGTCGAGCAGGCAGGAACCTATCCCTACACCACGATAAATGCCTGGAACTTTTGGTCGCTCAAACAAACCGCAAGCGCATGGCCTAGTGACAACCTTTCTATCCTAGGTATTTCAGGCAAGTTTCTAGGCTATTTCCTCTTTTTGCAGACCACTCTACTCAATTTCCTCAATTGGAAAAGGCGTCAATTCAAATCCACCTATCTACCCCTCATCATTGGCTCTGTTTTTGTCAACTTTTATGTTTTTACCACTCGTATGCACGAGCGTCATCTCCTTTTTGGCTTGCCATTTTTAGCTCTCGCCGCCTCTTTTTCTCCCTCAATTATCATTCCCACCTCTTTCCTCACTCTCACCTATATTGCCAATCTTTATGCCGCCTATCTCTGGTCGGCTGATCAGATTTGGCCTGTCTCTTTTGTTTTTATTAGGTTTGTGTCCTCTCTCAATGTCCTGATCGCGCTTTTTCTAAGTTTGTCCTGGGATTGGCTTGCCAGTCTGCGCAGTTTTGCCTCTCGTTTTTTTAAAAACATTGTCTTGTCGACAATCTTGCTTTTTGCGCTTTCTGTCCGTCTTGTCAACCTTAGCTATCCGACGCAATACATTTTCGACGAAGTCTACCACGCCTTTACCGCCAGAGAGCTGTTAAACAACAACATCTCTGCCTGGGAATGGTGGACCACCCCCCCTCCCGGAGTCGCCTATGAATGGACTCACCCTCCGCTCGCCAAATACTTCATGGTCGCAGGCATGCTTGTCGCTGGTGAAAACTCGCTCGGCTGGCGCCTCCCTTCGGCTCTTTTTGG
>Ga0208375_1004640_pt1 | contig 10657 bp, 8 predicted proteins | sample RifOxyD1_FD_184038 | JGI IMG/M metagenome (GOLD analysis project Ga0208375, IMG submission 184038) | Soil microbial communities from Rifle, Colorado - Rifle Oxygen_injection D1 (SPAdes) | ecosystem: Environmental > Terrestrial > Deep subsurface > Rock core/Sediment | place: Rifle, Colorado...
AAGGTAGGGAGAAAAAATGGTATAACTAGAGAAAAGTGGTTAGAGAAAACTATTGGACAAATACCATCTGGTAAATCTATTCTAGATGCTGGCGCAGGTGAATTGAAGTATAAGACATTATGTAATCATCTTAAATATACCAGCCAAGATCTTGGGGAATATGACGGTATAGGTACGCATGAAGGTATACAAATGGGTAGTTGGGATAATTCTAAGCTCGACATTAAATCTGATATTACTAATATACCTGTACCAGATAAATCATTTGATGTAATAATGTGCATAGAAGTCTTTGAACATATATCTGAACCAGCTCTTGCGGTGAAGGAATTTGCTAGAATCATTCGTCCTGGTGGTAGAGTCATTATAACCGCACCATTCTGTTCTATTACACATTTTGCCCCATTCTATTTTGCAAATGGATATAGTAAATATTGGTACGAGAAGGTATTAATTCAAAATGGTTTTACAATAGAAGAAATATACTTCAATGGTAATTTCTATGAATATTTGGCACAAGAAATCAGAAATATAAAAACTGTTGCAGTTAGATATTCAAAAGTGAATACTAAATGGTGGATTTGTTTTAGATTAGCAGAAATAATTATGTTACATGCTCTTTCAAGATTATCAAATAAAGACAAAGGTTCTAATGAGCTATTGTGTTTCGGTTTACATATAATTGCTTCTAAAAATAATTAGTAATTTAATATGCATATTAATAATAGGAAATATATATCTGTTTGTATTCCTACTTCTTATATGAGTGGTAAGGGGGTAGAATTTTTGAAGAATAATTTTGAAATACTTAGTACCCAGACATTTAAAGATTTTGATATTATCATTACTGATAATTCTAGAAATAATGATATATATAATCTATGTAGTAAATATAAAAATATATTAGATATACACTATACTAGAAATTGGATTGATATAGGTATGACGTCAAATATCAATAAAGCTATCAAAAAAGCTACCGGTAAGATTATAAAGATCTTATTTTTAGATGATTTCTTATACTCAGAGACTTCATTAGGGGAAATTAAGGATAATTTTGATCTTAGTAAAGATAATTGGTTTATTACTGCTTCTGAACATACCAGAGACGGATTAAATTTTTATTGGCCTTTCTATCCAAAGTATAACCATAATATTCATCTGGGAGAAAATACCATTAGTTCACCTTCAGTTCTATCTATAAAGAATACTAATCCATTATTATTTGATAAACATCTTACATGGCTTATGGATTGTGATTATTATAAACGTTGTTATGAAAAGTTTGGTCTACCGAAAGTATTAGACAAAATTAATGTCGTTAATAGAGTTGGTGAACATCAAGTGTCAAATACTATAGCTACAAAAGCGATGAGAGGTAAAGAATATAGATACATATTGAAGAAATTTAATGAAAAAGAATTATTAAAAGAATATGATACTAAAATAAATAGAGTCTATAAAATTAAAAGGTTTCTGAGGAAATTCAAGACTATAGATAGACTTAAAGTGGTATATCGCAGACTATTTTCCTAATTGTGTTATTGAAAAGATCCCAAGAATGATTAGCTTTGATATATTTTAATGTTGCTTTTGACATTTTTTCTCTAATTTCAATATTTTCTACTAAAAATTTTATTTTCTCAACAAGCTCATTGGTGTCTTTATAATTTTTTATAATAAGTCCTTCATTATTATGAGTAATCGGTATACCACAATTATTTGTGATTATTGGAACTGCTCCTGTAGCCATAGCTTCTAATACACAACCGACCTGACCCTCTTCTATTGATGGATTAATTATTATATCACTTGATTGAAGTATATCTATATACGATTTAGTACTAGAATCGATCCAACCTACAAATTTTACCTTTCTATGACTGTTAATAAATGCATCTAATTCATTTTTGAATTTATCAGCTTGACCTATTATTATTAATTCTATATCTAATTCATGAATTTTTTCTAAAATATCCCAAGCTTTTAATACTCTAAAGAGCCCCTTTCTTATACCCAGTAAGCTAGCAGGATATAGTACTCTAATTCTATTTTTTGCTTTAGTGTTTATTCCTGGTTTTAATGACTCTAAATTAACCCCACTATTTATAAGGATAATATCACTTTTTTTTATGCCATATTCTACAAATGTATTTCTGACGAATTCATTACCAATCAAGATATATTTACTCACATATTTTTTAAGAAATATAAATATAAATGGAGATATAAATTCTGATAAAGGAAATATTTTGCCAAGTGATATACTTTCTTTTACCAATTCTCTCAATCTCCATAAAGGGTGACTATTTACTAAAAAAAGTATTTTTTCTGAATTTGGATATATTTTTGAATATTTTAAGAAACTATTACTCAATATACCTATTATTATATCTACATCACCAATGTATTTAATCGGTTCATGTTGATCCACATAATATATTTTTCCACCCATCATTTTTGTTAAATCAATCATTGTGTAATATATATTTCTAGCTAAATTAGATGCTGAATATTGAAGGTCAGATTTATCTGAAAAATCAGGATTAAAATGTCTTTTTGAATAAATTATTACTATCTTTTTATATGAATAATCGTCTTTAATTACTGATCTATTTATAGGTCTTTGTATTAATTTATTCATCATGACTCCAAGTATATACTGGGTATTATAGTAGACTAGATTTGCCTTAAAAATTGATAATAATGAATTATAGATTCTATTTAGTTTATACTTAATACGATGAGTTATAGAGTACATTATTAGTTAAATTTAACTTTATCATTATATATTTTACTAAAATAAGAATCTCCTCTGTCTAGTAATTCCTTAGGCGATCCTTCTTCTAATATTCTGCCTTTATCTATTACTATTATCTTATCTACATTTAATACTGTTGTCGGTCTATGAGCTATTATAAACATTGTTATCTTTCCACGGAGATCCTCTATCGCTTTTTGTATAGCGTTCTCAGATTCATTGTCTAGAGAACTTGTCGCTTCATCTAATATTAATATATTTATCTTTCTAGCTAGAACTCTGGCGAGAGCTATTCTCTGTTTTTGTCCACCAGATAATTCTGCACCACGTTCACCTACTGGTGTATCAAAGCTTAATGGTTTTTTAGAAATAAAATCATAAGCATATGCTATCTTAGAGGCATTTATCATATCAGAATCAGATATTGATTCATCATAAAGCTTTATATTATTTTTTATTGTATCATTTACCAAGAAAACATCCTGAGATACATATCCTATATTTTTTCTCCATGATTTAGTCTCGAAATATCCCATATCTTTATCATCTATGAGTATTTTACCTTTTTTTGGTTTTATTAGAGATAATAATAAATCAACAAAAGTAGTTTTCCCAGAACCTGATGGCCCTATGATTCCTATCATTTCACCCTTATTTATATTTAAATTTATATTAGATAATATTTCATTTTTACTATCATATGAGAATGATACATCCTTAAATTCTATACTTTCATTAAATGAAAAAATATCTTTACCCTGATATGGTTCTTTATTTTTCGTTGCATTTTCTTCAAATTCTAATACACTTTTAAGGAAAGGATATAATGCATTTATATTTTGTAATCTAGTTTGTCCATCATTTACATAATTAACTATTTTATTTATTGAATAAACAATAACTGCAAAAGAAGCAAAACTAAAAGTAGTTAATTTATAAGAATATGCAAATACTCCTAGTATTATTATAATGCTTAATGGTTGAGTTATAACATGGGAAAGACTTGCAAATATGGATAAACGCATTTCCGTAGATCTTAATTTTTCAAAAAACCCTAGACTTTTATATGTAGCACCTTCTTCGAAAGACATTGCTTTTATGGTCTTTATACCTATCATACTCTCATTTATATGATGAGCGACTTGCTTCTGTGCTATTGATGTTTCGTGAGATACCGCTCTGATCCTATCCATGATAGGTTTGAATATAAATAACATAATAATACCTAAACATACAGTCATTAGTGTAATATTTGGAGATATGTTGAATGCAATAAAAATATATATAAATACATTTGTTAATAATATAACTGTACTACTCATATATGTAAGCATTGAACTGTATGCATTTATATCATTCATTAATATTTTCTCCATATAACCGATTTTTTGTTTAGATAAATATTCCCAATTCGATTTTATGGTCATATTAAAGAGTTTATTTCTAGTACTCTTTATATAATCAGTCCTTATCCTGTCGGTTATGTAGTTTGTCAGAAATGTCATTACCGCTTTTATAATAAATAGTATAGCTATAAGTATTAGAAGATATTTCAATGAATATGATACATTGAAAAATGTAAAGAATTTCTCAATATAGACAGATATAAAGTCTGTAGGTTTATCTTGACCTTTCACTATAAAAGAAAATAATGGTATGACCGTATTTATTCCTATTCCCTCCATGAGGCCACCGAGAAAACCTGTTACTACAAGTAAAACTATTTTCCATCTGTATACTCCAAAAGCTCTTTTAAATAGTTTAAGATTTAATATTATTTTATTTTCTTTTTTTTCCTGCATTTTTATTATTTTTTACCTGCATCTCTATCCACTCATAAGTCTTCTTCAAACCATCTTCTAATTTTGCATTTGATGCCCAGCCTAATTCCTTTTTTATAAGATTATTATCAGAATTTCTACCTCTGACTCCTAGAGGACCCTTGATATGCTTTATTTCTATCTTTTTACCAGCTATTTTTGCTACCATATCTACAAGACCATTTATACTTACCATTTCATCTGAACCGATATTCACTGGGCCAAAGAATTTATTTTGTTTCATTAGTCTTCTTATTCCTTCTAGACATTCATCTATATATAAGAATGATCGTGTTTGTTTCCCATCTCCCCATACATTTATTGTTCCACCATCTTTTGTTTCTGCTACCTTTCTGCACATTGCAGCTGGAGCTTTCTCTTTTCCACCCTTCCATGTACCTTCTGGTCCGAAAATATTATGGAATCTTGCTATTCTCACTTTTACACCATAATTTCTATTGAATGATAGATATAGTCTTTCGCTAAATAGTTTTTCCCAACCGTATTCACTATCTGGAGCAGCAGGGTAGGCTGATACCTCACTACACTTTGGATTATCTGGATCTTCTTGATTATATGCTGGATATATACATGCTGAAGATGAATAGAATATTTTATCGTACTTTTTATTTTTTCCTAATTCTGCGAAGTGGAGATTAATACTTGCAGAATTATGCATAACATCTGCATCATGATCTCCAGTGAATATATATCCAGCTCCACCCATATCTGCTGCGAGTTGATATACCTCATCAAATCTTTTTACTTTTCCTGTAAATAATTTTTTACAGATATTTTTATCTCTCAAATCCCCAATTACGAATTTATCCGCTTCACTTTTACTAAATTCTGGTTTTTTCAGATCTACACCCATTACCCAATACCCATCCTTTTTTAGCTTCTTTACTAGATGACTTCCTATGAATCCTCCTGCACCACATACTAAAGCTGTTTTTATCTTTTTATTCATATTTTTCATATTAAAGACTATAATGCTCACGATTATAGCATTTATTTATATTTATGTTAAACTTTCTTTTATGCTCACAAAAACATTAAAAAGTATTAATTTATTTCTTATTTTCCTTATTCCTTTTATCCCTCTTTATATTGCCAATAACCTTTTCTTTCCATTTATTACTGGAAAGGCTTTTCTTTTCCGTATTTTAGTAGAGATTGCTTTTGCACTCTGGCTTATACTCATTCTTCGTGATAGACGATATGCTCCTAGATTTTCTCCATTATTACTTTCAATAACTATTTTTACAATAATAGTTTTTACTGCAGATCTACTGGGTATGAATGCTATTCGTAGTCTATGGTCAAACTTTGAACGTATGGAGGGCTGGGTGACTATTATTCATCTCTGGGCGTATTTCCTTATTATCACAAGTATATTCGGATCATATTATTATGATAGATCATCCAATGAAGATACTCTACGGATATGGCATAGATTTCTCAATATTAATATTTTCGTTGCTGTGATAATAGCTATCTACGGTCTCGTACAGCTTTCTGGAAAAGCAGAGATACATCAGGGAGGTGTGCGTCTAGATGCATCTCTCGGTAATGCTATTTATCTAGCTGTATACATGCTATTCCAGACATTCTTCTCTATCTATATGTTCTTCATAGCTAAAGCAAAGAAAATTGCAGGGTATTCTGTATTAGTCTGGGTCTATCCTATTCTCACAGTTCTATTCGCCTTTATATTATTCGAAACTGCAACTCGCGGTACTATACTCGCACTTATCGGTGGAATAATGCTTGCACTATTCATCTATGCAGTATTCGGAAAAGGGGAGAGTAAGAAATGGAGACTAATATCTGGAGGAGCAATTTTAGTGATTATACTTATTGGAGTTCTATTCTGGATAAATAGGGATGCAAAATTTATTCAAAATAATGCAGTATTAGGCCGTCTCGCTTCTATATCTATAAGTGATACGAAGACTCAAGCAAGAGGATATATCTGGCCCATGGCTATAGATGGAGTATTTGATTCTACAAAAACCGCAGTTATTGGTTTAGGCCAAGAAAACTTCAATTATATTTTCAATGAGAAATATAATCCGAATATGTGGGGTCATGAACAATGGTTCGACCGTGCTCACAATGTCTATCTAGACTGGCTAGTAGCTGGTGGAATACTCGCCCTACTTGCTTATCTATTTCTATATGTTCTAGCTATTATCTCTATTTGGAAATCAAATATAGGAATAAAAAGTAAAAGCATATTCACAGGTCTAGTAGTAGGATATGCTATACATAATATATTCGTATTCGATAATCTTGCTAGCTATATTCTATTCTTCACTATACTCGGCTTTATACACTCCATGAGAGAGAATCGTCCTATGAAATGGCTTGAGGTAGGTGATAATAGAACAGAGAATCAGACAACCGTCAGAGATTATATTTTCATTCCGATTATCATAATATTATTCTTAGCAACTCTATATTTCATAAATATTCGTCCTATACAAGCCAATACTAGACTCGCTATAGCTCTTAGTTATTGTTCTTCTGGTGGTAAGCCTACAGCTAGTCTCTATTCTGATGCTTTAAATCTGAATCAATATGTTGCAAATCAGGAAATACGTGAACAGCTAATATCATGTGCTGGGGGAGTGCTACGTGGTGACTATAATCCAGATGTGAAAAATGATTTCTACTTGCTTACAAAACAGGAAATAGAAAATCAAATAAAAGCTACACCAAATGATACTAGAATATATATGATCGGAGCTACATTCTTTGATGGTATTGGTGATTATCAGACCGGCACGCCTCTTATAGAGAAAGCTTATGAACTATCACCTACGAAGCAGACTGTGATATTCGAGCTTGTACAGAATTATCTTAATAGTGGCAAAGAGAAAGAAGCATTAGAATTAATAAAGAAAGCATATGAAAGTGCACCAGAGAATAGAACTTCTAGATTGATCTATGCTAGTGCTCTCATATTGAATGGTCAAGAGAAGAAAGCTCTAGAACTATTCGGTACAGAGAGGGATCTATTTATTGAACCGATAATTATCAATACTTATGTAAAGTTGAAGAATTATCCTAAGGTTATAGATATCTACAAAAAATTAACAGAAAGTACTCCAGATAATCTCAATTATTATAGTTCTCTCGTTACTGCTTATTTATATAATAAACAATCAAGTTTGGCTATATCAACACTCAAGGAAATGAAGGATAAATTCCCACAAGCCAAAGATCAAATAGATGAAGCAATAAAGCAGATACAGGAAGGGAAAATAACTTTGCCTGAATAGATCTAAATAGCTAAGTGTATCTTTGACGTATGTAGGTGTATGGTATACTGTAGGTGTATATAAATAAGTACTTATTATCATGATTATTAATAAGGAAAAGTATGAAAATGCTGTACTTTATCTATGTGATAAATTGAACGGAGAAGTACGAGGTAAGAAGAAATTGGCGAAATTACTCTATTTTGCTGATTTTGACTTCTACGAAAAGAACCAGAAATCAATCACTGGAGATATTTATCGTGCATTACCAATGGGACCGTTTCCCACTACTCTTGATGTTATCACTGAAGCAATGATGAAAAGTAAGGTTATGGAAATTGATCAGGTAGAAGAACGTGAAGGATACAATCCTACCGAAGTTTATCGTTGTATTAAAAGGCCAGATACCTCAGTCTTTGATAAAAGTGAAATTGATATGCTGGATAGAATTACTGTTAAGTATGGCCATCTCAATGGAAAACAATTGGAAGAGCTATCACACGCTGAAGCACCATATATTGGCACCGAATTAAAAAAGGAAATTCCTTACGAGCTAGCATTTTACAGAGGTACTGATTTCAATGATCTATGATTGAATTCTTCTACCATGACGGCATTCAGAAAGAAATCGCTATATTTGAAAGGAAATTTCGTACTATACGTGAAGCCGTAGTTATTTTTGAAAGACTATGCAATACCCAATTCAATCCTACAAAACCTCAGCAAGTCATTGCACCAGCCAAATTGCACCGAATCATTCAAAATGATATCTGGACTCTTTGGAAGATAGAACTGATAGTTCCAAATTCTGAACTTCGACCGAATCAATATCCTCGTATGTGGTTTGTGGTTAAGGGGGCAAGTATTGCTGTTCTTTGCATGGCTACTCATATAGATAACTACGATGATGAAAAAATGAACAAAGTAGCACTATCCCGAGTTAGTGGGCTATTCTAGTTGTGATGTAAATACGTTATAATTCAAATTATAAATTCAAGTTAGGGAATAATACCTTGCATAAACTGTGGATAAGTTGTATACTACTTGCATGTGAGTGCTAATAAGGGGAACTTTCAAAGGTTAAACCAGTGTTAGCGAATCAAAGAAATGTCTACACAAAGTCCTGCCTCGGCAGGACTTTGTGTTTATTTTAGTCTTCAGGAGGAAAAGAATAGTGGCAGAAAGAGGCACGTGAATTTTCTGTTGAAAATTCACTCCGGTCCTCGGCTGTCGCCTGCGGAGTCCTCTTTCTGCCACTATTCTTTTCCTTCCTCTATATGTTAAAATAAACACATGATTGTACCAAGTGTTGGCGGCGGCTGTACTCACATTTTAATTTAGACATTATATTTGGAGCTAACACCCGTCGCCAACTCTCGGTGTAATCGTTTGGTATTATCATTTAAGAGCGTAGGAAGTCCTTTTCCTTTTGACTAATCAGGGGTCAAAAGGAAAAGGACATTCCGAAGCTCTATTATATGAGAATAGAAAAGAATAAAAGTTTGAAAGAATTGACAACATTCGGAATTGGAGGAAATGCAAAGTTCTTCTGTAATATTGTCAATGAATCAGATATTGTAGAAGCTATTGATTTTTCTATAAAAGAGAAAGTATCATTTTTCATACTTGGTGGTGGTTCCAATATACTCATATCAGATGAGGGTTTCCAAGGTCTAGTCATGAAGATGGATAATAAAGGAATAGAATTCAAAGAAGAGAGAAATGGAAATGTCTATGTGAAAGCTAATGCAGGAGAGAATTGGGATGAATTCATCATAGAATGTGTAAATAGGGAACTCTATGGAATAGAGAATCTATCATATATACCTGGTACTATCGGTGCTACTCCTGTACAGAATATTGGAGCATATGGAAGTGAAGCAAAAGATACTATATACGAAGTCAGAGTGTATGATACGAAGACAAAAAAATTCTATAATATGAAGAATAGCGATTGCGATTTTAGTTATCGTAATAGTATATTCAAAAAAGAAAAAAGAAAGTATATTATTATCTCTGTAATATTCCTATTATCTAGAAATAGGAAAATAAATATTTCATATAAAGATCTAAAGGAATATCTATTATCAAAAAGGATAAAGGATCCAACTCTGAAAGAGATTCGTAATGCGGTAATAGATATAAGAGAGAGTAAGCTTCCGAATACTAATTTCATAGGTACAGCAGGTTCCTTCTTCAAGAATCCAGTTATAAATAAGGAAAGAGCTTTAGAATTGGAAGATAAATATCCAGGATTACCAATCTATCCTACAGATGATATAAATATAATGAAAGTATCTCTAGCGTGGATCATAGATCATGTCTGCCAATATAAAAATAAGAAAAAAGGTAATGTTGGTATATATAAGAATCAAGCCCTCGCAATAATAAATGAAGGCAATGCCACTGCGCATGAAGTATTGGACTTCGCAGATGAAATAAAGGGTATAGTGAGGGAGAAAACCGGTATAGATATAGAAATGGAGGTGGAGTATGTATTATGATATAATGCCTTCTATTATGGCATTTTCCATAAAGAACATATTCGGCGACCCCAATAAAAAGGCTCTAAAGAGCTACAATTCTATAATAGAGAAGGTGAATGCCTTGGAGGTTCCTATTTCTACATTATCTAGTGAAGAAATAAAGGCAAAGACAGCAGAATTCAAATCTAGACTAATTGGGAAGACTGATGAAGAGCAGAAAATAATTCTGAATGAAATCTTACCAGAAGCTTTCGCTATGGTGAGAGAGACAGCAAAGAGAACTCTCGGCCAGAGGCACTTCGATGTACAGATTATCGGTGGAGC
>Ga0208375_1004646_pt1 | contig 10651 bp, 8 predicted proteins | sample RifOxyD1_FD_184038 | JGI IMG/M metagenome (GOLD analysis project Ga0208375, IMG submission 184038) | Soil microbial communities from Rifle, Colorado - Rifle Oxygen_injection D1 (SPAdes) | ecosystem: Environmental > Terrestrial > Deep subsurface > Rock core/Sediment | place: Rifle, Colorado...
AAATGTTCTTTCTGCTCCAGGAAATTTATCCCAAGATGGTCTTTCAAAGAATATGAATGGTAATCCATAAATATCATGCAGTACTTCTTTTGTGGTTTCCATATCTTCATAAACTTGTTTCATTGCATCTTCTTTGGTTGCATGTGCGCAATGTGTTTCTATCCAATGAAATTCTCTTGATCTTAAGAAAGGTCTTGTAGCTTTTGTTTCATATCTGAATACTTGTGCTCTTTGATAAGTTTTGAAAGGTAAATCATTATATGATCTAATCCAAAGTGCAAACATTTGATAGAATGCAGTTTCTGAAGTTGGTCTTAATGCTAATTTTTCTTCTAAAGGTTCATTATTTCCATGACTTGTAACCCAAAAAACTTCTGGAGTGAATCCTTCAATATGTTCAGATTCCATTTTAAAGTTCTTTTCTGGAATTAGTGTTGGATACCAATATGGTTTATGGCCTTTTTTTTGCAAAACTTTTTCCATGTATTTATACATTTTTTCCATACTTAGTACAGACCATGGTTGAAATACTATGAATCCTTTGACATTATATCTTAAATCTCCTAATTCAGCTTTTTGTATTACTTGAGTATACCATTCTGAGAAATCTTTATCTTTTTTTACTGTTATACCTAATTCTTCTGACATATGCTTAGTGATTTTTGGGTAATTTATTAATCTTTTGTTGGAATTCATTTAGAATTTTATTCTCTTTTGGGTATATTTTTTTTATTTCTTCATGAACTATTAATTCTGAAGCTATTGCCTCCTCGGCATCATTAATGGGTATTTTGTTCCAAATATGGAATAATTCATGTAATGTTATTGCTTCTAAGAAAATTTTTTGTTTTTCTTTGGAAAAATCATTGATTAATTTTTGAATAATTTCTTCACAATAATAGATTATATTCCCTCCTTTCATTTCAGCGACGAAACATGGTGTTAGATGTAAATGCTTTTTTAATTCCATTAAATCTAAAAGTTTTGAAAATCTTTGTTGTTCAATGAACATAATTACTGGTTGTTTGATTTCTTTTTTGAAGTTTAAGATGGTATCATTAATGATTAAAATCATATCACTTTGGTTCATTTTTTTATTGTTTGGGTTTGATTATTATATTATTTTTGTTGTCCTTTTTAAGTAAATACAAATAGAAAGGTTTATAAATCTGTTTTGGGAGTAATAATTTAGAAAAATGGCTAATTTAAAGACTATTGGAAAAAGAATTGGAAGAGGTGTTGTTTCTGTTGCACCATATGCTTTAGCTAATGCTGGAGCTGCTTTTGTAGCAGATTCTGGTATTGATTCTATCAATCAAGTTGTTGATTTGCCACAGGTTGTAGATGATACTTTATTTTATTCTAGTTTAGGATTGTTTAATTTGGGTGTTGTTTATCCTATTGCTACAGAAGGATTAGGAAATTTTGTTAGAAATATTTTTGGAAGAAATACTAATGTTATTGGTAGAAATAGATTAAAGGCTGGTTTATTAGCTGGTCTAACTGCTTTAGTGGTTTCTGGGGGCAGAGAAGCTTTTGAGAATATTGATGTGCCAAGTAATGAAGAACAGGTAATTCGTAATTTACAAGGAAATCCTGAATTAGAAGGTAGAATTCAAAATTATATTGATAATCTTAGAGGTAGAGGTTTAGCAAGAGCAAGGGGTGTTGAAGATTATTCTATTTATATGAAAGATTTGAAAAGTGATGAAATTTTTGTTGAAGTTAATTCTGATAGGCAACAAATGGGTGCTTCTACTTTGAAGTTGGCTGTGTTGGCTGCTGGGTTTGAAAGTATTCATGAAAGAAGATTAGTTTATACCTCTGAAATTAAAAGTGATATGGAAGCAATGATTTGTAGAAGTAATAATAATGCTACTAATAGAATGATTAATAGGGTTGGTTTAGATGATATTAATAATTTTGTAAAGGAACAAGGTTTGTATCAAACTGTTGTTGATTTAATTCCTGCTGGGGGTAGAACTTTAGATAATAAAACTTCTGCTAGGGATTTAGGGAATTTATTAGAAAGTATTTACGAAGGAAGATTACATGGTTCGGATGAGATGAAAAGAATTTTAGCTATGGATTGTTCTGGACATAGTGATAGACTTGTAGATAACACTTGTATTCCAATTAAACAAGCTGATTTACGTAAGACTGGTGGATTTGTAGATGAAGTTTATGGAAAGACTGGGACAACTTATGGTGTTAATGCTAATGCAGGTGTAGTTGAAGCTGAATTTTTAGGTAGCGGACTAGTACCTTATGTTGCTGTTATTATGGTTGAAGATAGATCTGCAAAAAGAGATAAATCCAGAGGGAGTTATGGAATTTGGGGCCCAAGAAAATCTGAGACTTTGAGAAGTATTGCTGAGGCTTGTTATTGGTATTTGCATGAAAAATATTCTGAAAAAGATTTCAAATGTAAAGATCATAATGGGGTGCATCCAAAATGAATAGAAAGTTATCTTGGTCTGCGTTAGGATTATTAGGATTATTAGGACTTAGTAATGTTACTAAATGTGTTGATGTTAATGAAAATGTATCTAGTGGTTGTTTAGAAGAAATTGTTGAAATAGAAAAACCTCAAGTTACTAGTATTGAAGCTGATGTTGAAAGATTAAATCAAATTGATTCTGGTTATAGATTGACTGAAGAAGAATTAGTCTTTTTATCAAGAATTTTATATTTTGAAGAAGGAACATTTATTCAAAAAAATAAACAAGGATTAACAAAAGATGATATTCAAGAAGGATATGAAGCTATTGCTTCAGTTTTGTTGAATAGATATGAATTTGATACTAAAAATAATTCTCATAAATTTCATAGAAAAAAAAGTAATGGTAGTTTGATTACTTATGCAAAGTTTCCGTATGCATTTAGTTGTATCAAAGATAGAAAAAATTTTTTTAATCCTGAAACTTTTAAGGACGATCAAGGAAATATGGTTTTGAAACATGGATTAATGGATTCAGAATCTATTGAAGGAGCTTACAAAGCTTTAGTAAATGTTTTATCTGGTGAGGCTGAGGATCCTACTAATGGAGCTTTATTTTATAAAACTAAAAAAATTGGAAATGAAGGTGTTGTTTGGCATGGGACTGAGGCTTTTTGGTTAAATAGAAAACCTTGTAAAAGAGAATGGTCAAATGATATAACTAATCATCAATATTATCATGTTAATTGTGGGGTTGAATAAATCTTTAACCGAGATTTTATAAATAGATTTTTGAGGAAAGAAAGAAATGATTACAAAAGAATATTCTAATTTGGATAAATTAATTGATTTAGCTTGTAATAGTTTTGAAATGCTTGATTTTTTAAGAATTAATCGTCCAGATGAAATTTATTTAGTTGATAATAAGTGTGGGATTTTTAGTATTCCTAAAATTGACTCTGGGGATGTTTTAAAATTTATTGTTCATAGTAAAGGAGATAAGGCTAAATATTCATTAGATCCACAATTGCAGGAGATTGTTAAGAGAGGATTAAGAGCACAAATGGTTGTTCAAGGTATAGAAGGTGTTCAAGTTTTAAGACAACTTAATTTTTATGAGGGTGTTGTTGGATTATTAGGGCCTTTTGAATATTTACAGGGATCTAATTTGAGTCATATTACTGATCCTGAATTACATGATTATGAAAAAGTATTAGAATTGTTTAAAGAGCTTGATGATAATCTTGAAAAGATTCATCAAAAAGAAATTATACATGGCGATATTAAACCCGGAAATATTATTCATAGTGATGGGAAGTTAGTATTGATTGATTGGTCAACTGCAAGAACATTTGAAGAAGATTCTAATTATAGTGGGCCTCTTATTGCTACAATGAGATATTTTTATCCATTATCTGATAGGTCTCGTGATTATTGGGCTTTATCATTAACATTTGTAGATGTGTTAAGGGGTAGAATTATTCTTCATGATAATGAAGTTAGAGATGGTTCTGAAGATTTGGTTGAAACTTTGGCAAGAAGATTAAGACAAAGGCTTGGAAAAGAATATGGTGATTTCTATAAAGATTTAGCGAATCGGAAACCTGAAGTAGATTTTAAGCGTATAAGTAGTTCAAGAATAATTAATCATGATGATATTTTAAGGGGAATAGTTGAACAAGCTCAAACAACTAATGTTGGTTATCTAACTCCAAATAGAAAGTCTTAATAATTTTTAAATTCTTGGAAATCCTAAGGGCTTGTAACATAACTTGGATAGTGTAGTGGGCTTCGGACCCACGTATCAGGGTTCAAATCCCTGCAAGCTCATTTTAAGTCTTTTTAGGGGTTATAAAGCCAAAAGGATAGGTTTATAAACATTGATATTCTTCAGAAAAGTAGCCCGCCACGAGAATACTCAATGGAGCGGACGAAGAAACTTCAAGCAATGAGCTTGGGGGTTAGTGTCGCGGGCAATATCATAATAAAATAAACAGAGCAAGATCATACTCGCCTATCATTTAATTAAAATTTGAATTTGGCATTTGCCATTATGAATTAAAGGAAGTGAATAATTAATGAATAGGTTATAGAGTATTTCTTGAATGTTTTGGAGGAAAAAATGGGAAAAATTAGCCCTGTGTCGGCAAAATATATCATTCACACAAGTATTCAAATTGAAGGTACTGTGGACAGACCAGATATCATTGGTGCTGTTTTTGGACAAACTGAAGGTCTATTAGGATCTGATTTAGAATTAAGAGAATTACAAAAGTCTGGAAGGATTGGAAGGATTGAAGTTAATACTGATATCAAAGCTGGAAAGACTGAAGGTAATATTATAATTCCGTCAAGTTTAGATAAGACTGAAACTGCTGTTGTAGCAGCTGCTATGGAAACTATTCAAAGGATAGGTCCATGTAATGCTAAAGTTAAAGTTCTGAAATTAGAAGACGTAAGAATTTCTAAAAGAAGTTTCATTATTACAAGAGCAAAAGAATTGTTGAAATCATTCACAGATAATGTGTTACCTGATTCTCAGGAAATTACTGAAGAAGTTGCACAGTCTGTAAGAATGATGGAAGTTGCTGAATATGGTAAAGAAAAATTACCAGCTGGACCTGCTATTGATGAATCTGAAGAGATTATTTTAGTAGAAGGAAGAGCAGATGTTTTGGTTCTATTAAAATGTGGATTCAAAAATGCAATTGCAATTAACGGAACTTCTGTACCTGCATCTATTATTCCATTATGTGCACAAAAAATTGTAACACTTTTTGTTGATGGAGATAGAGGGGGAGATTTAATTACAAAAGAAGTAATGGAAGTTGCTGAAATTGATTTTGTAGTTAAAGCACCTGATGGAAAAGAAGTTGAAGAATTGACAAAGAAAGAAATTCATAAAGCTTTGAGAGGAAAGATTACTGCTGAGCAAGCTAAACATGATTTGAAAGATGTGCAACCAACAAAGAATGGGCAAATCAGAAGAATTGAGAATAGAGAAGCTCCGAGAGATTCTAGACCTATGTCTAGAGGACCAATAAGAACTTCTATGCCAGTACAAGAAGCACCAAGAAATATTGTAAGAGCTGGAATTTCTGATGAGCAGAAAAAAAAGTTTAAATCTTTGTTAGATGATTTAGTTGGAACTAGAGGGGCTTATGTACTTGATGAGAATTTGGCTGTGCTTGGAAAAGTGCCTTCAACAGAATTGCAAGATACTTTGAGAGGAATCAAAGGAGTAAGCGCAGTTGTGTTTGATGGGAGCATTGGAAAAGATTTGGTTATCAGTGCAGAAAGAGCTGGAGTGAAAACTTTGGTTGCAATGGATAGTAAAATCAAACCAACCGATACTAGACTGAACTTGTTAACAATGAGTTCTTTTTAATTAATTTTTTTTCTTGATATTTGAATATAATCTTTGAAGCCTTCTTTTTTATAAAATTTTATTGCTTTATTGTTGATATTAAACACATCTAGCATAATCTCTGAGATTTGCTTTTTTTTAGAAATTAATTTGAGGTCTTTAATTAGGGTCTCTCCAAAACCTTTTTTTCTATGTTCTTTTGTAATATAAAACCAATCAATCCAGCAGAATTTATTTTCTGAATTCCCATAATCAATACCATAAGGTGTTTTTTTTGTAAATTTATACTGGACAAAGCCTATTGGTTTATGATCTAAAGTGATTATTCTGATTTCTTTTCTTTGAATTGCGTTTTTTGTTTGTTTTGTGAGTTTATTTTTAGTTTCAGGTTTTTCTTTTTCTAAATTACAAATTTCTATAATTCCTTTTATAATTAAATTTGAATCTTCTTTTGAAGCATATCGGATTTCGTTCATGATTTTGTTTATAGATTGATAGTTTAAATAATTGTCTTAGAAATATAATGCAGGCCATCTGAGTTTGTTGTAAATTCCCAATAAAGTTTGTCCTAACATTTTCTCAGCTTCGCGACCCTACAAGCGTCGGTACTATTGTTTAGAGCTGCTCCATTCCTGGCCTGACTCAGTTAGCATTAATATCAACCATGCAGGACGAAACATCAAAGTCCATGATAGGGCTCTACTGAAAGATTCGCACCGCACTCAGACTTCAGTCCATCGTATAGCCGATTTATGGTACAGGTGACGGCTAACCACCCACCTAGCCTGCATAATTTTGGTGATATTGATGTTTTATTAACCTTTGGGTTGGGTTAATTATATAAATCTCTCTTATATAGAGTTAATAAATGAAAAAGAGGGTGATTGATAGTGATAGGTTTTTCTTAGTCTTGATTATAATTTTAGTTTTAGGTTTTAGCATAGGCTTTGGTAATCAAATTCAGTCTGGATATGCTGTTGTTGATTGTATAGATACAGACGAGGATGGGTATTATGATGAAGGTTGTAGCTTAGAAGATTTTGGTTGTTATGAAGTTGAATCTTTAATTGTTGATTCATATGATAAAGGAAGTTTGGATATTGATGAAAATTATTTTGTATATATTTCTAATTCTGGTGTATATAGTTATGATTTAATTTCTTCAAGCAATAGTTTGTTGAGTGATGGTTTAACTGAAGTTTCTAATTCTAGAATTTATGGGAATTATGTTGTATGGCAAGCTTTAGTTGGAAATTATTGGCAAATTTATTTACATGATTTAGAACAATCCACAACTACAATTCTTAATGAATTTGCGTCTCATCAAATTAGTCCTGATGTTTATGGGAATTATGTTGTATGGGCGGATAATGTTGGTGGAGATTGGGATATTTATTTGAGAGATTTAAATGATGGAACTCAAAGTTTAATTATTTCTGAGACTCAAAATCAATATTCACCTAGAATTTATGGGGATTATATTGTTTATATTGATGATGCTAGTGGGACTAAAGATGTTTATTTGTATAAGATTAGCACAGAAGAAATTACTCTTATTGATGGGAGTGATGGAGATCAAAATTCTATTTCCATTTATGAAAATTATGTTGTTTGGCAATCAAACTCTGCTGGGAATTGGGATATTTATTCTTATGATATTTCTACTGATGGAATAATTATTGTAACTAGTGAAAGTTATGATGAAAAATATCCAAAGGTTTCAAATAATTTAATTGTTTGGGCAAAGTATGATGATAATGATTATGATTTGGAATATTATGATTTTGAAACTCAAGATTTTTATTCATTAACTGATGATGGTGTTAATCAGATTTTACCAGTGGTGAGTTCTTCTTATGTAGTCTGGTTGGATGATACTAATGGTAATTATGATATATTCGGGAAAACTGTTAATCCTGCTTGTGATAGTTTGATGTTTGGAGATTGTGATGATAGTTCGGCTTTGATTTCTCCTGCAGGAACTGAAAGTTGTGATAGTTTAGATAATGATTGTGATGGAGAAATTGATGAAGGTTGTGATGCTGCTTCAATTACATCAACTGAAGGTGATTGTTTAATAGATGAAATTAGTTCTAATGTTTGGGTAGAATCAACTTGGAATAAAACTATTAATTTTGCTTTAGATGGGGAGTCTGTGTATTTAGTTTCTTATGGTGATGGTAGTTGTGGAACTGATGCTTCTGATTTTTATTTGTATTCTGCTGTTGATGATGATGGGACTTATGTTACTGATGAATTAGTTGAAAGTTTTATTTTTGCTTCAATAAAAAATTATGATACTTATGATGCAAGTTATGCTAGTTGGAATGCTGTCTATGATGATGATAAATATTATTATTTTATTAGTGTATTAAATGAAACTGTGGTGTTAGGAGATACTTTGTTAGTTTGTGAAGCTGATGCTACTTGTTCTGCGGAGAGTATTACTATTTCTGACGCTGAGGATTATTTGAAATTGTATTCTAGTGGATGTTTGACTGATGATGATTGTGATGCTGGAGAGACTTGTGTTGACAGTAATTGTGAGGAGAGTAGTGTTATTGAAACTTGTGAGGAAGAATGGGATTGTTCGAATGTTGAATGGTCAGAATGTGTTGATGGGATTTCAACTTTAGATTTGTCACAATGTCAATCTATTCCTGTAAGTGATGCTTGTTATACTTCTGATTATTTGCCTACTACTGAGAAAAGTTGTTCTTCTACTACTAGTAATCAAGCAGTTGAAATAAGTGATTCTGTCGATGAAGAAATTACTAATGAAGAAGTGCCTGTATTTTCTTGGATTAATTTATTGTTAGTTATTGGAATATTAGTTGGGTATTATGCTTTTAGAAAATAAGTTTAGAAACATAAGGACCATCTTGTTTGTAACCTAGTTTTTTGTAATAGTCTCTTACACCTATCCCAGAGATAACCAAAAGTTTTTTCTTAGAATTTTGTTTACAAATTTCTTCTGCTTTTTTTAATAATAATTTTCCAAAACCTTTATGTTGAACTTTACCAATTTTTTCCAGTCCTGTTGAGGTACCATAAACATGAAGTTCACGAATAATTGCCGAATCATTTTTTATTTCTTTTCTAAGACTTTTTGATGGAAATCTTAATCTACAAAATCCTATAATTTCATTTTTTTGTTTTAGAGAGATAAAAAATTCTTTTCCTTCTGATGCTTTATATTCAATAATATCTATTTTTGGATTTTTAATTATTGATTTAATTTCATTACATCTAATACAATTACAATGCATATTATGTGAATTCATATAGTTTTGAAGTAATTGCCTAAGATTTGTTTTATCAACTCCACCCAAAGAATGTTTTGTGGGGATGTCTCTTTGAATTCTCATTATCCTTACATACTCTGGAACTTTTGTTTTGAACTCGGCTAATATTTTAATTGTTTCAGTAGTTTCTAATGGTTTATATTTTCCTTTTTTATACATTTCAGCTAATTCTGTTCCTGGCATTATAATACAGGGATAGATTTTTAACATATCTGGGCGAAAATCTGGATTTGAAAATAAGGACATTAGATTATTTTTGTCTTCAGGAAGACCTAACATTACATGTGCATTGATTTTGAAACCTAAGTCTTTTAGAATTCTGAAAGATTTTATTGTTTCTTCTACTGTATGACCTCTTTTTATTATTGATAAAACTTTGTTGTCAGTAGTTTGTACTCCAAGTTCTACTCTTGTGCAACCTTGATCTAACATAATGTTTGCGTGTTTTAATTGTGCATAATCTGGTCTGGTTTCAATTGTTAATCCCACACATCTTATTTTTGATTTTTCATTTCTTTTGATTTCTTTCTCTAATGTTGATTTGCCTTTTAATTTTAAAATTTTTTCTTGAATTCTTTTTGTTCTTTCAGGGGTTAAATTTGATGGTAGTTCGAAAAGTTTTTTGAATTCTGTTAATGTAAAATTGAAATCATTTAATGCTTTTAATGAATATGTAATAAATTCATTTTGATATTTTTTGGGATATGATGGAAATGTGCCACCTTGGATTATTAATTCAACTTTGTCAAATGATTGATTGAGTAAAAAATATTGTTCTAAACGATTAAAAACAGTTAGATATGGATCATAAAAATTTCTTGCACTTCGCATTGTTGAAGGTTCAGTACCAGTATAACTTTGTGGGACATCACCAAAAATGGAATTTGGTCCTCCTGGACACATAATACATTTACCATGTGGACAAGGGAATGGTTTTGTCATTATTGCTATTGGTGTTACACCTGAGATTGTTCTTGAAGGTTTTGTAATTAGAAATTTTAATTCTTTGAATTGTTTTTCATTTGCATGCATTAATATTTCAATCATTGAAGGGAAAATTCTTGGGTTGTGTTTACGACAAAGTTCTCTTCTTAATTTTAGTACTAAATCAATAGATTTAATTTTTCTTTTTTTGATCTCTTTGAATAATTCTTCATAAAATTGTTGCATTTAGGTATATTTTGAGGAAAAGTTTATATATATTCTTTTTTATTTGTAGTCTATGAGAAAAGTGGTGGTTATTGTTCCGTTATGGAAAAGGATTCTAGCTTATATCATTGATAGCCTTCTAATAAGTATGATAATCGTTAGTCCTTTAATGGTTAAAGAAACTGGAGAAAGTTTTGCTGATTTCTTGAATTTGATTATGAGCTCTAATTTTTGGTTTGCAACAATTATTGTTGGAATTATGACTTTAGTTTATTGGACTTTTTTAGAATGGAAATTTGGCCAAAGTGTTGGAAAGATTTTTTTTAAAATAAAATCTGTTGGTATTAATGATAAGGAGATTACAATTTCTCAGGCGTTCATTAGAAATTT
>Ga0208375_1004651_pt1 | contig 10638 bp, 10 predicted proteins | sample RifOxyD1_FD_184038 | JGI IMG/M metagenome (GOLD analysis project Ga0208375, IMG submission 184038) | Soil microbial communities from Rifle, Colorado - Rifle Oxygen_injection D1 (SPAdes) | ecosystem: Environmental > Terrestrial > Deep subsurface > Rock core/Sediment | place: Rifle, Colorado...
AGCCGGCTGCTAGGTAGGCAACACCGATCGGTGGCACAACAAATTGAGAGTCTAAACTGCAACTCGACTTAATGATTAGTACTCCACCCATAGAGCCCTCCTTGGTCTTGTTTTTTGTATTTTACTCAGGAACTTCTGAAAAAGAATTAAAGATGTCTTTACTGTTGTCTGAAGGCGACTTAACCGCTATTTATAAGCCTAATTTTTATGGCTGTTCAAAAAGTCAAAACGTTTTCACAACCGATTTCGTCGCTTACCTACGCTCTTCTTTTTATCGTTTCGATTACCTGGTGCCTGGTAATCTTTCAACCCTCACTGTGGGAAATTCTTGTCATTCTCGCCACTGAACAGCTCTCTTTATTAGTAATGTTGTTTATTGACAAAAAATGTTTCTGTAAATTGTATCCGAAATTCAGTCTGGTTTTTCCGAAGGAGAATCTTGATGAGATCGGAAAACTTGATAAGAACCGACAAATCGCTTTTCTGAATAGTTTACTCCTTTTCCCCTTACAACGAAGCAAGTATATAATCGGCGCAAGCTTCTTTAAGGTGCTGCCAAACTGTCTATTGATAGTTTTTTGGTGGGATCATAAGACAACCAATTTTGAACAATTTCTGCTTTTCATTCTGGACGTGGCCATTGTCTTAGTTTTTACTTATGCCGCGGTCTTTATTGAAATTCATAATTTCGTCTCAAAAAAGATAGCCGAATATCACCAAAAGTTCGACTGGCGCGAGGCGTTTTCAAGCCTTACCTACCCTTCGAATAAACTCGATTTTTCGCTTCATGAAATCGCTTCTATGACAGGAATAGCCGTGCTGGTTTGTGTTCTGCAGATCATCCTCGTGGCGTTTGATTTTTCGGACAATAAGCTTGCTCTAGCACTAAAAATTCTGGCTGTGGGTCTACTCGGCATTTTGCTTTTTGGTAGACTTTGGTTTCTTGGCAGACGGCATTTTGAGGGCGGTCTGTCCCGGCTTTTCAAGCATTTCGAAGCATTTGATCATGACTCCAAAAGATCTGTGATTGCTCTACATTCGTCGCCGATGCTGGCTAAGTTCGAAACAACGTTCAACCAACTCACCGAAAGGTTAAGATCAACCGAGAAAGAAATATCGGCCTGGATGGTTCATGAAACCAATCAGAGCCGTTACCGCGCTCTTGGTGAGATTTCCGGTCTCGTAGCTCATGACTTGATGATGCCACTTCATATAGTTGATTTTTGCGTTTCTGAGATATCCGTCAATCCGGCTCTCGCTTCTGATAAGCAATATATTGAAGAACTAACAACCAATACCCAAAGGGCTGTTGAACTTGTAAAATCGTTAAGAAGTTATTTGAGAGCACCGTCCTCATCGGTAAAATCCTCTCGATTTATTGAGGCACACGAACATGTCTTGAAACTTTTAAAAACCCAGTTTTTTCAGCTTGGTTTCAGTAATGTAAAAATATCTACTGATGATGCCGTCTCCCAGATTTGTTTTTCGATAAACACTCCGGATCTTGTTCATATTCTCTATAATCTGTATAAAAATTCGGTCGAAAATCTGTTGCGCAACAACATATCCGACCCAATAATCACAATTAAATCAATTGAGAAACTTGAAGATTATGCAACCTTGACGATTAGCGACAACGGTACCGGCCTGTCTCTCAAAATGTATGAAAGAATGACCGCGTTCAGATTGACTTCGCTAGACACGGGCGATTTTCAGGAGGGGCTCGGGTTGCGACTGACTAGGCGTCTTATAGAGCGCAATAACGGCACCCTCAATTTAACTAATCCGCTTAATGATCGTGGTACTGCGTTCGCTTTACGGCTACCTGTCACTACCGTTTGATCATTTTGCGTTCTTAAGCTATCTTCAGCCAAAAATTAAGGCTACAAATGTTTGAAAAACGGCGACCAATCTGGATACTTGAAGATGATAAAAGCGCACGCTTTGTCTATGACGAAGTTCTAAAGCACCGTTACACTATTACCTATTTTAAGGATCTAGCTAGCCTTGAAAAAGTGTTAGAAAATATCCAGGACCTCCCCCGTTTACTAATAGCTGACATAACACTCCCCGATGGTTGTTTTCTTCATTTCATTGCTTCAAGTCCAAAAATCGTTCAAGTAGATATTCCCTTTGTTGTTGTCTCATCTCTCGATGACGTAGACGCACTACGCTTTTGTTTTGATGAAGGCGCACTTGATTACATCACTAAGCCATTTAAAAAATCAGAACTCATCGTAAAAATTGAACGGGCCATTTTAAACAGTGAAGAAAAAAAGAAACTTTCCGGTCCGAAAAACATGGCTATCTTTAAACCGATTTTTTCCGAGTTAACGGCAAAGGAAAACGCGATACTTTCATTATTCAAAGAATCAACGTCCGGAGAAGTGACTCGCGACGAAATCGTAACCACGGTCTGGGAAAACCTAAAAGTTCATCCAAAAACTCTCGATGTGCATCTGTATAATCTACGCCGAAAACTCCAAGCTCATGGGTTAAAAATTGCGCTATCGCATAACGGAAAATGGCGGCTGTTAAGCGATCGGATGGATGGCTAGATCTCTCGGAATTCCGTCAAAAAATTCATCGTATCCCTTTCCAAAAATAAGCGGAATTCGAGCCTTGGTATATCCTTTAACCACCCACGTTTTTCCTTTAAGATGGCTTGGTGTAATATCGGTGAATATCTGGTCAGAATACTTTTGCCGAGACTCTCTTAGCTTACAAACACCGCAAAAGCGCCCACTAAGCCAGTCTTCGATCAAATGTCGGTTTTCAGGACGCAAGAAAAACTCCTGATGGTAAAGTGGATCGGGCGTGAATTCACAGTTCTTGTCCGCCTCTTGATCAAATAAGAACGCAACTCTTTGTAAAGCTTCGCGCTCGGCCTTCCTAAACGCTTCCAGTTTATCCAAAGCGGCGCCAAATCCGAAAACCAGCGGAAAACTCTTTTTGGGAAATAAAAATACACCAATTACGAATACTGAATCAGCGTCATATCGATCCTCAAAAGAGTACGCCTTTGATTCGTATTCAGATAGCTCTTCTATGGTTCCCGTATACTTCGTACATTCAACTGGCGCTGCGCCTCCGAACCATGATCGCAAAATACGGTCTCTTTCCACCAACTCTAAAAACGCCGATGCACTTGCCGTCGCAAAGCTGCTACCAGCAGCTACGCCATTACTTGATGAATATTTATATAGTTTTGTGTCTTTCGAGGCTGGAAACAAACTCGAAAAGCAGCCTGATGACAAAGCTTCAATAGTACTCGTTCTCTCAATAAGCTCATAATAAGCACGATCCCAAGGCATTTTATCTAAAGCAGCGGCACTAGCAGCAACAAGAGTCCCCGTTGAATCACTGGTACTGATTCCACAAGCGTGAATCTGGTGCGAGGACACTTTTACAACGTCCGAAAACGTCTCCAGTTCCTGCCATTTATTTGATAACGGTAATAGTTTTCTAATGTTTTTTAGCATAAAAACAGCCCTCTCTCTTGGGAGAGAGGGCTCCTTTCTTTAGAAGCACACAAGTGCAAACCTCTTTTTCATACCATCCTCCTTTCTGTGTTTGAGTTTAACTGCGGTTTTACTCCAAAACAGAATTGCTCAATGAAATTTTCTTCATGATAGTGGGAGAAATATTTGGTGAACTTCGTAAGAGTCCCAAAACGTTCACTGACAGAAAAACCGGTAACGTTGAAACCGAGCTTATTAAGAAGATGGACCTGTCCTAAATTTGATGGGGAAACTTCGGCTTCTGCTCGTTCAACCCCATGCTTACTGAGTATCTGAAGCAGTTGAACAAAAAATGGCTGAAAAACCCCCCTATTTTGATACTCGGTCAATATCGAAACATTACGTAGGTAGTAAGTGCCCCAGTCCGAGGGATTAGCGGTTAGGATACCAATCTCTCGGCCTTCTGTACTTAGCATAAAAAAATCTGCTGCCTCTTCGTAAAATCGCCGTTTGAAATCACTTTTTGACATCTTAAGAAAAGGAGATAAATCGCTATTTTCGCGATAGATCGCTTCCATATTCATTGCCATAAAACTAGCTACAGCTCTGAAGTCGGTAGGAGAAACCGTAATTCCGTTATCGTATTGCGCCGGAAAATACTCCTGCCATTTAATTCCCCAGATCTTAGTAGAGAGCCACTCTGATTGATCAACCCGATATATATCGTTCATCCTTGACGCTCCCGTTTAAAACGCTCTTACAGATCCATCAATAAATAGTGCGGTTGTATCGATTGTTGGCGTGCCCTTTTAGAATGTCGATTAAATTTTTTGTCAGTAAAACGAGTTAAGCGCGGTTAAGATAACTTAAGTCGTCTTAACCGCGCCGTGGTGATAATAATCTAGGCGTCACTTCAGGAAGTTATATGGACACATTTAATCACTCGACACATAAATACAAACACTGGAATGCAATAATCTGGAATACTATCGAAAAGATCCAAGGTGCGCTTCACCTAGACGAATCGACAATGGCTTGCTTTCTTTTACAGGAAACTAAACACTATAAAATCGCAAAACAACGCAAACAGTCGGTAAATGCGGTAAGTTTAATGCATTTTTCTGTAATTTTAGGGCTTAGATTTGAAGACGTTGTCCTAGGAGAAGTCGACCTTTTTCAACTCTCCCCATCCCAAAATACATCAAGACTTAAGACATCTTTAGTTGAAATGAAATCTTTACGCTCTTAGCCTATAAATAATGGCAAATGTTCTTCTTGTCACATACTCCGGCTATATAAAAACGCCTTCGTCGCTGGCGCTCGACAATGGACTTGCTAATCTCGCCGGCGCCCTTATTGATGCTGGCCATGTGGCTCAAATACTTGATCTGAACACGCTTTCCACCCTTCGTTTATTGACTCCACATGGTTTTTTTGATTTGGCAAAACTATTGAACAAAGGCAGTGATCGTTCAGTTGCTGTAAAGCGTATTCAAACAATTTTCGACGAGCACCAGGAACATGAACTGAATACCCTCTTTGAGCAAATTGTGACAGCCATAACAGTACTCCATATTGACGTGATTGGTTTTAAATGCTGGGGTAGTGAAGGCTCTGTTGCAATTAAGAATTGGCTAGCGCTGATCCGTGCAAGTTTTCCTGAAATTAAAATTTTACTTGGCGGTCCGGTCTGCCAAGTGATGCCGGAACACGCAGCTCGATATTTTTCTAATTTTGATTTTATGGCTCTCGGCGAGGCTGAGAAAACTATCGTTGGTATAATCGACCACATTGAAAAGAACACACCGATAACGACTGTTCCCGGTCTGCTTTACAAAAATAATGGCGTATTTAAGAAAACGGCGCCAGATCCATTCACCGATCTCAACCAGTTACCACGACCGCGTTATGATCGTCATGTATATCCGTCAGCATGGACCGGCGACAAATTAAACATGGTTGTGCTTGACGAAAGTCGTGGTTGCCCTAACCGCTGTCATTTTTGTGTACACCCCACCTACGCCTTCAACCGAAGAACAAAATCAGTATCGAGACTATTGGAAGAGATTAAGCAAATTCAAGCCACACTTGGAACGGTTCACTTCCGAATGGCCGGTTCAAATACTCCGGGCAAGTATATTCACGAATTTTCAAAGGCGGTTTTAGAACAACAAATAGATCTCAAATTTTCTTGTTTTGCACATGTAGAAGATTTTGAGGTCCAATCACTTTCAATGCTGCACAAGGCCGGTCTTCGCTCAATCTTTTTCGGAATTGAAACCGCCGACGAAGCCCTTTCAAAAAAAGTCTGTAATAAAGCAGTTAGTAGCGACAAAGCAGAGCAAGTCATAAAAAATGCCTCTTCTGCCGGAATTTTTTGCACAGGCAGTTTCATCTATCCACTGCCCTTCCAGATGCAAAACCCTGAGTCACGAGCCAAGACATTTGATTTCATAAAACGTGTCTTTGGAAATAACCCACATGCATCCGCACAATTCCTTAATCCCTTCCCCTTGCCAAACACAAAATGGTGGACCGAAAAAGAAAAATTTGGGTTTGAATTTGATGAGGATGAGTATCTACTGCGTAATATCTCTATTGTTGCACGCCATATGTTTCCTCCTGAGATGCAAGACTTTCTGCCATATAAACTTGATGGAAAATCACATTTCGAGCTGGCAACCGAACTCTCAACTCTGATGAATGAGCTCGTGCCGCACGGTGTTGCCTTCAATATAAGCGACGATGTGGCTCTGATCGGAATCGGCTGTGACGAAAGCCCAATTCAATTCCGAAATGAAATGATGCCCGCCTTTCTCTACGGCGGCGTCGACCGAGTGTCAATGATGGTAGAAAAGTTCAACCGGGCTACAAAAACACAACCATTTTTTACCGACGCTGTTTCAAAAACCACCAACCAGTTTTTGATCTAATTCTATTGTATTTGGATATCCAACTAATATATGTCATCACGTACACTAGGAGTGTTCACGATGAAACTAACCATGAGATTCATGTTACCGCTTTTGCTCGTGCTCGGTTCGATTGCTTATACTGTAAGCCCGGTAATCGAAACCTTGACCATGCATTGGTTTACCCGTGATTTAGAGCTGAGGGCCAAGCTTATAGTCAACACTCTACAAGACTCTCTCGTTCCATTGCTTGATTCCGCAAATGACAAAAAGATTATTTCGGTATTTACCAAAGCCACTCTCGATGATCGTTTGATGGCTATGGGTTATTGCGATCAGTCCGGAAAATTGCGTTATAGAACCGCGCTTTTCCCAAAGGGCCTATCCTGTGCTCCCGTTAACTCCGAACTAACAGAAAAAGGAATAACACATAGTTTACCAGGCGGTGACGTTTTTGTAACCACGCATCACGTCGACACAGATCAGCGACATCTCGGTTCAGTAGTGCTGGTTCATGACATGAGTTTCATGCAACGTCGGAGTAGTGATACGCGGAAGTACGTCTTTGCCTTTTTTGTCGCGTTAGGTCTGATTATTTCAGCTATAACCGTTTTGATCGCCCATTTAAGTTGGCGCGGTTGGATTTCCTCGTTACGAAGATTTCTAAAAGGGGGACACTTCGAATCAAAGGGGACCGGTCATTCGCCCGAACTTAAGCCCATTATCAAAGAATTCAGAGCCTTAATTCGACAGCTTGAATCAAATCAACGCATTCGAGATGAGAGCCTTTTGTCTTGGACTCCTAAGACTTTGAAGAACATTTTGGAGCGCGAACTCGCCGGACAGGAAATACTCATCGTTTCAAATCGTGAACCCTATATTCACCACAAAAATGACGATGGATCAATAGAGGTCAGATATCCTGCCAGCGGATTGGTCACCGCTTTGGAACCGGTAATGAGAGCCTGCTCCGGAACATGGATAGCGCACGGAAGCGGAAATGCGGATAGAGAAGCCACTGACAGCAATAGCCATACTTCCGTGCCGCCCGACGACCCTAAGTATACGCTCAGACGTGTTTGGTTGTCTCCTGAAGAAGAACAAGGGTACTACTACGGTTTTTCTAACGAAGGTATATGGCCCTTATGCCACATAGCTCATACACGGCCAGTGTTTAAAAGCAGTGATTGGAATCACTATAAGGCGGTCAATGAAAAATTTGCAGATGCAGTAGTCAGCGAGGCCAAGACAAGCGAACCGGTCGTACTGGTTCAGGATTACCATTTTGCACTTTTACCCAAAATGATCCGAGAGCGCCTGCCTAATGCAACGATTATTACTTTTTGGCATATCCCTTGGCCAAACCCGGAAGCTTTCGGTATCTGCCCATGGAGAGAAGAAATTTTAGAGGGAATGTTAGGGAGCAATATCATCGGTTTCCATATTCAGTTTCACTGTAATAATTTTATCGAAACCGTGGATCGGTTTTTGGAATCCAGAATCGATCGCGAACACTCCACCATTTCTTTGGGTGGAAAACTAACAGCGATAAATCCGTATCCAATCTCAATCGAATGGAACGCCAAATGGGTGACGTCACAGCCGGACATCCTTGCGTGCCGCTCTGCAATTTGTGAAAAAAACGGACTAAAGCCGGATTTATTGATCGGTCTCGGGGTGGACCGAATGGATTATACAAAGGGGATTTTAGAGCGTTTCCTCGCCGTCGAGCGTTTATTTGAAACCCACCCGGAGTGGATCGGTCGTTTTACTTTCGTACAAATTGCGGCGCCAAGCCGTTCGAGTATCGAAACTTATAAACGGTTTCAAGTTGATGTGCGAGCCTTGGCTGAAAGAATTAATTCACGATTTGGAACTGACAGTTATCGTCCCATAGTGCTCCGCGTGGAACATCACGAGCCATCGGAAGTTTTTCAGTACTATCGTGGGACAGATATTTGCTTTGTCGGCAGTTTACACGACGGAATGAATCTCGTTGCAAAAGAATTCATTGCTTCTCGTGATGATGAAAATGGCGTACTCATCATCAGCTTATTTGCCGGTGCATCAAGAGAGTTACCCGAGGCATTGATAGTTAATCCTTACGACATTGAGCAATGTGCGGAGGCTTTGCAGGTAGCTCTTGAAATGCCCGCGGCAGAAAAGAAGGAAAGAATGAGAACCATGCGAGGAATGGTTCAAGAATACAACGTATACCGTTGGGCAGGACGTAAACTAATCGACGCAGCAAGAATCAAACAACGTAATCGGCTCTTGCGAAAAGTGGCCTCGATCGGCAATTGGCACTCTGATTAAACAGAGGGGATAAGAAGTTGAAACACGTTTTTTCAGACAGCGGGCTGCGCAATCTTGAAGCGTTCTGTTTCAGTGAGTGCCTGTTTGCTTTTGATTATGATGGTACTCTTGCAAAAATTGTTCAAACCCCCTCTCAAGCCTTAATGTCTAAAACTACGGAAAAGTTATTAAGAGAACTGAGCCGTATTTCTGACGTGGCAATAATATCGGGTCGCTCAATACGTGACATTAAAAGACTACTCAAAATAAAACCGCGTCGTCTTATCGGGAATCATGGTTTGGAGGGTCTTCAAAAATCTCATTTTTCTTCTGACGTTGCTTTCAAGGCCTGTCAGAAATGGAAAAAAATCCTAGCGAAAGCGATGGAAAAGGAAGTCGGAATCTCTATCGAAAATAAGCGCTTTTCGTTAGCCATCCACTACCGTATGTCTCGGCAAAAAAAGGAAGCAAAAGCGCGTATTCTTGCTTCAATAAAAACCCTCGATCCTCAACCCCGATTGATAATGGGCAAATATGTTGCAAATTTAGTCCCGGCCGGAGCACCACATAAGGGGTTTGCGTTAATCGAGCTAATGAACGAGCTGAAGCTCTCTTGCGCCATTTATGTTGGAGATGATGACACGGATGAAGATGTTTTTGCCTTGCCTGAGTCGCACATTCTAACCATAAGAGTCGGAAAAAAGATCAATTCGCGTGCTCGCTTTTTTCTAAAGCAACAAACAGAGATTAATCGTTTAATTAAGCACATGCAAAAATTAAGGACCGGCATATGCGAAACATAAAACAAACCCCCGTAGCAATAGCCGAAAGCCTTTTCAGAGTTAGCTTAGGTCTTCAAAAATTCAATAAGCGCCTTGAGCGTTTATTGGGTTTGAGCCTCGTGCAATGGTATCTACTGCGACGATTAATCCAGATGCCAAGCACCTCCGCAGGTGTTCTAGCCAAAGATCTCGGGGTTCATCCGGGAACTTTAACTCCTCTGTTAAAAAGATTACGGCGTAAGGGAATGCTGTTCGTGGAACAAGATCCATTCGATTCGAGGCGAAAAAATATTCTTATTTCACGCGCAGGTAGAACCAAATTAGTTGAGCTTGAAAAATCGTTGTTTTCGATGCTCGAAGAATGTGGCGACAGATCCATCTCGAATATCGAAAACCTGTTAGACCGCTTGCTGTAGTTCTAAATAGGAACTTCCAACAACATCTTCAGAATCATCAAAGTATTGACCAGACTCATCTAGAAACCCCGCCAGCTGTTCATCCGAAATATCCGAGGACATGCGACCAGAGCTGTGAAACCACAGTGCGGTTGCCACAATCATCGCAACAGCTCCAGCAGGAATCATGAGTGGTTTCCAACGGAAAAGCCAAAAACTGCGCCCAGAGCGTGAATCGTCTGAAATCCTCGCTTTTATGCTCAAAAGTTCGTTAGAAGGCGATGAGGGCGCGCGTTGGTCATACCGATCGAGAAACGTCTTTAATGAATCCCCACTATTCTCATTCATAACTGACTCCGTTCCTTCTAAGAAAATCACCAAACTGTTCACGGGCATTGAAAAGCCGCGACTTCACGGTTCCCTTGGGCAGACTTAGTGATTCAGATATTTCATCCAAGCTCAGCGCCTCTTTATAGTGCAGGACAAAAACAATTCTCTGTTTGGGGTTGAGAATCTGAATCCCCCGATGAATGACGTCCTTGATGAACAGATCATGATCAACAGTTCTGTTTTCCGGCGGGGGATCGATCATAGCAGATACGGCCATATTTTTTTCACCCTTCATATAATCGTAGGCGGTATTCACGGTAATTCGGTAAATCCATGTCTTCACCGATGACTTGCCCTCGAACTTCGACAGACTACGCCAGACTTTTACAAAGACTTCTTGCACAAGATCGTCAATGCTGTCCTTGGCGTCGCGATGAATAAGCCAAAAGAGCGTACAACGTAC
>Ga0208375_1004652_pt1 | contig 10637 bp, 11 predicted proteins | sample RifOxyD1_FD_184038 | JGI IMG/M metagenome (GOLD analysis project Ga0208375, IMG submission 184038) | Soil microbial communities from Rifle, Colorado - Rifle Oxygen_injection D1 (SPAdes) | ecosystem: Environmental > Terrestrial > Deep subsurface > Rock core/Sediment | place: Rifle, Colorado...
AACGCGCGGATTGGGGACCGGAGCAAATCCTGAATTAGCTAAAAAAGCAGCCAGCCAGGCAAAGGAAAAAATGGGCAGTATTTTGGAGGGCCAAGATATTTTAATTTTTATCGCTTCTTTGGGCGGGGGATTGGGGTCTGGAGCTACTCAGGTTTTTGCTGAAGCCGCCCGTGATTTTGGAGGAATTACTTTTGGAATATTCACTTTGCCGTTTAAATTTGAAGGCAAAAATAAGCACAAAATAGCCCAAAATGCGCTTAGAACTTTAAAACCGCTTTTAAATGTTTCGCTTGTTATCCCCAATGAAAAGATATTTAAAATTATTGATGCCAACACGCCAATAACAGAAGCTTTTTCAATTGTAAATAAAAGTTTGACAGGGTCTTTGGAAAGTTTAATTAACTTAATTTATAACCCAGGAGTCATAAACATTGATTTTGCTGATTTAAGGACAATTTTAAGGGGAAGGGGGAATATGTCTTTTTTAAATAACATTGAGGAGTCCGGCAAAGACAGAGTAGATAAAATTTGCGAAAAAGTTCTTTTTAATCCTTTGTTGCAAAGCAATAAATTTCAAGCGGAAAAAATTCTATTTAATATTTCGGGTTCTGACAATCTTTCAATGTTTGAGGTTGAAAAAATCAGCAGGTATATTGCTGATTCAAATCCTGGAGCTAAAATTATTTTTGGTATTTCAAAAAATCCAAAATTAAAAAATAAAATAAAAACTACAATTTTAATGACGGGAGCCGGTACAAAAGATAAATTTGCAGAAGACTTTGCAGGAAAAATAAAAGAAGAAACAGAGTCACAGGCAGATAAAACAGAAGAATCAAAATTAGATAAACTACCTGAAAAAATTGAAATAATAAATAAAAAACAAGAGAAGAGTCAAACCAAAAAGCCTGTTCGTAAAAAGCCTAACAATGAAAAAGGCGGTGGCAAAAAAACTAAAAAACCAGCTGGAAGAAAACAATCAAAAAAACAAGAGGAAGTATTAGTTCCGGTTTTTGGAAACATACCTGTTCCAGCCGATTTGTCGGCAGTAGCTGGTGAAAAAAAATTGAGCGTTGTGGAAGCGGCTCCCGAATCTTCTAAAAAAGCTATAAGAAGAAGCGGTTTAGAAATAAAAAAAGCCCAGGACCAAGAAGAAAAAAAGAGAATGGCGCAGGAAAAAGAATGGGAGATTCCGGCATTTTTACGAAGAGTAAAATTTAACAAGTAGTGCGATGCCAATATGCGAATGCATACTAATGATGCGAATAAATAGAATTTGTATCACACATTAGTATAATTAGCATTCACCCAGTTAAATAATCCGTCAGCTGGCGGATTAGCCCGAGGGGGCTATTTAACCGGGTGAATTAGTATATTAGTATCGCAATAGCGAAGTATGAGCGATATAAAAAAAGCAATTATTCCTGTGGCTGGGCTCGGAACGAGATTCTTGCCCATGTCCAGGGTTTTATCAAAAGACCTTTTTCCGCTGGTGGACAAGCCAGTAATTCAATATGTCGTAGAGGAGGCTATAAAATCCGGAATAAGCGAGATTGTTTTTGTTTTAAGCCCGGGCCAAAAGACCATTTTAGAATATTTTAAAAAAGCTCCGGAATTAGAAAAGCTTCTTACAAAACGGAAAAAAGAAAAACAACTCAAAGATTATAAAGATTTCGAGTCAATGATCGAGGGAGTAAAATTTTCTTATGTTATACAAAAAGAGCCTTTGGGTGACGGCCACGCGGTTTTACAGGCCTCATCTAAAGTAAAATCAGAGCCCGTAGCTTTATCTTTTGGAGACGACGTTATTGATTCTGACGAGCCTGCCTTGCTCCAGCTTGCTAATATTTTTAAAACCTGTTCGGCTCCAGTTCTTGCATTAAAGTCCATGCCCTCAGAAAAAGTTCCGGCCTACGGAGCTGTTGCGGTTGAAAAAATTGCAAGCCGCCTTTACAAAATTAAAAAAATCGTGGAAAAGCCCGAACTTTCAAAAATTCCTTCAAATCTTGTGATTGTCGGCAAATATATTTTGACCCCAGACATTTTTGGCTATCTTAAAAAGGCAAAACCCTCCAAAAGGGGAGAAATAATTTTAGCCGAAGTTTTTGATAAGATGCTTAGCGATGGAAAAATGATTTACGGCTACGAGCTGAAAGGTGAATGGTTAGAATGTGGAGACAAAGAGAAATGGCTAAAATCATTTTTTTACTTTGCACTACGTGACCCAAGATTTAACAAAGAATTAAAAGATTACATAAAAACAATAAAATGATTTACGATTTAATAATAATAGGGGCAGGGCCCGCTGGGGTTTCAGCTGCAGTATACAGCGCCCGCCAAAAACTTAATTTTTTGATAATTTCAAAAGATGTTGGAGGACAGGTGGCAAAAAAAGCTGTTGATATTGGTAATTATCCTGGCTTTGTAAAAATTTCGGGACCGGATTTGGCAAAAGTTTTTGAAGAACAGCTTAAAGAAAATGAGGTTGAAGTTGTTTTAGATGAGGTTCTAAAAATTGAAAAAAAAGACGATAAGTTTATTATTTCTACAAAATATGGCAACACTTACGAAACCTTAGCTCTAATTATTACCACAGGGTCTGACCCCAGACCCCTTGAAGTTGAGGGCGAAAAAGAATTTATTGGCAAGGGAGTAAGTTATTGCGCATTGTGCGACGGCCCTGTTTTTAAAAATAAAACAGTGGCTGTAATTGGTGGCGGAAACTCTGGGTTTGAGACAGCTTCGTTTTTATCTAATTATGTCAACAAAATTTATATTTTAGAATTTTCAGATAAGGTGGTAGCTGACAAAGAAAACCAGGATATAGTTTTAAAATTAGGAAAAGCAGAAGTTATAACAAATGCTAAAGTTTTAAAAATTGATGGCGATAACTTTGTAAAATCTTTAACTTACAAAGATACAAAATCCGGCGAAGAAAAAAAATTAGATGTTAACGGAGTATTTATTGAAATTGGCTATTCACCGGCAACAGCTTTTGTAAAAGAGCTAGTCGAATTTTCAGATAAAGATGAAATTATAACGGATTTAGAAACATACGCCACAAAGACACCGGGTCTGTTTGCGGCTGGAGACTGCAATAAAGGAAAATACAAGCAAATTGTGGCGGCAGCTGGCGAAGGGGCTAAAGCCGCCCTGGCAGCCTACGACTATATTTTAAAAGCGAAATCTTAATAAACAAAAATGAACCAAAACTGAATAACAAGATATTTATAATAACAAGATATTTATATCATAGGGCACATCTTAAAACCAAAAAATTATATTTTAAATCGAAACACTACTATGCTACGATGCATGGTAGTGTGGTAGCAAAAAATATGCCAACATTTCATTTGAATAGTTTGCCAAAACAAAACAGGATTCAGATGATTGGAGAATTTTATGATGTGATAGATTCTCTAAAAGATAGAGGAGAGGTTCGTTCTTTTTTTAAAAGTTTACTGACAGCAGAAGAGATAGCTATGCTAATGAGAAGGATTGAGATCGCTGTTCTTTTATCTGCTAAATTTACATATGAGGATATATCAAGCATTTTAGGTGTCGGGTATGGTAAAATTTCAGCTGTGCAAAGGGCTTTGCAACAGGATGATAACGGTTATAAAATAATTATCAAAAGACTTATCAAAAACAGAAAAGATAGGTTGAGAAAAAATAAGAAAGCAGAAAAAGAGGCAGCTAAAATGTCGCCCATAGCAAGCGTAAAGAAAAGGTATAGGGGGCACTTTTTATTGGATAATTTGATTGATGTTGCAATAGAAAAAATAGAAGAAGACGATAAAGCCCTAGAAGAAGAAGCTGTTTTATATACGCCATCGTCAAAATCTTTTAGAAAATAAATTACATCACCGCTACTATGCTACTCAGCGTAGTAGCGTGGGGGAATGGAATAAAGAAAGAAAAATAGATGTCATTATTTAAATAATGATTTAAATCATTACTAATAATTTATCGCTAATATGGCGCGAAGAAAAACAAAGGAAAACAATATAAGAAAAATAATGAGAAGCGGGAAGACCAGCCTTTGCGTTTCTATTCCAGTTGAATATTTAAATAAGCTGGGCTGGAGAGAAAAACAGAAAGTTGTTGTAAATATGAAAGGCGTTAAAATTATAATTGAAGACTGGAAAAAATGAGCAAGATAAAAAACATAAAAGCTAAAGAGATTGAAGATTCAAGAGGAAATCCGACGGTTTCAGTCGAAATTGAAACAACCGGCGGAATTTTTTTGGCATCAGTGCCTTCTGGCGCATCAACAGGAGAAAATGAAGCACTTGAACTGCGGGATGCCGATGGAAAGGGTGTTTTGCAGGCAATCAAAAATGTAAATGAAATTATTGCGCCAAAATTAAAGGGTAAAGATGTATCAAATCAAAAGGATATTGACAGCTTGATGATTGAGTTAGACGGAACTGAAAACAAATCAAAATTAGGAGCAAACGCAATTTTAGGGGTTTCAATGGCTGTCTGTCGGGCTGGAGCTGACGCAAAAAAAATTCCGCTTTACAAATATATCGCAGAACTCATTGACTATAAACTACCAACTACAAACTACCAACTGCCGTTAGCTATGTTTAATATTTTAAATGGGGGAGCGCATGTCCGAAGGATCCTGAACGCCGATAGCGGAGGGACTGAAAATGATTTAGATATTCAAGAGTTTATGATTGTTCCGCAAAAAGAAAGTTTTTCAGAAAATCTGGTTTTGTGCAATAAAATATTCCAGAATTTAAAAAATCTTATAGAAAAAAACTATGGCCCGACCCAATTGGGAGACGAAGGGGGATTTGCTCCGTCAATTTCAAAAACAGACCAGGCGTTATTTTTGTTGAAAAGCTCTATTGGAACAAATGATTCAAAAATTGCTTTAGATTGCGCAGCTTCCGAATTTTATAAAGATGGGAAATATAATTTAGATAGCAGGGGATTAACAAGAGCAGAACTTTTAGAATTCTATAAAGACTTGATAGAGAGATTTCCGATTATTTCTATTGAAGATCCGTTTTCAGAAGAAGACTGGCAGGGCTTTGAATTAATTAATTCGCAAATGGGAAGTAAAATTTCTATTATCGGTGACGATTTGACAACCACAAATGTCAAAAAAATTAAAGAGGCGCACAATAAATCGGCTTGCAATGGAGTAATTTTGAAATTAAACCAAATAGGCACAGTATCTGAAACAATAGAAGCATCGAATTTAACAAAATTATTTGGCTGGAAAACTATTGTAAGCCATAGGTCAGGAGAAACAATGGATGATTTTATCGCTGATTTTTCTGTAGGCGCAGGCGCTGATTTTATAAAATCAGGCTCTCCCGCAAAAGAAGAAAGAATGGTAAAATACAAAAGATTGCTGGAGATTGAAGACGAGATAAATAAAAATTTTAAATAACAAATTTTAAATTTTAAATCAAATCTAAATATCTAAATGTTTAAAACATTAAAAATTAAGTTTTTCATTTAAAATTTAGAATTTAAAATTAAAAATTGTTTTGACTATGTCAAGACTATTCTTATTAAGGCATTTAAAGTCTCAATGGAACAAAGAAAATAGATTTACAGGATGGACTGACGTGCCGTTGAGCCAAGAAGGCATTGAAAGCGCAAAAAATATTTCAAAAGGCCTGGAAGGTTTTAAAATTGATAAGGTTTACACATCACCCTTAGCAAGAAATAAAAAAACAGTTTCTTTAATTTTAGAAAGTTTAGGCATAAAAGAGATACCCATTGTTTTTGATAAAGCGTTAGATGAGAGAAATTATGGCGAACTTACAGGTTTAAATAAAGATGAAACAATAAAAAAATACGGAGCCGAGCAAGTGCATTTGTGGCGCAGAAGCTATAATATAGCCCCTCCCAAAGGAGAATCACTAGAGGACGTCTGTAATAGAGCGGTGCCATTTTTCAAAGATTTTGCTGAAAAAGATTTAAAATTAGGAGAAAATGTTTTGGTCGTGGCCTCCCATAACAGCTTGAGGGCGATTGTAAAGTATGTTGAAGGTATATCAGATGAGGATATTATTAATGTTGAACTTTCTTTTGGAGCGCTTGTAAAATATGAATTTGACGACGGAAAATATGCAAAATTTGAATAATAAGTATTTATAATAAAAGTAAATAAATCAGCTGTTTTATTTACTTTTGCTTTCGCTTGTAATATAATTGGTTTATCAAATTAAAGGACTGCAAATGGTTTATTGTTAATAGCTTGAAAGCGACTAACAACCTAACGATTAGCAACCACAAAAAATGTCAAAATTTAATTTTAAAAGTATAGATAAAAATACGCTTTTTATAGGCATTGCTGTAATCGGCATACTGGCTGTGGGAGGGTTAATTTACGCCAATTCAAATCCTGGGCTTTCTTTATCGGGCTTGAATATTTTTGGCGCCTCAAACGACCAGCTTGCACAAAAAGCCATAGATTATATCAATAATAATCAGCTTGCGCAAAGCCCTGCTTCTTTAGTAAGCGTTTCAGAAGAAAGCGGGTTGGTTAAAATAAAAATAGACATCGGAGGCGACCAGTTTGATTCTTATGTGACTAAAGACGGGAAACTTTTGTTTCCTCAGGTTTTAAAAATGGAAGAGGATAAAAGCACCAATTCAGACACAACCGCAACCACAGAACCAACAGAAGAGCAAATACAACAGGCAGCTGCCGATATACAAAAAACAGATAATCCTATGTTAGAGGCATATGTTGTGTCGGCGTGTCCTTTTGGATTACAAATGCAAAGAATGATGGTTGATGCAGTAAACAGCGTCCCTCAATTGGCGCAGTATATTAAATCAAGATATATGGGATCTGTTTCTGACGGCAAAATATATTCAATGCATGATAGTGACAGCAGTGGAAAACCAATAGCGAATGGTCCGGAAGCTAAAGAAAATTTAAGACAAATTTGCATAAGAGAAGAGCAGGCAAGCAAATATTGGAATTATGTTGCTTGTTATATAAATGCCGGGGATGCAGCTGGGTGTGAGAAATCCACAGAAATTGACTCGGCAAAATTAAACGCTTGTATGTCTGCTTCCAGCAGGGGCTTAGCTTATGCAAAAGAAGATTTTGATCTAAATACAAAATATAGTGTAACCGGGTCTCCAACGCTTATTTTGGGCGAGAAAAAAGTTTCAGAATTTTATTTTGGCGGAAGGTCTTCTGAAGCAATTAAAAAAATCGTATGCGCGGCATTTAATTCCCAGCCGAGTTTTTGTTCGCAAACTTTAAATACAGCTTCAGCAGCTTCTTCTTTTTCTGAAACATATGAAGGCGCAGGAAATAGCGGGGCTGCTAATTGCGAATAAATTAACTATGGTAAAAATATATACTACTCCTACATGCGTATATTGTAAAACATTAATAGAATATCTTAAAAAGCACAATATTAATTTTGAGGTTATTGATGTTTCTAAAGATGAGAAACAATTGGAAGCTATGATAAAATCATCCGGGCAAATGGGCGTTCCTGTTGTGGATATTGACGGCAGTATTGTCACTGGATTTGATAAACAAAAGATTGATGAACTTCTAAAAATCGGAGCTTAACAAAGAGACGACCCGGCACTTATTCTTTAAGATTCTTAAAAAATAAGTGCCGGGTTACTCATACTTCGTATGATTAAAATTGCAATTAACGGATTTGGCAGGATCGGACGCCAAACATTTAGGAGAATAATAGAAAAACATCCGCATTTAAAAGTTGTGGCAATCAATGATTTGACCGACAACAAAACTTTAGCACATCTTTTAAAATATGATTCTATCTATGGTATTTTGGACAAAGAAGTCAGCTATACAGAGCAAAGCATTTCTGTCGGCGGTAAAGAATATAAAGCGTTAGCTGAAAAAGACCCGGAAAAATTGCCGTGGAAAGAACTTGAAGTTGATATTGTTTTAGAATGCACGGGCTTGTTTGCTGATGCAGAGAGCGCCAAAAAACACATTAATGCCGGCGCTAAAAAAGTAATAATTTCAGCTCCTACAAAAGACACACCGGGATTTGTTTTAGGGGTCAACGCTGATAATTTTGATTCGGCCTCTGTTGATATAATGGATATGGGTTCTTGCACAACAAATTGTTTGGCCCCCATAGCCAAAGTTTTAAACGACAATTTTAAAATTATAAAAGGGTTTATGACAACGGTCCACAGCTATACCAACGATCAGAAAATTTTGGACTTGCCTCACAAAGATTTAAGAAGAGCCAGGGCGGCTGCTATGAATATAATCCCAACAAGCACAGGGGCTGCTAAAGCCATCGGAAAAATGATTCCAGAATTAAACGGAAAATTAGACGGCATTGCAATGAGAGTGCCGACTCCGGCTGTTTCTGTTTTAGATTTAATTGTGGAAGTTGAAAAATCAACAACCAAAGAGGAAGTTAACAAAGCATTTAAAGACGCATCAGAAGCAGAAAATTTTAAAGGAATTTTAAGAGTTGAAGAAATGCCGTTAGTTTCAATGGATTTTAAAGGAGATACTTATTCAGCAATTGTTGATGCAGAAGAAACAATGGTAAAAGATAATTTAATAAAAGTTATCGGCTGGTACGACAACGAATGGGGATATTCTTGCCGGTTAGCCGAATTTGCCGAGTTTGCAGGAAAGAAGCTATAAAGAATTTAAAACAAGTCCCGCTAAACGGGACTGTTTTTTTATAAAACGGAATACGTATTAGAATACGTATTCTAATACGTAATTAAAAATCCCCCGGATAAGCTGTACAGCTATGCACAGACAAGCCCTTTTTTATTTTGTTTAAAGATAGTACAATAAGATAATAATTTTTGATTAAATAATAATATGGATAAAATACCAATTGAGGTTTCAGCAAGGCATATACATTTGGCAAAACAAGATTTAGAAAAGTTGTTTGGCGCAGATTATGAACTTACAAAAATAAAACAGCTTTCACAGCCGTCTGATTTTGCATGCCAAGAAACAGCGGATATTCAGATTGGTTCAAAAAAAATTGAGAAGGTTAGAATAGTAGGTCCTTTACGGGAGCAAACTCAAATTGAGATATCAAAAACAGACGCAGTTTTTTTGGCCGCAAATCCGCCGGTTCGTTTATCCGGCGATTTGTCTGATAGTTGCGGGATTAAATTAATAGGCCCTAACGGAGAAGTTGATTTAGAAAAAGGTTTAATAATTGCTTTGCGCCATATTCACTGCGCAAAGTCCGAGGCCGAAGAGCTTGGCTTGAAAAATAAAGATGCGGTAGCTGTAAAAATTGACAGCGAAAGGCCCGTGACTTTTTATGATGTTTTGGTAAGAGTTAGAGATGATTATAAGCTTTGCATGCATATAGATACAGACGAAGGAAATGCCGCCGGAATTAATAAAATTAGTGAAGGGCAAATTTTATAAAATTTGAAAACATCTCGGCGGAAATAAGTATATTTTTCAATAACGCCAAACCCACGGCCTGCCCGAATTGAAAAATATCCTTATTTCCGCCTAAAATATAAAAATTAATTTATGATTTTAGTTTTAAATTGCGGGAGCCAATCTATAAAATGGAAAATTTTTGATAAAAAGTTAAAGCTTGTAAAACAGGGTAAGCGCGAGGTTTTTGTTTCTGAGGAATTTGATAATATTTTATCTGATGAATTAGGCAAGATTACAGAAGATATTACTCTTATCGGCCACAGAGTTGTGCATGGAGGTGAATTCACAAAGCCAATAAAAATTACATCTGAAAATTTGCAGGAGTTAGAAAAAATAAGCCATTTAGCTTCCTTGCATAATCCTTACAATATATTAGGCATTAGGACTTGTCAGAATATTTTTAAAAATATACCCCAGATGGCTGTTTTTGATACAGAATTTTTTAAAGACCTGCCTGAAAGGGCTTTTACTTACGCTTTGCCAAAAAATATTTCTAAAAAATTTGGATTTAGGAGATATGGTTTTCACGGAATTTCGCACGAATATGTTGCAAAAAAAGCCGCAGAAACATTAAAAAAGCCATTTAACAAGCTAAAAATTATTACATGCCACTTGGGCGGGGGATCCAGCATTACAGCAATAAAAAACGGCAAGGCGATTGATACTTCTATGGGTTTTACTCCGCAGGAGGGGCTGGTTATGATGACAAGGCCCGGTAATATAGATGCCGGAATTGTGTTGGAGCTTGCAAAAGAATTTGGAGTGGAGGAAGCCGGCAAAATTTTAAACAAAGAATCTGGAATAAAAGGAATTTGCGGAGAATCAGAGTTTCTTAAAATTTTAGAAAAAGTAAAATCCGGCGATAAAAAATCCAAACTTGCTTTTGATATTTTTGTTTATTCAATACAAAAATACATCGGAGCATATTTTGCAATTTTAGGTGGCTGTGATATTTTAGTTTTTACCGGGTCTATTGGAGCCGGAAACCCAAAAACCCGCAATGATGTTTGCAAAGGTTTAGATATTTTAAAAACGACAAAAATTTTAGCCATTGAAACAGACGAAGAGATGGCAATTGCTGAAAAAATTATTAAATCATAGTGCCAAATGAGTAAGGACTATACAAAATGGCATAAAATAAAGAAAAGCGTGAATGATTTAGAAAATCGCGTGTTTTTTCACAAAAGAGAGATTTGGTTTTGCTATGTCGGCGCAAACGTTGGATTTG
>Ga0208375_1004653_pt1 | contig 10634 bp, 13 predicted proteins | sample RifOxyD1_FD_184038 | JGI IMG/M metagenome (GOLD analysis project Ga0208375, IMG submission 184038) | Soil microbial communities from Rifle, Colorado - Rifle Oxygen_injection D1 (SPAdes) | ecosystem: Environmental > Terrestrial > Deep subsurface > Rock core/Sediment | place: Rifle, Colorado...
GTAAATCTACCCACGCTAAAATGTTAGCCAGAAAATTTAGTCTCCATTATATTTCGGGTGGAGATTTAGCGAGAAAAAAAGCTGCAGATAATAGCGAAGAGGGAAAAGCTGTGAAGGAAGCGATTGAAACAGGCCGACTTATTGATGATGAAGTGGAAGCAAGATTGGTTTCAAATGAGATAGAAAAATCCCCGGAAAAGTATGTTCTAGATGGTTTTCCCAGAAGTTTACATCAACTTGGATATCTTGAACCTGATATTGATGCTGTGATTATAATGGAAGTCCCAGACGAGGAAGTTAAGCGGAGACTTCTTAAACGAGGTCGTGCTGACGATACCCCAGAAGCGATAGAGGAAAGATTGCAAATTTTCCACGATCTTACAGCACCAGTTATTGATTATTTTACCGGAAAGGGTAGAGAAATAATAAAAATTGATGGGTTAAGGGATAAAATTTCAGTAGAACAAGAAATAGAAGGACATTTTTCGTGCCAATCGATTGAGGGATCCTTATCAGGAGAAAATAAATTATGAATACAAAAAAAGTAGCGGTGAGAGATGAGGAAGAGCTGAAATTGATGAGAAAAAGCGGCCGGATTACGACTTCTGCTTTAAAGAAAGCCATGGAGAGTGCCAAGCCTGGAGTTTCTCTCTTAGAGTTGGAAGAAATTGCCGGCAGTGAAATAAAAAAATTGGGAGGAGAGGCTTCATTTAAAACAGTTCCGGGATGGAGTTGGGTTACCTGTTTGACCATAAATGAGGAAGTAGTCCATGGTATTCCCCGTGATATAAAACTTCAAGATGGAGATATCTTAGGTATTGACGTGGGAGCAATTTATAAAGGATGGTGTACGGATGCGGCGTGGACAATACTAGTGCAAAGTGAAAAGTGCAAAGTGAAAAGTCAGGGAGAAAAGGAAAAGTTTTTGGAGGCGGGGGAGGAGACTTTGTGGAGGGCAGTGGAAAAGGCAAAAGATGGGGGCCATGTTGGGGATATTTCGGAAGCGATCCAAACCGGAATTGAAGGGGCAGGTTATAGTGTAGTCAAAGCTTATGCCGGTCACGGAGTGGGAAGAAAACCACATGAGGAGCCGACAATTGAAACTTATGGAAAAGCAGGAAATGGGTTAAAATTAGAATTAGGGCAAACTCTGGCCATCGAGGTAATTTATGCCGAAGGCCAGGGAGAGGTTGTGGTTGAAAGTGACGGTTGGACAGCTTCAACCCGCGACGGGAGTTTGGCTGGACTTTTTGAAATGACGGTAATTGTGGGACAAAAGAAGGGGGAGGTTATAACTCGCCTGGTCTAGCCTCTAGTATTGCACTAAGGGTGACGATTTGGTAAAATTATTTGTTTGATAAGCAGATTATAGATGGATAACAATACAAAAGATACAATTGAAGTTGAGGGTAAGATTTTAGAAGTCTTGCCGAGTACCCTTTTCCGGGCAACAATAGAAATTGCGCCGGATTTGCCGGAACTTGTGGGGAGAGTGATTTTAGCTCACATTTCAGGTAAAATGCGTTTGCACTATATTAAACTTTTGGAGGGGGACAGGGTAAAAATGGAAATGAGCCCAAAGTATGATTTGGACAAAGCAAGAATAACATTTAGGTTGAAATAAACAACGTGAAAGTACAGGCAAGTATTAAAAAAAGATGTAAATTTTGCAAAGTGGTAAAAAGGGAAGGCGTGCTTTTTGTGATCTGCCCGCGTGACCCGAGGCACAAGCAAAGGCAGGGATAGAATTAAATTATGGTTAGAATTTCAGGAGTAAATTTACAGGATAATAAAAGAGTTGATATAGGTCTGACCTATATTTTCGGTGTGGGACGGTCTAACGTAACAGCTATTCTTGAAAGTGCCGGAGTGGAAGGAAGCAAAAGGATTAAGGATTTGACTGATGAGGAAGCGGGAAGGCTGCAGAAGGAAGTGGATAAACTCAAAGTTGAAGGGGATTTAAGACAGGAAATTAACCAGAATATCAGGCGGCTGGAAGAAATCAACGCTTACCGGGGAATCCGCCACCGCAAGGGACTTCCTGCCAGGGGACAAAGAACCCGTTCCAATGCCAGAACCAAACGTGGTAAGAGAAAGACAGTCGGAACAGTCAGGAAAGAAGTGGCGGCGAAAGTGGAAGGAGGAGCTAAGTAATGCCTAAAAAGACACAGATAAAAACAAAGCAGGTTAAAAAACCTGCCAGCCCGAAACAGATAATGTCCGGCCGTGTTTATGTAACGGCTACTTTCAATAACACGCTGGTTAATTTAACAGATTCGAGGGGTAATACCATTGCCTGGAGTTCTTCCGGAGCAGTCGGTTTTAAAGGGACACGGAAGTCTACACCATTTGCTGCCATCTCCGCCGTAGAAAAGGTGGCTGCCTCTGCCAAAAATGTGGGAATGAGCTCTGTTGAAGTTTATATCAAAGGCCCGGGTCCGGGTCGGGATGCCGCCATCAGGGCGCTACGTAATGCCGGGTTAAATATTACCATGATTGCCGATGTTACTCCCGTTCCACACAACGGAGCTCGGGCAAAAAAGAAAAGGAGAGTTTAATGGCACGCTACATAGGACCAAAAAGAAAATTATCAAGGCGTGAGGGAACAGCCCTTTTTGCCAAAGACACTCCATTTCTGGAAAGGAAAGGAGCGCTCCCCCCGGGCCAACATGGCGGCAAGAGACGCCGCAAGATGTCAGAATATGGCCTTCAGCTTCGGGAGAAACAAAAAGCCAAAAGAATGTTTGGGCTTATGGAGCGCCAGTTCAGCAATTATTATAGAGCTTGCGGTAAACACAGCAATAAGGGTCTGGCACTTCTTACAGCTTTGGAGATGCGCCTTGATAACATTGCCTACCGTTTGGGTTTTGTAAGAAGCCGTAATGGAGCAAGACAGCTGGTTTCACATGGCCATATTAGTGTAAATGGCAAAAAAGTTAATATCCCCAGTTTTTCCGTGAAAGTTGGGTCAACTGTTGCTATTTTGGGGAAAATGTTAGATAATACTGGGGTTAAGATCAGTTTAGAAGAGACAAAGACCTTGCCGGAGTGGCTTGAAAGAAAAGCTACCGTTGGCAAGGTTTTAAGGTTACCGGCAAGGGAAGAAATGGAGCCGGGTGTAAACGAACAAATGATAGTAGAATATTATAGCAGGTAATATATGATTAATTTCAAAGTTAAAGCAGTGGCACAAAAAGACAATGAAGGGACGTTCGTTTTGGAACCTTTGGAGGCGGGATTTGGCCATACTGTCGGGAACTGCCTCCGCCGGGTACTTCTTTCGAGCCTTGAAGGCGCAGCTATTGATTCGATTAAAATTGATGGCGTTGCCCACCAGTTTTCTACTATCCCGGGTGTTTTGGAAGATGTCACTGAAATTGTTTTAAATCTTAAAAAAATCCGCCTCAATATTTTTTCTGATAAGCCCATTAAAATATCTCTTAAAGCTTCAGGCAAAGGTGAAGTAAAAGCATCTGACATCGATACCCTGGGCGGGGCAGAGATTATCAATAAAGAAGCGCATATTGCTTCCCTGACGGCACCAGCGGCTAAACTGCATATTGAAATGACCGCCCAAAAAGGTATGGGGTATGTTATGGCGGATGAAAAGAAAACTGCCGAAATTGGCGTTTTACTGATTGATTCAATCTATACACCGGTTTTGTCGGTAAGCTATAAAGTGGAGCCAACCCGGGTCGGCAGAAGTACCAACTTTGATAAAATTAATATGCAAATAATTACCGACGGAACAATCAAGCCCGAAGATGCCCTTTTGAAATCAGCCAAAATCTTAAGCGATTATTTCAGACAGGTATACGAGCCTATTTTGGAAGTGGAGGAGGTAAATATACCGGCTATCTCCAACGAAATTTTGAAATTATCTGTTGAAGAACTTGATTTGCCGGTTAGGATTACCAATGCCCTGAAAGCTTGCGATATCGAAACGGTGGAGGATTTAGTGGCCGCACCAAAAAGCCAACTTCTAAAGGCTAAAAATTTAGGGGTGCAATCTATCAACCTGATTTCCCAGAAACTGGAAGAAAGGGGTATGTCCTTGCGTGAAGCATAATGTCTATGGTAAACACCTCGGCAGAAATAAAAACCAAAGGCAAGCCTTATTCAGAGGTTTAGTACGCAGCCTCTTTTTACAGGAAAGTATTACCACAACAGAAGCAAAAGCCGCGGCAATCAAGGGGTTGGTTGATAAATTAATTGCTAAAGCAAGGAACGGTTCAAATGCCTCCAAAAACGTCATTTTTTCCGCTCTCCCGCAAAAAGAAGTAAGCGATAAGTTGCTGAAAAGTATTGCTCCCCGCTACGGCACCCGCGTTTCCGGCTTTACTAACTCGGTAAAACTCGGGATCCGTCATGGTGATGGGGCAATGATGGTGAAGATGAGCCTGATGGAAGGGGACAAGGAAGTGCAAAGTCAAGAAATAAAAAAGCAGATAAAAAGCTCAAAAATAAGAAAGGAGAGACTAGCCCCTAAGCGCTAGTCACTTAGCACTAATATTATGAGCACTAATAAATTATCGGCTAAAGATATCAAAAGGGAATGGCATTTAATTGATGCCAAAGGTCAGATTTTAGGCAGGCTTTCAACAGAAGCGGCTAAACTTTTAATGGGTAAAAATAAGCCAAATTATGTGCCATACCTTGATTGTGGTGATAACGTAGTTATTATCAATGCCTCTGAAGTACGTGTGACTGGAAAGAAAGAAACCCGGAAGAAATATGTTAGGCATTCAGGCTATCCGGGAGGGCTGACAGTTGAAACTTTGGAAAAAATGCGTGCAAAGAAGCCGGAAAAGATTATAATACATGCAATATCCGGTATGCTCCCCAAAAATAAATTAGGAAGGGTTATGATAAAAAAAATGCATGTATATGCAGGGGGTGAACATCCATTTACAAAAGAACTGAAGGGAGAAAAAGATGGAAAAAAGTAATGGCGTACAAAGTATTGGAAGAAGAAAAGAAGCAGTTGCCCGCGTCCGGTTAATGGAGGGTAAAAGTCCTATTTTGGTCAATGGCAAGCCTATTTCTGAAATTTTTAAAGGTGAAATTAACCAGAGAGCTTATCAAAAACCCTTTATTCTAACTAAAACTTTAGGTAAATATACTGCAACTATTAAAATTGTGGGAGGTGGTTTTTCTTCCCAACTCGGGGCAATTATTTTGGGACTTTCCCGGACCCTTTCCCAAATTTCTCCGGAATTTAGAAAAGTGTTAAAACAGCAAGGGTTACTTACCCGTGATGCCCGTGTTAAAGAAAGAAGAAAATATGGCCATGCTCACAAGGCAAGGGCTATGAAACAATCTCCAAAACGGTAACTATCTCCGGGAAAAAAGCTTAAATTTTTGCCCGGTTAATTTTGTTAAATAAAATATCTGTAGCAAAGAAAAAAATAAGGGCATAAATGGCCCCGGCCAGAAGGTCAATAACATAATGTTCACCAAGATAGACCATGGAAATCCAGACGCCTGCTACATAACTTAAAAATAATAACCCTTTCCATCGGAAAAGTTTAATGGCAAATAAAAGGACGAGGAAGGGATAGGCTCCATGCATAGAAGGCATGGCTGCTACGGGGTTTGGATTCATATTATGGTAAAGGGTGGGCAGTTCTACAGCCGCCGGGAAGCTGGCTAAGGTTTGGTCCAAAATTTTAGTGACACTCGGCAAAAGGCCATCTCTTGCTGCCATCCAGGGGGGCGCGGCCGGGAAGACCAAAAAAGTTGCCCAGGCGGCATACGATACAAGGGAAATGGCAATGACAAATTTTTTAAACCATTCTTTGTTGCCCATCCAAAGTAAATAACCAAAAGCCAGAGGCAGGGCAAAATGCAGAAAATAAAAAATGGTAGCTAAAAAATCCCACCACTGTAAACTCCCTGACTGAAAATAAAGTGCCTGCAGGGTTTGAGTGGGGATTGACCCAAAAATAAATTTTTCGGCATCAATTAATTCTGTGAAATGAACATTTTTATTTATTAAAGGCACAAACCCGCGCAGGAAGTCATAGGAAATTAAGATAAAAAGAAAGGGCAGCCAATCCAGCAAAAAAGAACGGGTTTTGCGGATTAAAAGCGCTCCAAGGAGCAGTACTAAGGCATACCTGTCCGGGGCAATACCAATGCCTTGCCAAATCATCAAAGTAGTTGCTCCCACCAGATATGTAATAAATAGGGCAAAAATAAAAATCCGGTACTTCATGGTGGATGTCTATTATATATGATAATATAAAGTTATGTCTGAGGATAAGCATAAAAAAATTGGTATTTTTCCGATGATTCTTATTGTTGGGGGTTTTTTAGAATTGGGAATTCCCTCTATTATCGCTCTTTTTATCCTTCCTAAATTATCTGGACTTTACACAGAAGCAGGTGTTAATTACAATCCAATTTTTAGTTACTCTGTATTTGGTTTTGTAATCTTTTTTTACATTGCGCAAATCATTTATGGAATAAAATTGTTTACCAGTCAAAAAAAAGATAAGACACTCTCCAGCTCTCAAGAAAATATTGGCATAATATTAGGAGTGGTTGGGATAATATTGCAGGTTTTACTCGTGCCGATCATGATAATGACCATAATTTCACCTATTTATCAGTTAACAAATTCAATTAATTAGCTATTATTTATTATGGGTAGCCGCAAATTAGGTAAATTTTCAAGAATAATTGCAGCAGTATATATTTTAGTCATTGGGATATTCATCTTAATAAATCAATTTATTGAACTGGCTGCCCCGCAAAAGTCTGGCGATAGTATAACTGATTTACTTAAGTTGCCGACTTTAATTATTTCCACAATAATGGCATTTGTCTGGTCAAGCCTTTGGATTTATGCGGCATATATTCTTTTTAGGAATAAAAGGGATAATTTCCTGACAATATTAATTTTAATAATTTTATCTAGCTTGGGTGTGGTTGGGTTAGGTTATATTATTGCCCAATATCAAGCACCCTCACAAATTGTATATAATCCTTTGCCAATGTTAATTTTTTATCTGCTGCCGGCATTTTTAATTTTTATAAGTTTAAAAAATGAGCCAGGTAATAAGGAAAGTTCGGTTGAAAGTGCGAGGAGAATATTAGGCGAACATGTTAGACACTTGAGTGATGAAGAACTCCATAAAAGTTTGAAATAATACCTCAAGTTTTGCCATAGTTGTGATAGTATTAATTCATGGGGCAAAGTTTTATCAAAAAGCTGGAAGAATGCGGGATTGAGGATGTGCCGGAAGTTGGGGGTAAAAATGCCTCCTTGGGTGAGATGATTCAAAATTTAACTCCATTGGGTATCAAAATTCCCGGTGGGTATGCTGTGACTGCTTCTGCCTACCGTTATTTTTTGGAGGAAACAAAACTTAAGGACTTCATAAAAAAAACCCTGCAGGGGCTTGACACTAAAAATCTGGATAATCTCTCAAAAAAGGCAAAAGAGATACGGGAAAAAATCAAAAAAACCAGTTTTCCCGAAGATTTGAAAACTGCCATATCTTTGGCCCACAAAGAAATTGAAAAAAGGTTTGGAAAAAATACTTCATTTGCTGTCCGCTCTTCTGCCACAGCCGAAGATTTGCCGGATGCTTCTTTTGCCGGGGAACATGAAACATATCTAAATATTTCCGGCACGGAAAATATTTTGAAGGCAGTCAGGGATTGTTTTGCCTCGCTTTTTACAGACAGGGCCATTTCCTACCGGGTTGATAAAAATTTTGACCATTTTAAAGTGGCCCTATCAGTTGGGGTGCAAAAAATGGTGAGGTCAGATAAGGCTTGTTCGGGTGTGATGTTTACCCTTGATACAGAATCAGGTTTTTCGGGAGTTGTAATTATCAATGGCTCATGGGGTTTGGGGGAAATGGTGGTCCAGGGAAGGGTCACCCCGGATGAATTCCTGATTTTCAAAAAAACCGATGCCATTATTGAAAAAAAATTAGGAGTTAAAAATCAAAAGATGATTTATGGGGACAGGACTTTTACTAAAACTATTGCCACGACCCAAAAAGAAAAAGACACTTTTGTTTTAGACGAAAAGGAAGTTTTAAAATTGGCCAAATGGGGGGACGAAGTTGAAAAACATTATAGTAAGAAAAAAGGAAAATGGACTCCAATGGATTTGGAGTGGGCCAAAGATGGGGAATCGAATGAGCTTTTTATTGTCCAGGCCCGGCCTGAAACAATTCACTCAAGCAAAGATTTTTCCAAAATAGAAGAATATAAAAGATTGGAAGAGGGAGAGTTAATTGTAGAAGGTGCTTCAGTGGGTAATAAGATAGCCTCGGGAAGTGCCCGAGTCATCTTGAGTCCTTCGGACATAAAATTGTTCAGAGCCAAAGAAATTTTGGTAACTTGTGCGACAGACCCTGATTGGGAGCCGATTATGAAGATCGCCTCGGCGATCGTGACGGATCAAGGGGGGAGGACTTCTCATGCTGCCATAGTGTCGCGGGAATTGGGGATTCCGGCAGTGGTAGGAACTGTTTTTGCTACAGAAAAAATTAAAACCGGAGATAGAATTACAGTTGATACAACAGGATCTGTGGGTCTGGTTTACAGGGGTGAATTGAAATTTAAAGTTGAAGAATCAGACACAAAAAAATTGCCAAAAACAAAAACAAAAATCATGATGAATATTGCAACTCCCGGGACTGCTTTTGAAAAATCATTTTTGCCAAATGATGGGGTAGGGCTCTTGCGTGAGGAATTTATTATTGCCGGGGATATTGGCATCCATCCTCTGGCTTGTATAAATTATCATAAATTGCCAATTTCCATAAAAAATCAAATTGATAAAAAGACAATTGGGTATCCTGATAAAGTTGAGTTTTATATTGCTAAACTCTCGGAAGGAATTGGCAAAATTGCGGCTGCTTTTTACCCCAAACCTGTTGTAGCCCGGTTTTCTGATTTTAAAACTAATGAGTACCGGACTTTAATCGGCGGGGATTTATATGAGCCAGAAGAGGCCAACCCCATGATTGGATGGCGGGGAGCGTCCCGCTACTATCACCCTGAATTTGCTCCGGCTTTTATTTTGGAAATAAAAGCATACAAGTGGGTAATTGAGGAAATGGGGCTTACTAATGTTATCCCGATGATTCCTTTTTGCAGGACTCCCGAAGAGGGTAAAAAAGTGATTGAAATTATTAAGAAAAATGGTTTAAATACAAAGGTTTATGTAATGTGCGAAATCCCTGCTAATGTTATTTTGGCTGATCAGTTTTTGGATGTTTTTGATGGTATGAGTATAGGATCAAATGATTTGACCCAGTTAACTTTAGGGATAGACCGTGACGGTAATGAAAGAATAAAAGGGATATCGAATGAAAATGATGAATCCGTCAAAGAATTAATTTCCCAGGTTATAAAAAAATGCAAAGCCAAAGATAAATATATTGGTATTTGCGGGCAAGCCCCAAGTGATTATCCTGAATTTGCCCAGTTTTTAGTGCGCGAAGGCATTGATAGCATATCTTTAAATCCCGATTCAATAATTAAAACTATTCCCAAAATTTCAGAAGCAGAAAAGAAATGAAGATTGATGCCATCAATTTAAGAATAATTCCTGATTCAAAGGGGAAAGATACACTGGAGGCGGAGATGAGTTGTGGTGGGATAAAAGTTACGGCCTCTGTTCCGGCCGGGGAAAGTACCGGTAAAAATGAAGCCAAGACTATTACCCCTCAAAAGGCTTTGGAAAAAGTGGACTGGGTATTTTCGCAAACTCGCGATCATGAATTTGCCACCTTGGAACAATTTGACTCTCTCCTTCAAACTTTAGATGGAACGCCCGACAAATCAAATTTGGGGGCAAATTTTATTATTGCCCTATCAATTGCTTTTACTAAACTTTTGGCCAAAACCGGTAGTCTGGAGGTTTGGCAATTAATAGAAAAACTAGCTTCCCACTCGTCAAGTGGGAACTCGAAACGTCAAATGCCCTTGTGTTTTTTTAATTTGATTGAAGGAGGGGTGCATGTCCCGACCTCCTCGAGTCTGAGCGACCTCGGAGTCGAAGACCTGAGCGGAGTCGAAGGGCTTCCGTTTCAGGAACACTGGTTCATTCCCAAAACTCACTCTCCCCAAGAAAGTTTAAACCAGGCCTTAATTTTTATTAAAACGCTGGGCGCAAAAATTCAGGCAAAATATGGACAATTAAAAATGGGATCCGAGGGAGGATATATTGTGCCATCAAAGGATCCTGAAGAAGGCCTGAAAATTTTACAGGAAGTAATGGAAGAGGAACAAATTGATGCTGATTTAGGTCTTGACTGTGCAGCTTCTACATTTTTTGATCAGGGAAAATACAATGTGGGCGGAAAAATAATGAGCTCTGACGAACTCTTGTCTTACTATGAACTATTAACCATGAACTATGAACTCTTCGCTCTCGAGGATCCTTTTGCCGAAGATGACTGGGAAAGTTTTTCCAAAATTACTGCCGCAATTGGAGACAGGGTTTGGATAATTGGTGATGACCTGACAACTACCAATGTGGGAAGAATTAAAATGGCAGCAGAGAAAAAAGCTGCCAATGCCGTCATAATTAAAACTACCCAAATTGGGACAATTACTGAAACTATTCAGGCTGCCAATTTGGCTAAAAAATATGGCTGGAAGAT